>JGI24021J15306_10005277_pt1 | contig 15319 bp, 7 predicted proteins | sample Ectturendosymbi1_FD_15306 | JGI IMG/M metagenome (IMG submission 15306)
TGAAATTTGAGAACTTATTGATACGCTACCTGTGATGTAACAGTAACGCACGATGAAAGTACAGTAGGCTTGGTAGAAAGGAACTAAACATAAAAGACGAACCCTAACTGTAGCCCTAACTTAACACTAACCTCTAAACGTAACACCTAAGCCTGAAAAAAAGTAAAGTAAAAAAAAAGAAAGTCGGCAAGGTGAGAGTCGAACCGAAAACCATTGGCATAGTAGCCGTAATGCATAACAGTTACGCTATAAGCAGTACGCTGTTTACCTGACAAACTGACCGTATTATATGAATTGCATCAGGACAGGCATATCCGTACTCACTTCCAAAAGATAAACCCTAACTTTAACCCTAACCATAGCCCTAACCCTAACCTAATGCTAACTGAACCTTAGAACACCAACTTGTAAAGGTAACGTGTAAGCCTGAAAAAAGTAAACATAAAAAGTAAAGTCGGAAGATGAGAGTTGAACTGAAAACTATTGGCATAGCAGCTGTAATGCCTAACCGCTACACCACGAGACCTACGTCGTTTGAATGACAAACTGACCTTTTTATTTGAATTGCGTCAAGCCAGGCATATCCGTAGTCACTTCCTTCTAATAAAAAGGTCAGTTTGTCATGCAATCGGTGTGCTGCTTGTAGCGTAGTGGTTATGCTTCAAGGCTGGTATGCCATTGCTTTTCGGTTCAACTCTCATCTTGGCGACTTCTCTTTTCTTTTTTTTACTTTTTTCATAACTTTCTAAACTTTCCCTTAGGTGTTAGGTTTAGGCTTCTGTTAGCGTTTGCGTTACAGTTAGTGTTCGGTAGGGTTAGGGTTTTGGGTTAGCGTTAGGCTTAGGGTTAGCATTAGGGGTAAGCATTAGGGTTAGGGGTTAGCATTTGGGATTAGCATTAGGGTTGGTTAAGAGTTAGTGTTAGGGGTTAGCATTAGGGTTAGGGAGTAGGGTTAGCTCTAGGGTTTATCTTTTGTGTTTACTTCATTTCTGCCAAGCCTATTGCTGCTGGTATCTTGGTGGCAAAATAGACATTGCCTTTGTGTAATTGAGACTTCTCCACCTAATTTCACCTTAAATTACATATAAGCATATATAATTTCTTTTAAATTATACTGCTACGAAATCACTGTGGTCATCTGTTAAAAGTTTCAGTGACCTGTATGAACAAACACAAGCGTTGTTGCTGTCTTCCATTTTCTTTATCTCTGGTTCAAAAAACGAGAAGTGCAATGTCTTTGTTTGCATTTGCAATGCATTTTCTGGCCATTTTTCGTGGAGCAAATACAGAAAAACATCGAACCAAATAGTGGGAAAGAATCATGCATGAAGTTCACACGAAAACAGAGCATGCATACAGGAAAACATGGTGACAAAAAATATTTACAGAAACAATATAGGCTTATAAAGGGCAGATAATACAATTAAGAAAAGGCATATAAAACAATTGTTTTATAGTACGTACACAATATACATCAACATAACACAGATGATGGTGGGCAAGCAATGGGTGAAGAGTTGAGGCATGTACAGATGGGCAGTTCAAGCAAGCACATACAGTATACTACATGGGTGAAGGAAGCAAACAATAATAAGGGTTGCGAGGCAGAGAGCAGTGCAATCAGAAATAACATTTCATTACAAAAACAAGTAGCAAGGGTAGAAAACAATGTTTATACATATAAACCGTGAAGAAATAACAATTTTCCCACGGACCGTAATGGGGTGTGTTCCATGGGTGAATTATGTCCAACCAGATGCATGGTATCACTAAATCAGGGGTCTCAAACATGAGGCCCTATTGTGCAGCCCTCGATGTGTTTTGGGAATTTTCAAATAATTAACATTTACGTTGCCAAGTGCCTTGAAAAAGATGTCATGAAATAATTGAGTCAAAGCTTGATGATACCCAATGCGGTTTTCATCCTGGCCTTAGCACTACAGACCACATTTCACTCTCCAGCAAAATTTTGAGAAATCTTGGGAGTATGCTGAAGACGTCTTCACATGCTTCATTGACCTCGAGAAAGCATACGACCGGGTTCCTTGTGAAAAGCTTTGTGGAGTGTTGCGTGAGTGGAGTGCTGCATGTTGCGTGAGTATGGCCACCTGTTACTGGCCGTCAAGTCACTGGATTCCTGCTCAGACGTTTGTGTCTGTGTCAAGGGAGTTAAATCACAACTGTTCACAGTGAGTGTTGGACTCAGACAAGGGTGTGTGCTGTCACGGTTCCTTTTCATAGTCTAGATCAGTGGTTACAAACCTTTTCACTGAAAGGAGCCAAATCCAGACCTACAATTTTGTTGGAGAGCCTCGCTAAAATTTTTTAATACAATTCAATTGACACGTTTTGTTTTACAGCAGAATAAAGTCTGTTACACAAAAAATTAGACGTTTTATTGAAAGACTGCTGAGGGCTGCACAAAGGGTGCTTGGGAGCCGAATGCGGCCCTCAGAACCGGGGTTGAGAACCACTGGTCTACATGAATTGGATAGACAGTCACAGCGGAGTCGACGAGGGTGTCATAGTCAGGAGCTGCAGGATCAACCATTTACTTTTTGCAGACGATTTGGTACTGCTAACGCCTTCTCAACATCTTCAGCATGCACTTGATCAGTTTTCTGTTGCATGAGACCGAACCGGAATGAAAATCAGCACTAAAAATATTGAGGTACTATGTCTCTTTATAAACCCAAGGCAGTGTATGCGGAAAGTGAGCGGCAATGCACTGCAGCAGGTGGATAAGTTCAAGTACCTTGGTATGGTATTTACAAGTGACCAAAGGCGGAGTGTCAAGAGATTGATACATGGATTGGCAAAGCAAACACAGTTCTGCGTGAGCTTTATCGCTCTGTGGCCACAAAACAGGTGCTTTCAAACACTGCAAAGCTGTCAGTTTTTAAATCGATCTTTGTTCCGATCTTTACCTATGGTCGTGAATCTTGGGTAATGACCGAAAGAATAAACTCAGGTGCAAGCACCAAAGATGGGATTTTTGCCAAGAGTTCACGGTGTGAGAAAGGGTTGTACTGAGGTTAGATTGTGCCTGGGGGAAAAAACAAGTTTGGCGCCTCCATATTTGAACCTAAGGTTTTTTGGGAGTAAATGCATTGAAGAAAAAACTTGCGACATTTTGCGAATTTTTGGCACCCCCCAGTGATTCGGTGCCTGGGGCAGTGTGCCCTCCTTGTTACGCCCCTGGCGTGACACCTTGCGACAAAGTGCGCAGCTGTGAAATTCACAGAGCCCTGAATGTCGAACCACTTCTAATTGATGAACACAAATTACACAACTACATTAGTTCAGCCATGTATCCAGAATGCCCAACAAAAAACTGGTGAGGCAAGCCCTTCTGGCCAAACCCATGGGAAAGTGACCCAGATGTCATCCAAGGCCTAGATAGAGTAACTACATCCCCAACCTTACTTGGTTCATCTTGGTGTGGAGCCAGCAGAACTATCTACAATTGCTGTTGGCTGTGAGGTATTCCAAGTTCTCCTATGGATGTTGCCCCCGCAACCCTGCTTAGAGGAAAAACGGGCATGAAAACGAATAGCATTTACGTTAGTGTATTCACTGGTGTTGAAACATGCTCAGCTAGCGAGTGAACAAGTTTCTTAGACAGATATAATTGCTTAGTACAAATGTAGAGATGGCTAGAAATGATTTTCCTATAATTCATGATACGTTTCACAGGAAATAAGATGTAACATTAGGTTCAGGTACTGCTATTGTCGCGTCAGCATCACAATGCAGCCTGCGGGTTATCTTGTAAGTCCTCGTGTGGCCCACGGAGCAAGTTGAGTTTGAGAACCCTGAACTAAATGATGTTGAAGAGACAAGGGCACGAACAGATTACAGTAATATTAGCAGCAAACATTAATCCAATAAGTGTTGGGTGCACGAAAAATGAAATATGTTTAGTAAATGAAAGAAATTTTTCTAGAAAAAAAGAGAGAGTTTTACAAAATGTCACGACTTATGTGAACTAGCCACTTATTTCACAGATATAACTGGTGTCATGTCATTGACACCGCACCTCAGCTTTACATGATTGTGGCCTAGGAATTAAACTGAAGTCAATGTCTGTGAGGTCCTGGAGGTGGACATCACTTCATTTGCCTTGAAATCCTTGTATTGCAGTGAGGATGCTTTTCAAATGGACAAATCTGAGTTTTGTCTTTATGTTTGTCATGATAAATGCATATGGCTCCCTGCATTTTTCAGCTATTTTTTCTGCCAGCCTTTTGTTGACTCTGGTGCATTATGGTGCCGTCCCTCCACTTGTTGTAAAAGCAAAGGGAATGAATGAAGACTTTTCTCAATGTCAATCACTCTTTGTTTGTACTTATCCTTTTTATCCTTCTCTTTTTCAAGTTGTTGGTAGTGTAAGTTTGCCTTTTGCTTTCAAAGCTGACTTGCAGTGCATTACTTTAGAAGACTAATCAATAGTTTGCTAGTGTTTTTTATCACGAAATCTAGTACTTTTCCATAACAATAGAGTGGCAACATCTCATGGTTCAAGTTAGCCACAGCACTGATATTTACTTTCAGTGGGAGGAATTTTGTGATTTAAAGGTTTTTCCTAAGTGCTTCTGCAGGCCACTGAAAACATTGTGGCGGATTGCATCAATCAGTGGTTGTCAGAGTCTGAACAGGAATCGGATTCTTGAATTTGAAAAAAATCTGACTCTGATCTGGCTTCAAAAACTTTCATACAGGAGCGGAGTCGGTGTCTGAAAATGTGACCCCGGCCACCTCTGGTGCTTGCTGTGTGCTTACTGATAGCGTGATGGTGGTAATGATTAATTCATGCGTTTTTGTGACTGAAATCATGAACTAACACCAATGTAACAAGGTAAAAGAACTACATCAAAGAGCAGAAATAAATTTCATGAGAATATAAAAACATGAAAAGCTTCAGGTTTAGCAAATTGATGTTTTCTATCATATACAGCATGCAGAATTTGAATCACAATTTAAAAACACAAAAGGTGGACTTAATGAAAGACCATACTATGGATCAACTGCTCAGCCAGACCTGTTGCTAGTGTGAATCAAGTTTTGATTGAAGACGTTTCACATGTATATAATAACAAAAGAAAAGTAAAAAAAATGCATCTAGTTGATAACAAAATGCAAGAGGTGGGATTATATAAATGGCAAAGTGCTTCTTTCTCAATTGGAAGGTTGGGTGAATGGGTGTTTGATCCATGGCCACTGACTGAATCGCCGTAGCACTCAATAGCAAGAGCGTTCACCCCAACTGCCCCAGCAAGAAGCTTTGGCCTGCCACCAATTGCCATCACCAAACCCAAATTTTATAAAAATGCATTGCATCAAAGTCAGATAAAATAACTAAACAAAACCACAACAACAATAACAAACGAAAAGGGAAAAGTGTGCCTATGTACTGCTCAGATCGGTTTGCATACCCATTGATAGCCAGCTATCTAACAGTTGGTGTTTAGTTACCTGGGTAATTTCTTTGTGAAAAAAATTTTAGCATTTGCAATTTTATTAACACTTTTACATGCAAAAATAGGCTGGATATCAGGTAGTTCTTAATTTAAGAGTTTTTTCAGAATATATGCCAGTTCAATAAAATAACTTGCAACTGATGCTCAGCAAGTATTCTAATTGTTAAATCGATTACTAATCTTAATAGTTTTTTTTCTAAGCCACCAGTAGCACGTTGTTATTTAAAAGGTGGGACAGTTAGCGATAAAATTTAAATACATAAAACACAAAAATCGTTGAGGGTATACAGCAATGCGTTTACCCACAGACCATAATGGAGTACCACTATCCAATGCGTGTATGTTCCACCAGGCACATAGCACCACCGAAAAAGGTTGAGTAGACAGAGGTAAAGACAGATTATAGAAAGGTTTAACAGTAAACAGTAATTCACTATGTGTTGGGTATATGAAAAACAAAATAAGGTTAGTCAGGATAGCTAAACAGGGGAGCAAAACAATACTGCACAGAGGCCTTTCAGAAAGCATAAAAAACATACTGAAGACAATGAAGCACAAGACATGCAGAAGACAATAAAGCTTAAAGAAAACACATATATTCAGAAGGCTATGGCTATTCATTGAATGGAGGGAAATGTTGGACAGCAACACTGGTTAATGCGCTGAGGATGGCTAAAATTAAAATAAGATCAAACTTGCACACAGGCCAATATACTGGCAGTGTCCCCCCTGGCCACAGCCAGGGACAAGCGCTGGTGGAGCCACTTGCTCCCTGGGGTCACCTTAACACGTCAACTAGTTTGTTTGCAAGGCAGCTCAAAAAGGGGGCAGTGGACTTGCTGTACACACCAGTGGTTTCGATTGCAACTGGTTGAAAGTAATAATTGTCAAGGAGGTCATTGTATTTTCGGCATTTGTCAGTTTCAGCATCAGTTGCTACATTGCCTGGTTTAGCGGCACTGACTATGTAGTGGCTTGGAGCAAAGGTGTCCACAACTGTTGTGTCCCTTGTGAAGCTCCTGCCCCTGTAGCAAGGGTTCAGAGTCAGACCATCAGGTCTCCTTCTGTCATCAGTCAAGCCAAGGGGCTCCAAGACAGATGGGAAACCAATGCTGGGCAATGACCTTTTGAGGATGGAGTTGATGGATCAGTGTCCGAGAAAGCAGCCTGCATTCTTAATGCAAGAGAGGCCATGGAGCCCCAGCTCATCAACAGTCTTACCACAGCGGCATTCCATGCTTTAAAAAATTTGGCACCCGTTCGGAGGGCGATTGCAATTCGAAGCTCATCAGGGCTCAGCAGGTTTCTGACACTAGCAATGGGAAGGCTTCTAACCAGGCAGCAGTGTGGCTCTTCTGTGCGGTGAGTAATCGACAGTGGTTCCAAGGGCTTGGTCATCTTAATAGTTCTTGTGTTGGAAATTTTTGAACTTTCAAGGCCAGTGCCTCTGTTCAGTCAGAGCTCATTTTGTGTGTACACATATGGTGGTACCAAAAGAGTTAAAAAGATAAAGTGAAAACATAAAAGTGAGACATGGTTTTAATTCAGATATATTTTGCTGGTGTTAACCATTTCAAAAACTTTATGCAAAGCATATATAGAATATCTTCAAAATAAAACATGTGCCTGGTATCAGAATTTTTTAAAAACTTACTTTAAACCTAGTCTGTTGCAACTGCCCATCCTTCACTTTGTAAAATTTTCTTGTATTTTAAAATTGATGTATGTGACAGATGTACAAGGAGGGTGATCAATGCTAGTTTTTATACAGTTGACCACAAGCAAACAGATCGAAAGAGGGATGCACCTTTTGCTAGACATATAATGCTTTTGTTCGGGGCAATGATGTAGTGTTCAGCTTTTCTACCATACAAAAGTTGATTTGTTTCACCACACTTCTAATAATCAAATTAGGTCCATGTTTTATAGCAGCGTTGTAAGTACAAGCATCTTGTAAAAATTGTATAAAGTTCTTCAAGGTGGTTGTTCCTGATTTGAGGTTTTAATGCAGAGTCACTTTAGTTATGTGGTCATCAGTTTTAGGTATTTTAGAAATGGTGAACATTTGTTGTGGCATGTGGTTATGCAGACGCTAACGTGATTGCCAGATTTAATATTATTGCAAAAGTTGGAAAACGAATACGAATGTTTGCAGTCTACCAGACAGCCTTCACTAATCACGCTGACAGTTTTTCAGATATTGCAAATCTAATTTTTATCACAGATGCTACTACTACTAACATCTGTAATATGAGTATGCTATGGGTATCTGTAATGTTGATATTTCATATGCTAAGTGGCGTTGACAAAATGTTGCACATTGAATACCAAAGGATTTTTTGCAGGTCTAGTTTATTTAGGTTGACTTGTGCACAAAGTTAGTCAAAAATGCCCAAGTATTTTTGTGATTACTGTGACACATATTTAACTCATGATTCTCCTTCTGTGAGAAAAACCCATTGTTCCGGAAGGAAACACAAAGAAAATGTACGGACTTACTATCAATCATGGATGGAGGAACAGGCTCAAGAGTTAATAGACAAAACAACTCAAGCTTTCCAAAAGGGCAAGATTACCAATAATCCATTTGGGCCAGGAGCTGCTATCCCACCTCCCATGATGGGACCTAATGGGCCTATGGGACCACGCATGGGACCAATGCCAATGGGAGGCCCAATGATGGCTATGCGAGGTCCAGGACCCATGATGGGTGGACCACAAATGATGCCCATGCGACCAATGGGACCTCCTATGATGGCACCTGTGATGATGATGGGACCTCCTAGACCTGGAATGCAATAATTATGCATGCCATCACCGCAACAGAAGTGGCCTGTACTATGTCAGGAATGATGATTTTGTGAACAACTGACCACAAATGCCATGCTGCATGGTGTGATGAGACAGTGATGCTGAAAGGTTTTGCAAAACATTTGCATACAGTGACCATACATGTATAAAGTGAAAGAACAGAACTTACGCATTGGTTGTAAATGATTACTTGCCTTTTGGAACAATAGTTTTGTTTAGCTTCGAAGTTATCTGCTTCAGTTTTTCACTGATGTGCACTGGTTATAGTGAAATCAATATCTGGTTGATATAATCAAATAAAATTTCCCTGCAGTGCATGTTTAATTTTGTTAGAATAGGAAAAACAAGGTTGTAAATAGATTTTGTCATTGTGGTGTTTCATACCAAGAGATGCAGATTCCACTTCTGTGCATTCAGAGTTTTTATCTGAGTCTGACATATGTAGCCCGTCAGTTGAATTTGTTGGCTTTTTTTCAGCTGTTGCCCAAAACACATGCTGAGTAATATTTTCAAGGTTAATGACTAAATCTTTGCTATGTTCCATGGCAGGTTCTGTTTTGTGTCTGGGTTGTTACAACTTTGTATTACATTGTGCTGCATACAGGAAAACTGACATGTTTTTAAAATATGTGCAAAATGCAAATCATTTGTTGATGTAGTTTGGCAGACTTTGTTTTTAATTCTTGTACTTTCGCTCCCTTTGACTGACATATCTGTCCAAATTAGACATATGCCCGGAATAGTTTACAAAATATAACTGAGGTTTTAATGCTTTAAAATTCTGATAGCACTGATCTTGGTAGCAACAATGAACCTTGCTTTCCGTTAGAAACTTTAATTCGGAAGAAGTAAATCTGTGCTTGATACTAGTGGTTGAAGTCTGTTGTGTCGCTGCAAATAGAGTTTCGCCTTTGCTAGAAACACTTGCTAAAACTTGGCTTTTAATTTCAACCCGTAGTATTTTTCAGCAGGAATAGAAAACGTTGTGATACAGTTTTGACAGTACAACGTGATTGTTAGTAAGAAAAGTGGAATGGATACTGTGCCTGGACAGTTTGACGATGCAGAAGAAAGTTCTGAGTTTTGTCTGTCACCTTTCAAAATGCCATCAGTTGCATCTGCTGCCGAACATCCAGCTGCTGATCAACTTTCTGAAGATGATTTTGCTGAAGATGATTTTGACATTTTAGAAGATGAATTAGTAAATTATAACCAAGGACCATCTGTACACCATGGGCAAAACTTGCAACCTGCTATTAAAGCACTTGGTAAATTTGCAAGTAAAATAAAGTTAGACAATTATGAGCAATCAAATGAATTAATGGAATCAAAAAGAAATGGTCCCATTAGAAAAGTTAAGGACAAGTCTGACAGGGCAACTGTGGAGCAAGTGCTTGATCCAAGAACCCGTATTATTTTGTTTAAAATGCTAAGCCGTAATGTAATTAGTGAAATTAACGGGGTTATCAGCACTGGAAAAGAGGCAAACGTCTATCATGCTACGACCTCTGCTGGTGAGCATCGGGCTGTGAAAATATATAAAACGTCTATTCTTACTTTTAAAGACAGGGATAGATATGTATCTGGAGAGTTCAGGTTTCGTCGTGGGTACTGCAAAGGCAATCCTCGAAAAATGGTAGCAACGTGGGCTGAAAAGGAAACAAGAAACTTGACCAGGATGTCAAATGCTGGTGTGAATTGTCCTTACCCATATTTATTGAGAGGTCATGTGCTTGTAATGGCGTTCATTGGCAGTGCAGGTTGGCCTGCTCCACTATTAAAAGACACAAATTTGCCAGAAACGAAGTACAGGGAACTGTACTTGGAGTGCGTTCTTTTGATACGGCAGATGTACCATGATTGTAAATTAGTGCATGCAGACTTGAGTGAATTTAATTTGCTTTATCATGATGGGCATGCTGTTGTAATAGATGTGTCGCAATCAGTTGAGCATGACCATCCAAGAGCACTTGACTTTTTGAAAAAAGACTGCACTAACATCAACGAATTTTTTCGCAAAAAGAATGTACCTTCGATGACACTGCGAGAATTATTCGACTTCGTCACGGACGTGACTATTACGAGTTATAATATTCATCAGTACTTGGAAAAAGCGATGGAAATAGCTTCAAGTAGACCCCAAACGCTGCAATATAAAAGCAGTGATGAAATTGTGTTTGAAAAAAGCTACATACCTCGGACACTTGATGAAGTTAAACATTTTGAGCGCGACGTCGACAATGCCAAGAAGGGAACAGTGGACGGGGTTTTGTATCATACAATCACTGGCATGAACAGGACACTGTCCGGAGTACGCCATGTGCCTGAAATTTTGAACACGACCGAGTCGGATACAGACGAAGAGAACTCGAGTAGATCAGACGTTGACAGTGAAGGGACCGACGTGAGCACCAGACCTAAGAATCAGGTAATAAGCACTCGCACCATGACTAAAGAAGAAAGGAAGGAGCATAAGAAGCAAGTGAAAGAAGAAAACCGGGAACGCAGGCAAGATAAAGTACCAAAACACGTGAAAAAGCGAAGAGACAAGTTAGCACGTTCCAGACGTGCTAAATAATTTTTTTGTAAGAATATTTGACGTAGTTGTTGGGCTCATCTACGCGTTAACTAGTGCGGTGAGGAGTTTTGAACAGAATTGGTATCCTTTCTAGGCTTTGTCTACCGCGAAACAAAAAACTTAAGACAGACGTTTTTGAAAGCAGTGCTGGTAAATTGTTTCCGCAAATTCTTGCCTTTATTCCTCCGCTGTGTTGCGTGATGCCAGAGCGTCTATCGTTGAGGAAACTCCCGCACTTGTGGATGCCAGTGCTCCCATCATAAAGGAAAAATATTGAACGAACCAAGTATATCATGTAAATCACCAACACTTGAGTATGAGTGCGTAACGATTGAATATATTCGTTGTGTATAACACCAGCTGTTGGAACATTGCGATTTTCCATAGTTTTCATATCAATGGTGGTGATAAGAGATTGTTAAGAGAATGGAAGCGATGAACGCGAACTTTAATTGAATGTGTTGAGTTTAGCATTGATGTCTCAAGATATGACGAAGCGTTTAAGATACGCACGATTGAGATTTATGCATTGTGGGAAATGCCTTGTTTGAAGCTTTGGCATATTCATAAGACTAAATGTCGTCAGTGCTCGGGAGGTCACTAACTTCCGTCTTAGGAAATCATTCAGTTTCGTTAAAGTGACCGTTGAGAAATGCCGAGACTTTGGCATCCCTTGTAGAACTGTTGCGGTGCTCGATTTTGTCTTCCGACTTTGTCGAAAATTAGTTTTGGAATTGTTTTTCTTTTATGTTCAAAGCTTTTTTCGTGTCTTTAAGCAGTACACATGGATGTTGACGTTTGGCGCCATCTTTCTCTTTATCAATACGTTTACGTTCCTTGTGATAGAAGACAAGAAATGTTAAAATGACCTGCGTAAGCAAAGTGGGGGTTTATTTTTCTGGTTGATTTTTGGTTTTTATACTTTAATTGTTGGGTGCATGCTAGACATGACTTTTACCGCTTATGGAAAATTCTCTTGTTCACTCTTTCGTATAAACGTTTGAAATTCGTTTTCTCTTCATGGCCCTTCCACCCGTTACAGCTGACAATTTCTATTTCGTTTTTCTACTGCTCGGATTGGATATCTTTTGCTCTGAAAACGCTGAAAATTTTTCGCGTAGATCATGTATTGTTGTTTAAAGGCTGTTGGTGACTTCAACTGTTTTTGTGGAAGACATGTGTGCTTTGAGAAATTTTATTGGAAGCACATCTTCGCGATCTAGAAAAAGATAAAAATATATATGTTTGTAATCCGATAAATTTGATGGCGATCTTCGGGATAATGCTTTAACAATCCGTCAAGCGTTTCCAGGACTGTTTGTATTAACTTCATTTCGTGGAAATCAATAAATCTTAACATGTGGACAACTGTACTGTGATAATTCAACGTAGATATTTCATGCGTTTTTTAATACCAATTTTTAATAGGCTGTGCGAACATTGTTTTCTTTCAAGGTTGTCATGCGTTTCAAGAATTCATAAATTTTCGACAATGGCTGATTACAAGGATGGTTTGAATTTTCCTGACCTGACCCCGGTTGACCATGCTAGACACTGTCAGCAATACACAAGTGGTGAGGACTGTCAATCGTATGTGCTGTCTCAATATTTTTACTAGGGTTGCTGAGTCGGAGGTAAAATATCCGAGTCCGACCTTTCCAAAATTTCCGACTCCGACTGCTTAACATAAAGGGAATGAAATTTGGCTGTTGAAATTAATTTAAATCGTGGCGGACAGCAAGAAATCTCCGTTCCAACAAAAGTTACAAAAGAAGTTGTTCCATTTCAACAGGAATTCACAATTTAGGAGTGTGATGTAAAAAATGATCCAATTGGACATCTGGAATCGGACAAAAAATCCGACTCCGATTCACAGTGTTGTTAGGAATCCGACTCCATCCAAAAACCTCCGACTCCTTACGACTCCGCAACCCTGATTTTTACCTTGAGAGACATTTTTTCGTTGTATCTAAAGTTCGCAAGAACGTCAAACTGTTGCTGTGCTTTCAAACATTTAAATGATGTTGGTTACACTTAAAGCGCAAACTCCGGTTCCGCTGTGACTTGTTTTCTATGCAGTAACACCGATTGGGTATTGGTCGGTCGAGTTTTTCACAAACCTCCATTTTACTGTAAATACTCGTCTGGATGATTTCTGCTGTAGTTTTCAGCAAACAGACGCTGTGCAAACATAAAGTATCGTGAGTGCTCTGATCCCATTTTTGCAACAACATTCTCAAAAGGTTGGTATTTTCAATGTCGCAAAAGACCGAAAAGGCAAATCCCAACTGCTACCTGCTATGCTGAAAAACTTTGCTGTTTGCATAGTGCTGTGTAGCAGTGAGCAGTAGATAAATATTTTAAAAAATATGCTGTTAGTAAGTGTGTAGCTTCTAAATGCATTGCGCTTTTTTCTGCGGGCACTACACTTTTACTTATATTATTGAAATAGTTCGTTTGGGCATCCCAGGTTGGTTTGAAAATACCTGATGAAAGAAGTCGTTCTTCGATATCTGTGATGTACAGAAATGACTTGCTGATTGACATTTTTTACAGGTGCTCCCCTTATTGGGAACATAACCTTATCCTAATGTTGTAATGCTCTTGCCAATCCGGATCGTAATAGTTACCCGTTAATTGTTAGGTGTGTCATTTGTCATCAGCTTTTTCGGCTGCAGTATATGAAAAATTATGGTCTTGCAAAAGTCGAGCAGTTTCCAGTGATGTTGTCTGACTGAAGTATCTTTGCTGCTTTGTTTCCAGTGTTGAACAGGAACAATGAAGACACCGTGACGTTGGACGAGATTGACAATCTCCAACTCGATTTGGAAACTCTGCTCGTTGCTGCCACGCGGCGAATGCGGCAGCTGCAAGCGGAGGTGCAGTCGCTTAGTGACGGCGGCGATGGGAAGAAAGACAATAAGAAGGTTTCAGGAATTACTTTGAATGTGAAATGTCAATGTAAAAACTGTTCTGTGTTTGCTTTGAGGCTCAAAACAATTGAAAAGTGGTAAGATGTTAGCATGGTGCGGTGACCCTTCGTTTTGTCATTACTCAAAGGGTTTTGTCATTAGTCAAAGTGTTGGTCGTTGCTGTTAGTGCGGCTGACGGTTCAAAGAAAGCAATGTGTTTTTTTGCAGAAAGAAAATGAGGCAAAACGTTTGAAACATTCCGATGAAAGGCCTTCGAAGAAAGTAAAATGCTCCGACTCACCCGCTCACGCTAAAGGCTTTCCTGGTTCAAGCTCTGGAACTCCTACCTCGAACAGGTCGAAAGCCAAGAGCTCTACGGCAAGTGCAGCTTTAGAAATTGTTAGCCGTTGTTGGTTTGTGAGGTGTTATTTTTCGTACGATGCGAATTAGAGAATGCGTCAGCACTTGAATATAGTCTATTGTTGAATATTTGTGATTTCATTTTGAGTGACTTTTTCTGTACCCAATACTGGCTGCTGTACATAAAATACATTATATTGCATCTCATCAAAAGGTTTGAAAAAATATGACATGTCCATTGTCTGATATTTTTAGAATTTATTAACAGTACTTTTCACTTGCCTTAAAAAATGTATTGTCTGAGGAACAACAAAATCGTTCTAAGTCATTTTAAACTCCATGCCGTTTCCTTGCCGCTTGACCTTCAGAATGGCTTTAGTCTGTTACTTGTAAAACGGCCTTCGTCTTTTATAACGTGCACCGTAACGTTCGACTGAAACAGACTACTTTTTTAAAAGAGTGATTGCTTGATTTTATCGGTGCTTTCGTTCGGTCAAGCTACACACGAGAGGCCGAAGTCTTCTCACACTGGAGGGATGAGCCTGTCGAGTATTTGCTTATTACGAGGTGACCCGCAACATTAGAAATGTAAAGGTTCCGGTTACTTCAAGATTAATTCCAAGGGGTTGCAATGGATACTTTGTGAAGACAGGTGCACGGGAGAATGTTGTTGTCCAACCTCGCAGCCACTGCATGAGTACAGTTGTTTTTGTTGTCAAAGTTTGCTGATACAATTTTTCGAAGTTATCACTGAGGACTAGTGGCGGTGCTTCCTTTTGCTCTGGTTGAAGCAGGGCATTCGATACTTGGTTTCGACCAGTGGTTCTCAGCCATTTTCTCATGGTGGACGTTTTTTACTGTCACCAAAACAACTGCGGACCCCATCGTTTGGTTGGTGATTTTTGGGTTTTAATATTAAATATATTGTTTGGCTTCTCAGGCTCCACAGCCCTGGCGATGAACGCCGCTGATTGCTCGTGACATTCCCAAAGCGGCATAAAAACGAGTGTAATGAAACTGAACGCTCTTTGTCTTAAGATGACCACTTCTGTGTAAGCTCGCGCTTTGCCTTCAAATGAACTTCGACAAAACTCCCCGGTGCGTCTCAGTGACCCGTCTTGTGATTTTCTCAGCCTCGGCCGAACGACTACGTCCTCCCGGAGGAACATCAAAGCGCG
>JGI24021J15306_10005278_pt1 | contig 15319 bp, 9 predicted proteins | sample Ectturendosymbi1_FD_15306 | JGI IMG/M metagenome (IMG submission 15306)
CTTTGAATGATCCAAGCGCGTGATCTAACCATTTATTTTATTGAACAACGCCTGCACAAACACATTGCGCACTTATTTTAGCTTGAACCCGTAGCGGTTAGATCTTCGTGCTCTAGGTTTGTTTTTGCTTAGAGTTACAACGATTCATTAGGCGCACAGAAACTCAACTTCGTGGTCGGTGCTCAACATAGGGTACACCTATCACAATGCCAAAGAAACAAAAGCCCGAAAGAATAGCACACCCGGGTGCATGCTTGGCAAAAAAATTTGTCACTTGGTTTTTTGACTAAAGCCTAGAAGTGAAACTTTACAGTGATTCGCGCTGCAAAATATTTCAATCCAGTGCCCCTTTTAGTTTTGGCAGCATTTTCGTAATGAACAACGAAGTTATACGCAACTATCAAAACAAACAACTTTTATTCGGCCTTTTTAAGTGTAAGGTTAGAGCATGTGACTTCCAAAAGGATTGAGACTGATTGCAAAACTGATCTAGATCTTTAAGGTGTCAGTGCAGCTGCAAGGTTCCTGTGTTATATTTGGTTTTAATCTAAGCGCTGACATCATAGGCATCAACAGATATGAACTTCACGAAGACAAAAATGTGTAAGTCACAGAACTTCACAGAACAACACACTGTTCTGCAAAAGGCATGTGGCGTCAAAACCGCGTGTCATTGACAGGTGCCTGAAAGACGCCATGATGACTCAGTTCATTATGCGTTTGAGCAAAGAATGCTGGTACACGTTTGACGGAATCATCTGCAAATCGGTCACACGGGGTTAGTTAGGGCAATTTAAATTGGACCCTTGTCTCTGCGTCAACACAAACGCTTTTATCATATAAAATTCGCATTTATTCAAACACTTCAAAGCAAATCATAACCACACGCGATTTATACTTTTGATCATTACGATGCGAGTTCTGACTAGAAGTCAGAAACCCGTAACTCAACTGACTCGTGAGTTTGTTTGTAGCTGCGTTACGTAACTGTTGGCCTTCACATATTGCTTTTTTCTACTCATTTCAATCGTTAACGGTTTGCAGACCTACGGTTTTTCTAAAAATAGTCCGTGATCAGAAAAACAGTTGGGAAACACTGGGGTGGAAACGCACCCAGTTCAAAACATGGTGCATATGATTCTGTCTGATGAAGTGCCGCGGATGCCCACTCGGCAGGGTTGATAAATATCATGATTTTTTTTAATCAATCAAAAAAGTTGGATTTTTTTATTCAAATCAGATATTTTTGATATATTTGAATTGAATGTGTAGGGGGTGGCCACTTAACGCATGTAATTTTTAATTTTAAATCGTTTGTTTTGAATAACTTGTTTGCGCTTTGTTTCTTCAAATACAGCAACTAGAATCAGCTGAATTTTCATTCAAACTTTCTTTGTGCTTATGCAATATCCCTTAATGCAAATCAGTTCATAACACTGGTACTGGTATATAGAACGAAATATTATTGAAATGACAATACTCAAACCATCAGTTTATCAAACTCATAATGGCATGTTATAAAGCTTATACATAAATACAAGCTTGCCAGCTTGTTTGGCGCAAAGTCGATTGTTAAAATTAATCATTGCAACGCAGCTTTCACTAGCTCAGCTACTACAGAAGTATGACTTACATGTATAAAATGGTAAAACCTATAATATATCTGCTATTACGAATGTCTACAGCGAACAACCTACATGTTCGATGAATTCAGATGTAACTTTTACTTCATGTCTGGGTTTTTAACTGCTGAGACATTTCGGTCATTTTTTTCGCTGAGACATTTTGGTCACTGTGATATTTCAGTTTGTCCCATAATCGTACCCCGGTTCTCAAAGTGTTAATACCCGCCGTAACAGAATTCACTAGTCTATACTTTCAGACACTGTGACTTAATTTTTTTAGTCATTCAAAAAAATTCTGTCTATGACCGAAAAAACTACCTTTATGCCTCTACACGTTCAAACTTGTAGCATTCTAACACTTCTGACTTCTGAGTCTGGAAGGGTTAGTGATTTCAGTCTGCACCCCTGCTTTGGAATATAAAAACACAATTTAAAGCAAGTTGTTCACAGAGTTAGTGATGTTTGTGCATGGATGTACCAATGACCATTGCATTCAACCGACAATCCGACATCACATCGCAAAATGCGGTGGTTTTCATATAATTTTTTACATTTACAGCTATTACACTTTGCTATACTGATTTTGCGGCAGCGTTCTCAATCTAAAATTCGCTTTGGAAGCAACATCTACGCAGTAGTATCGCAGGATTTTCCGTTTGACAACTAAAAATTATCTCAACGATTCTTCCATTACTTTTTGTACATGGATTTACTTATTTATTATTTCTGCAAACATAGCTTCTTCATCGAGTTAAGTCTATAAGCAAGCATCAGAATTGACACGATATCAAAAGTAGTGGTGTACGATCTGCTACATAACAAGCTCCAACATAGTTGTGCTTTGTTTGATGGATCCTTTCTAAAATCACAACAACTAACAGAACTTTTTTATTGCGTGTAACATAGTGTTGTTTGGCATTGCAAAGGAATGCATAGTTCATATTTGGCTTAATTATACATTTTGCAGCATAAACATTACAACGTTCGCGGTCCTTGTGACCTCTTTTATCTCATTTTAATAAGTCATAGATTGGTCACCGACCTCGGGGTTGTTTTGGACAACTTCCTAGTTTACCAAACGATCCAAAATCAAAATGTGGATTAGGCCCGACCGAACCTCCCCTGCTTAGCAGACTGTTTTGCAGTGAATTGAACACCACGACGAAACGGAAAAAGGATATGAAGGCATACGCTATGGCTTCCTTCTTGGTGTTAGTAACGTGAGGCTGAATTATGAACAGTTAGAAACCAGACACTTAAATAATGCTTGATCATTGTTTCAATACCAACAATTACCCAGAACATGATCAGCTTTGTTGACTACGCAACAAATATACCAATGACTGTACAGCTCCTAGACTAGCGTAACTTCTTATAAATGCAAAATGTACAGAATGTTTTGCTCAATTGTGGATATTTTCATCTATTTATTGCTGAGGATGCGTGGCGGCCAGCCACGCAGTCACTTGCCTAATATCCCGTTTCACTCTTTTTTGTGATGCAGGGCCAACCACTTTGCTTCGACAATAACCTAGGACATGGATTGACACTTAATAAAAAAACTAAATAATTGTCCAGTAACACAGTATACAAGTGATACAATTATGCCAACAAACATAAGCGCCGGAAACACAGGAAAGCAACGTTTCCTACTCAATTCTACAATCATGAAATAAAGGCGAAGGAGCATATATATAAGGTTGCTATGAGACAGCATTCAATTACGTTCCACCCAGACACGTTGGCATGTGCCTTGCTTTTTAAAAAAGATTGCTGTAACGCAATAGGTTTTGTTCACGACTGACTTATTCATATGCAAGCAAGTCAATAAAACACTGAATGGATTATTACAGTCAGGCGATGCGCAGACACTGCACAAGATCAGCTGTGTCCAACCGAAATGCTTTACTGGGCCAGAAATGGTGTCACTATCTTCGTGAGGGCCGCACATTGAATGACTTACTTTCATTTTAACAAACCAAAATTCAGTTTGAAGCTTTTAATGCTACTGAGAGCATTGGAATAGTAAGTGCAATGGTAACGACTGTCTGGTCCTTTTAATCAGTCCCAAACTGCGATGCCATAGGCAAATTTAGTGCTCATGGAACAACAAGGGTATAATTAGAAATCAGTTTAGTGCGAAGAAACAGATGAGCAGAAATCAGAAAACTACAAATCAGTTTTCCACTAAGGTGTCAGTGGACATGCGGAAATCTACCAGTGTGCAGTGCATGGTAAACTGTCACTAAACACCAATGTACCGAAAATGTCAAATTTGAGATTATAAAAATAAAGACAGGCTGTCATTGTATTGTTCATACACAGTAATGAAAAGCCTACTGGGCCGCACAAAACCTTCGACTGGCCCGCATGCGGCCAGCAGTTGGATATAGCTGCACAGTGCAAGGTGAAGTGTAAGTACAGCATGTGGAGGAATCCCCATTTCATCGAGATTGAGTGGGTTTAGGGTTTGAAGAAGGCCTAAAGCAGGGGTGCACAACCTGCGGCCTTCGATAGAAATGTATGCGGCGGTTCATATGTAATTTAAAATTTAAGTTATGGCCGCCGTGCATCTCTTAAAAACTCTTTGTCTACTGCATGTAAATACTTAGTAGAATGTCGGCCAAACAGACTTGTGGAAGCAGGCCTGACTCAGTGTGTACAGTAGAAGCAGAACAAAAGCAATGCAAAAAAAATAAAAATATCTGAAACTCACTGGCCTCCGTAATTCATAAAAACGAACGTGATGCAGCCAGCAATAGCGAAAAGTTGTGCACCCCTGGTCTAAAGTGAACTACATACAGTATTTGAAAAACTTTTCTTAGTTTGATTTGTATAATATGCATCATCATAATCACTCCGCAAAGTTGAACTTTTCCAAAGTTAACACCACCTACTGCCTAACTAGCAAATCTTATCTATCAGCCAAAGAGATCTTATAAAGAGGCCAAAAATGTGGAAAGTTGCAAGCATTAAAATAAATTTCACACATTTTTGCTGCTCAGTGTTTTAACTAACCTGTGGACACCAGCATAAAAAATAGCCACTAAATAAAACGAAGGCATCCTAAATGAACTTACAGAAACTTAGACGCATCTTATACTGTAGGCAAATGCAGAAGCTATACGAAAGGTACTATCTGGCGGGATGATGAATATCGAAATGAGCCACACCAGTATAGACAAATACAGTATGACGCAACAGATTCTACAACCTGAAATACTCGTGTCTCCAGATGATCAATGCGATGTGCTAGACAGGGAGAAGCAACTGTGCAAGAGAGTGTATTGCTTCGAGTTTTCGACAGGCTGACACTTCNCTAATAAANACCTATCTCNAAAGTCTGAAGACTCAACAACTACCTGCGCTAACAAAATTATTTCGAAATGCAATCGGTATTCAAACAGACAGCGATCANGACAATGCAAGACACGGGGAGCGAGATGTAAGGAAGTGCGTCAGACCATGGGGCTTTGAAATACTTGCAGTTAACGATGATGCAGAAGCACGAAGCCCAGTACAAAGCACGATACAAACTTATAATGCTCTTGATAAAAAGCTTTATGAAAATCGATGAACAAAAAATGTATGCTCTATGATTGTGACCTACAGAGATGAAGGTGTTGCGAAAACACCTTTCAACAAACAATACTTCGTTTTTCTCGGATCTAGATCCAGACTGCCGAAAAAAACTATGGATCTATTTCCATGTGAACTGCCGGCACACAACAAGCGTGAGCAAATACCATAGCGTGCTTAGAACACAATGGCTCATTATGCTTAATATGCAGCAGACTGCTGCAGTACATCGCGTTCATACTCTGTAACTTCCCGTTGCAGTCGCAGTCGAATACATTCCAACTCACAGCATGTTGAACAGATTTTTTGCCACATGCACGCGAACTTATTGATCCTCGTGTCTACGAGGCATCACCTACAATTCACCCTTTTCAAAAATTTTGAAACCTAGAGCTTCTAGAGCTGCACAACTGCAAACTGAGCGGCTAGCGGCGACACCTTTGTTTCCTCAGGCACACCACTTGATCTGACCGCTGCCAACACCAAGTGGTTTCTTTCGGTTTTATGAGCTCAGTCTATCGTCATGCACCCTATGCGTAGAACAATAGGTAGTTTTCAATCTTCCGGTCACGTGGTTGAAGGTTAGGAGGATACCGCTTGAAAACAAGGAAGAAGCCGCATGCTGCGCGCAACGGCTTCCTGCATTATTCAAAAGTCACAAACATAAATCTCGTTATCACGGCGCATCGGCACAATAACACGCCTGCGGAAGGACTGCGACGACGAAGCTTTCTCGCAGACTACCGACAGGAAGACGCAGTCATAATCCCAGATTTCAAACGAGGGATCGAAAACTAAATAACCGCATTTGCACTAATCGTTGCATCCTGTCAGGGAAGATTGCGCGCTTTTCGAACGCAAGCGTTTGATCCGGGATACAGAAAATCAAAGTAAATGCTTGTCCTTGTTCTCAACATGGTTACGCAAAACTCTGCCACAAATTGGCGCAAAAAGCATGTAAAAGAAAACAACCTTCGTGACTGACCAACAGGCCCATGTTGGTCAGTCACGAAAGTCGCAGATGGGGTTCGATAACGTTGCACCAACAAATGCAGTACATTCTTAAATTCTTTCAAGGCATTAACACAATCAGGCTGAGAATTGCAAATGATTTGGTTTGAACTTGGAAATACCAACACAATAGGCTACATTTCTCACAACCTTCAACTCGACAACATAAATCCCGCATGTCTAAATCTCAGAGATGTAGCGCATAAAACCCTTACTTTTCATAAATGCAGGAGCATGACCAAAAAAATTGAGGAGCATGACTTCAAGAACAGGGGTGGAGCGACACGCGGGCCAAATGCGGCCCGCGTAAATCACAGTTTTCGTTACCCAAGCGAGAACACAACATCACGTCACAACGAGAATCTTTGATAAGCACATACTTAGCCAGTAAGTCAAGAGAAGTCTCTCACTCTTGATCGTAAGTTTTCTCTCCTTATTTTCCTTAGGAAGATAAACGCAGAATTCTAAGATAAAATCAATTATTTTTGTGACACGCCAGCGATATTCCACAAGTCACGTGGCCCGTTGAAGCAACAGGTTCCCTATCCCCGCTCTAGAAAGATTATGATCGTACATCACGCATTTTATCAATTCGTAAATATGCTTGAAATCAATGGTGAACTTAATTTTTAAAAGAATGTACAGATAACCTCGCTAGGAAATCTTCTTGATTGTAATGATTTATACAGACCGGGCAGACACGTGATGGGTAGTGATACATACCTACCACAAACGAGGACAACTACAAAGAGAGGCACAGTTCAGGTTCGTCAGGAGAGAGGGGGAAGGAAGGGTTATTTATCTGCACCTGAAAAGATCGGACAGAGTTTGTTGAAAATCAGGCACAATTAAGCAGAAATTGGACACATGTTTGTTAAAGTTGTACATAAGATGTTCAAAATTTGCCTAAAATTTGAATTGTGAAGGTAATAATGTATCATTGTTTGGTTGTTCCTACATTCATATCGCAATCAGCGAAAAATACTGGAAACACTCGGACAAAACTGACGTGATAATGGAGAAACAGAAAGTTGGACACATCTTAATTGCCTTCCCAAATCAGTGCGTTCCCTTATGACCACAGTTCTGCATGAAATACAAGAAATTCCCTAAATCCAAATTCTTAACCGTAAAGATCTCTCAATGTTCAATCTTAACATCGTACGTTTTATTCGTGAAAGCGCAATACGCATTCCTAACAAAATAGCCGAGACTGGATGGTGGGAGGAGATTATTCATTTAACATGCAAGAATATTTCCACAGAATGTAAAAGGAAAAACATGTCCTTTAAACGAAAACGTCAGCAAAGAACGTGACTATAGGAACATTCAAGAACTCCCAGGTGGCGACTTACCCCGTTTCAGCGAAACAAGTTGTAACTAAACCAAATTCCTGCTGCTACACAAGCGGTGTTCGTTCAAAATTGACCAAGCTCATCCTAACAGAACGTTTCGTTCATTTTCCAAAGTTGCGCTAATGAGAAATTTACAGTCACGCTTGATACGTTCTCCACAGCAATCCAAACGGAACTTCACCCCAGTCCAAAGCTTGACGTTTGAATAAAACAGACAATATAGTTTCTAGCACAACTAACTTAGGCGCTCTTACCGCGATCAACCACTACTCCTGCTTGGTTTGGTTAAGTCTACAAACGTGGTTCTCGCTGATACGACTTAAAACTACTGATGCAAGCCCTACGGCGGGTGGACATGCAACGTCATGGAAAAGTGGCTTTTCAGTACGGTTAATCGAAACAAACCATACAGTTGGTTATTCTTCCAGCAAGTGACCCAGCCGCAACGATGAAACGAAAACGCTTTGGTTCAAATCACTAGGAGCGTCAGCAGCAAATCCACATGGACCGCACATTCGACGGACAAAGCGCACAAGCTAGTACCCAATAATTTACTTTAAAGCTAAAACCCCAAATTTACAGTTGTCNTTCAAGNAATAGCTGCATAATTGAAAGTTGTGCTATCAAATATTTTNGTTCTTTTNTTTGCTTGCGATTGTTTTTACAAAACAACATTTCAAAAAATGAGGGAGAATTGTACATTTTACCCCCACCGCTGCTAGGACTCAGCGTACACTTTAAAAAGACCCGTCATTCGGCAAAGTGTTTCAAAAATAAAGATGATGCATGCATTGTGCATTGACACAAATGGAGAAGACGTCATTTTATCTTCATCAGTACAATATAAAAAAAAGGTTGAAAACTAATAACAACACCTGTTTGGGGCGTAACAAAACAAGTATATTGTGACGTAATCACCTATCCTGCTTCGAAACCGTGAGAGTGACTCCGTAAATGTTCAATTACTATCATTAACGTCGTGATCACTCGCCAACAATAAAGTTGACATTGAATGACGCAGCGATTAAACTCTTTTTCCTGCGGTTGATGTCCATTTTGCACAAGGCCGCACCAACATACAAGACGTTGAATACGATGCAAAGCTTCCAATATAGTAAAAACAAGATATTCGCAGCTGAAACAATGCTCCACGCAGACTTTACTCCGAAACGTCCTATTTATTGTCGTAAAATGCAAGGTGGGCGTGGTTCTCATGTGAATGCATATTTAAATCCCAACACGCTGAAGAAAATCTCGACGAACATTTGCTTCCATTCCCGCAGGTGCGCCCATCACTTCGGCAAAGTTTAACTGCATCACGCTGTGTTTGCTTCATGGACGCACTTTTGCAACGAGAGTAATTGTAAACAAAAGCTATACATAGTATGCTTCCCAAGGGTTTCGCTGTTCAACATAATTATGCCATGGGTTGGCGAGCATTTCTCAATACCGTCGGACGCTAAGGAATATGTTACAGGAAACGAACACATCTGTCGGCGGTTTCCACTTTTCACGACCATTCGTGCCCTGATGTCGCAACATAAATATTTGTTGACGTGCACGCAGCAAACGTTGACCAACAAATCTGCTGAAGCGGGTAGCGTTCGTCATTTCACTTCTATCAGACGCAACGCGGATTGCTCACGCTATCCACATTCCATGCCTAAACTCCGTGTTATAAAGAAGTCATTATCACGACAGGTAAGGTGTAAACCAAGGATGTGGAACCTATTTACTACCACGGGCCGCATGGATTGTGGAATATCGCTGGCGAGCCGCGAAAATTAATTATGTTTTCAAATTCTCCCTTTATCTTCCTGAGGAAAGGAAAATAAGGATAGAAAGTTATGTCAAGGAGCGAGAGATACTTCTCTTGACATACTGTCTGCGTGTCTGCTTGTCATGGAATTTCGCTTTGACGCGATGATGTGTTCTAACTTGGGTAACGAAAATTCTTATGCGGGCCATGTCAAATGTTCACGTGGGACGTGTTCCCCACCCCTGGCGTAAACGTTTCACCAAAGAGCACAATCTACAGCAGTGTTTTTCAACCGGGGTTCCGCGGAACCTCAGGGTTCCACGAGTGGCTGCCAGGGTTTCCACAGAAACAGACCAAAATTCCCTGGGACGAAATTCCCAACCACAGTTCTATGTGGCTGTAGCAATACCACTGCTTCACAGGTTTATTACAGAAAGTAGGATAGACACTTGGACCATTGCATGGGTTCAATGAGAAACGCAAACATTTGCGGAAGGTTCCACTGCAGCCAAAAGGTTGAAAAACACTGATCTACAGCAAGTACATCTGCAGAAGGTTTGACATGCAGGCGTTATAGAACAAACACCAATGACTCGAAGTGTGCAGCGCAGCAGTCACGGTTTCAACTCAAGGAATTAGAAAGTAATAGCAAATAAAACTCGATTACGACACCTAAGAGGCCATCACACGGCAGTGGTGTAACATTCGTAGTTCACGTTATGTACTTGATCAGACTGCGGATCACCACACGACCCTTCACCAACGAACGATTGAACAAATTAAACTTCCTTCCGCAACGTTTGAGACATCTTATTTTACGCAGCGCAAGTTGAAGCCCAAACCATGCACCAACAAGCAGTTCGGCCTTTCAAACGTACGCCACTCAGTAATTCACAGCGACCACACAACCGCACGTTAATTGCCGGCACAAATACACTTTATCTCTCTCCGCAACACAATTGAAAAAATGCTTTCGCCTAGGGCGAGACAATTTTCTCAGCACTTCCATTCCATATAGGTGAAAACAGTGAAAAAATAATTGACAAAGACGAATCTTCAGTGTCGACATTTTCAGTTTAATGGACGAAATTACCTATGCTAACGAGATATTGCAAATGCAACATGAAACTGTCTAATTAGCACCATTGCGCCGCCAAGCGACAATTAAATTATATTCAAACCTCGCAGACGATGTACTGAAGCTTAACTTCAATACCACATGGATAGCGCGAAACAGTATGGTTGTATTGGATGGGCCCTAAGTTGCTACACTCATTGTTCAACAATAATAGATTTTCTGCAACATACGGAAATCCTTTGCCGTTACCAATTGCCAAAGACCTGGGGCATTACGCTAAATTTTCAACTGGCGATGGCGCTGCAGGTCGGCAGTTTGGAGAACTGGGACACACTTTAGCTATCATTATTCCCAGAATCCCAGGTCCACTCTGGCCTGGAGTGACAACAACAGGGCTCCAGCTATGGATAAAATAGTCTCTTACAAGGGCAAACTGAGCTTTACACCTATGCTAGGCAATCAGTCTAGGTGTGGCGAACGATAGGCAGGNGGTTGATATTTTTCCACTCCTGGCAGAACCTGGCTCTACGCATTGGCCACACCTTGCCTTGTGAACCTCTAGTGGACGTGAAGTGCGCTCTACCGATGACTGGGCAACTATGTGAAACTAATCCTTGTAAGGGCTCGCTTTGTCCTGAAGCGATCATTCTTTTTCGTGGAGAGTCTGCCAGACACACTTTCTGCCGTTAGAGAAAACGAAACCGTTAACGAAGCAGTTGGTGATCGGTCTCGTTGCCTCTCGGTAAGTTCTGACCACTTATATTCGCCGCAGAATTTTGTACAAAGGAAAATGGAAATCGTGCGATACGCGCAATATTGAGCATGAGCAGATTACTGTCATAACAAATTTTCTGCGGTGTGAGGTGCGCTGGTTGGTGATCATTTGTGGTTGCTGTGAGAAGCTTCTATTAACGGTTACATGCTGATAGCAGTAAGTCTTTTGAACGTAGGTTTTCCCAACCTGGGTCCACGACGACTGCACAGGGGGTTCGTGAAGATACGTAAAAAAAGGTCGAACATATACATTGTATAGGATGTACACTGTGCATATAATTAGTTTGCCTGTCAGAAATAGCTCCGATAATAATTGACAGGCTGTGCACTAAGAAGTAACCCCATCCGTCCCACTGATGTTGTTAGTTTTGTACAACAATGAAGCATTATTTAACGTCATTTATTTTTGTTTCGTGTTAATTATCCTTCCGCGTTAGGTGGCGGAAAAATTGATGCGACAGAAGACAGGGAACCGAGAAAAAAACAGATTCACAAATGGGGTCCGCGGCGCAAATAATTTGGGAAACCCTGGTTTAACGCATGTTCCGACGCTAGATAAACAAATTATCAAGTCAAACAACGACAGGCTTTTACTTTCTTATAGGTATTTTGCAATACCTTGTTTTTTACCTGAATGGCAATACGAAGCAAAAAGCATATGGCTGTTTTCACGAGTGCAATATAGCTTTGCCGCCAACTTCACACCACACTGCAGGTATAACTAAATGCAAAGGGCTTAATTTACGATGGCAAGACTAAACTGACGCTTGATCAAGGCTGCCAAAAATACGAGTAAATATGACACACTTTGGTTTCAATCTGTCTAATAATTTAAAGATGAAAGCTATACAGCAAGTAAAGTTTAACTCATCTGAACGTTGTGCAGTAAATACACTGAAAATGTCAAACAACCTATAACATGCCCCTTGCAGTTACCACGGTTGTGCTTCCTACGTAGAAGTTATTAGATAAAACAAATGACCTTTAACTGAATTGCAAAACTTAATCAGTACGACTGACGGGCGCCCTAAATTGCTCGGTTAGCGTTTGCGACGAAAAAACATGTCTAAAAAATTGGGAAGGTTCTTTGATCCGTATGACGGTGCCTCAGATCGGAGGAACAGCCCGTGTGCGTTGTTGCAATTATACGCGATACCAGCTGAGATAGGTATATCCAAACAAATTACTCCCGAAAACAAAATTACGTTTTTATCCAAATGCATCGATAATACCGCAGCCCTATGCTTTCGAGTAATCAAAATACACACTTTAAGTATTACTTGTGGCTTCCTTATTGATATTTCAACTTGTATTTGATACATGGGACAAGAAAGTAATCTTTGATATAATTTACAGTGGTTTAACATGTAGCAACATTGCGGTGTTGAAATGGACAAAATACATGAAAAGGAAACGACAACCAGATCTTCCCCTGTGTATGCGATGGGCAATCTCGTCGCAATTTGACGACATGAGTACGTTTGTTTCGATTGAATGTTACGTCACTCTGTTTGCGTCGCAAATATTTGATTCACATACCAACAACAATAACGCCGGATTTCTCGAAGGCAGTATGACATTTATTTGATTGCCATTTACCTGAGTACAGCAAGTCCGCATCGCAAAACGTAAAGCAATCCTACATTGGAAGTCAACAAAGAAAATAAATGACATAACCAGCGAGATCAAAAGGGCAACTTTGACGTCAGAATGTAGCAACAAAAGCGACCGAAACGAATACTATTCAATCGCATAAATGAAATCATTATCATTGCACCACATGCTCTGTCAGCTTGTTTAAGGGCAAACAAACGAAGTAAACAAACGGAGCTTTTAAATCAACATGGAGGAAATGCGACACCCTACAGTATATCAGTGAAAGCATTTTAATATTTAGTTGTCAGCATTTAACCAGAAGTCGTACACTTGACACTTTTCTCCCATACTGGCCATGACGGCATACCTTCAGTCGAATAACCGGCAACCGAAACCCTATCCTCAAGCTATAAAACGGTGATTAATTATATCCAAACCCTTTTAGAATATATCAGAGACCAATTTAGTTGAACTCTTTTCATGAATACATAAAAAAACAAAAATTCAATATAAGGGTTGATCAAGGCAACTATTACAGACGTAATAACGATGCTCTCTTTGAGGTGGACAGTTGCAAAAGCGCACCAAAGCAGACACAAATTGTAAGAAACTCCACTACTTCAGAATATTCCGTTTGATGGATACCGTGGAGTTAAGTGCAAGGAATACCAGTGTGTTGTTAATATTGCTCCCAAAGCATTACATAAACGGGAGTTCGCTGTATTCACGACACTCCAGAAGCTACAAAATTACGTACTACAACTAATGTTTCGGTTGACTTAGACCTGGGTTTCGCGCGTAATCGCTCTCATCAGGCGTCAGTCCACAAACCATAAAATAAGCTAACCGTAATCTAACAACGGAAAAGGTTAAAATGTAGCATAAGGCTGAAAAAGACTGTTGTGTGCTTCACTGTTCATTTCACTGTGATGGCCTTTGCTCATTGCAGCAGCTTTTGCTGGTTGGCCTCCCTCACCGAGGTCTCTGAGTACAGTTTGACTTGACTGCGTAAGTTTTCTTGGAGTGCCAAACGGCTGGTTAGCTTAGATTTGGCCCAACGTCGATATGTTGGAATGATTTCACTTTTGTTTATGATGTTTTCAAGCGTGGACTGGAACAACCTGACTTTTATTTGTCAAGCACAGGTCGCGTCTTCGTGAGCCACACGTTTCCGCTTGTGCTTCATTGCAAATGGACCACATAAGGTTGTAGTCAGTCCTTTCGTCTGTTCCTTTTTTAGCTGCCGAAGCAATTCTGCAAGTTTTGTCTGGTCCTCGCAACGCGATAGTTTCTGGAGGTTTTCGCAGTGAGGTCATAATAAATCTTCATTGCTGATCGGCAGTTCTGCGCTGCTCTTGGTAGACGATTCTTTTCTCCCGGCGTCTTCCAGTAAGCAATCTCGCTCCAGGTAATTGCCTGGTTGTGTCTCAATTGCTCCATAGCAACTGGGAACATAGCGTTCTGCTTTTTTTATCACAGTTGTCATGCTGTCTATGGAACTGCAGCTTAACGACAACGTGTTTTTATTGACAATTTTGTGATAACGATAGCAAGGAAAGCATTGCTTTTCTGACAGCTTTAAAAATATTTTTCAATGTTATTTTTTTACGTTTTGCTATGTGGACGGCAAAACCAAATGATTTTCCACAGGTTTTTCCTTTTTACGCAGTTTTATGATCGTTTCCATTGACCTGTAGGTTGTAATTGTGGGCACTTTCCTGTAAAACTTTGTTATATATATTTCTTAGCTTCTGTCCAACTCTTCCTTGCTGCGTGTGATTCTGAAAACTTGCTGGTCATCAACAGATTTTTGATCGTGATTGGTGGGTGGTTTGATTTGGCGCTGATGAAGTGTCTCCTTGCTTGGTTTTCTGAATGGGTTGAAGGTCATGTCAAGAAAGTCCGTGTTCACAATGCTTACGTCTGTAGTGATTTCGATCCTTTGTGTTTAATCAATTGAAAGGTTTTTTTTTCATTCTGTCTACCACTGGTCCGATCGCATTTAAACCAAGTGGCAAAAATTACATTGACCTTAAGAGAATTTACAATTGCATGCATTAACGTAATTGATAATCATATGAGAAGCTATCCATTCAATGGGACTAGTTGTGAACCATTTGATATTTGAAAAAATGTTGTGTAGTTGTTCAACTTACCCCCAGGGACAGAACACCAGCGTTAGACAGAAAGCAAAGTGTACGGCAGGACGCGTGTCTTGCGCCAGAAACATTCGACCCGCATGCCCGCTTCTTGAAGTGGAAGTTAAAGTGAAAAGAATTCGAGCAACAGATGAAATCAAAAGGTCTTAGCACAAATCGTCTTTAAACTTTATAATCAGACTTTTATGCACAGCCCAAATGCGAAGACCTAACAACTCTTGTCAAAGAATCTGAAAGCTGTCACCACTTAGACATTAGATCTTAAAGTTTCAACGCCTCAATACCCTAAGTCAAATTTTCGTCAATCTGGATACCCCTTTTCAACAAAGTTTAATGACAAAAATCGCAAGAAATGAAACAGAACTGGCAAATAAATACTTACT
>JGI24021J15306_10005279_pt1 | contig 15319 bp, 6 predicted proteins | sample Ectturendosymbi1_FD_15306 | JGI IMG/M metagenome (IMG submission 15306)
AAAGTTTAGCAGCAGTTAAATTGCGCAAGTATTGCCACAAGCAAACTCAAGATGAATCAGAAGAAATTAAGCAAATACCAAAATCGCTTCCAGCGTAGTTAATGCATAAGAATAGTCATATCCCCAGCAAATAGTTTGACGTCATATGAAATACAACCTTATAGATTGTTATCTTTATTTCTGATTTCTGATATAACGCAAAAGAAGTTAGTGCTTCAAAACTTTAGGAGGCCCTGGCACTTGTGGATTTATTTGACTGAGCACAAGTAATTAACGAGAATAGCAGATCACACGCATCTAAACTGTTCAAAGTTGGTTCTATAACCAGTTGGGTTATGCTCAAGACTTGAAACTGTTCATGTTTACGTATTTTTTATATGTTTACGATTACGTATTTTTAATTAGATTAGCTTCAATCAAGGCTTTATCAAAGCAGGAAAATGTTTTCATGTGGTATTATCGCGCTTTTGAAGACAAGTCTTGACTAGTGTGAGTTCGTTATCTTAAAGGTAATAATAACAAGTCACAGACTACTGTAACATCGCGCACATAAAATCGTAGCAGGCGAAATGACGTGAAATAGCTTTTACACTAATGTAAACATTAGCCAGCCATTTAGCAGAAAAGCGACGTATAGTGAAACAAGTTTCAGAAACAAGACATTTCTTATTTAGGCATTTCAAGCATTTGGAGAGGAAGAAGCCGTTGCTATCCTGCAACCCAATGCCGCCAGATTTTATGCCAAGAAGCTTGTTACATGGCCCGAAGGAAATTGGCTGTGGAAACCTGGCAGCACTACCGACCAGGCAGGAGTGGTCTGTGCTGCGCCTTTGAGCCAAGGTATTCAGTTATGCTGGCCAATGAAAACAAGTAGAAAAAGTGTTTTTGCAGTTTGGACGTAAAAATATAGTGACAGTTTACTCCGAGTGTGTGAAGAAAATGTTATCATCGCCTATGTCCAGCAGTGAAGTGCAAGAACGTTTGTCTCGTAGTTGTTCTTTGTCATTCTATTCCAAAAAACTGTTTTTTCAATGCTAATTTAAAGTTTTTGTCAGATTGTGCTCAGGTTTTATTGAATGCTAAAAATAAAAATCAAAGGTGCGTAAGCACATAAAACGCACTTTTGAAAGATCATTTGTATTAGATCGTTTGCAAATAAAATACATTAAAATTCACAAAAATGTTAGTTGAAACTTATCAGTTCAAAACAGACTCTCCTACTTTCATTTACTGCAGAGAAACTTGCCAGCATGCCGGAAGTTCAACGCACGCTGAGCAAACAACGTTTTGAAATATAACCACATTATGGTCGTAACGTGTTTCACTTACAGATCGCAAACAGTTTTGCAAATTCAAACAGCTTTGACCTAGTCATAGCACACGTAGTTGAACCTTAGGAACAGTTTATCCGACTCTATACTGTGGATTTACATTTAAAACCTACAAAGCAAACGAGAGAATGAACCTAGAGTAAACTACTTTATTGTTTTCAAATTTCAATAACAGAGCTTCTCCGTTTCAGAAGAAAACTTGAACGAACAAAGTTTTTGTCAGCCATAAAAGCGCTTTCGAAAATAGTTTATAAATCGTGAAGAAACGTAACAAATATTTGATATCTGGGTGCGTTAACTTCCCGGATGTCGCAAATTTTTGCAAATTTATGCATGGGAGAGCGGCAGTGCATTTTATGTAAGAAAACTTCAACCCATTTTAAATTACATTTTAACGTACCGCAGTCTTACGTCTTATTATAGGAAAACTGTTTAGAGGTAAGAGCAAGTGAATTCATACTAGTGATTCGTGACGAATGTCGGACTCACGCCAGTAACTTTATTGGCGAATTCGGGCTCAATTTTCCACAACCGAAACTAAACTAGTACCTGATTTATCGTTGAAAAGGACAGAATTGCCAAATATTTGGCATAAGAAACATATTTCTGTGCACTAATGCATTTTAGCTTTTCTCGGTTGCGTTAACGATCAGTTAATGTTCGCAAACGTTAACGCCTAGAGATTACGTCTGAACGTTAAACCTATAGGCAGCACCCCGAAATAAAATCCCGGTTCTAACAAATACGTGAAATCCACAGTTAATNTGTTTTCCTGATCCGTGCAACGTCTACGAATGTTTATTGTGATAAAGTTTGTTGTTTTTTTNTACTACAGATCCATTTTTACATGGATGTTTTGAAATTGCAAATCAAGATCACTTTGACAAATTGATATTTGCTTCTTACAATATGAGTGAACTTCCTGCCCCGTCCACCGGAGCCCATGACATTCCCCAGAGTTGCAGAAGGTTGTGTTTCTCGTCGCATGGCTTGGATGTGGCAGGTGTCGTTGAGCGCCACTGCTACTGCTTTAATAAATCCGTTAAAATCGAGACCTTCTCGCCAATGTCAAACTCTCTAGCTTGTACAAATGGCATCGTCTTCGATACAAACACACCAATGCTTGCAGGCTATTCCGAGCTCACTTACTCAACTGGCTATAGCAGTTCAGTACCCTCATACTGCGCTCCCCTAGAAATCGGTGGGATGTACAAGTGTGGCGCTGAAAACAATGTTAGGCGCGCTGCTGCTATTTATTTTATGAATTGGAAACACTGGTCGCCGGTTTCTCAATCTCCGCTATCGAAGTTGTCCGTCATTATAGAAAAAGACGTAGACGTCGACATACTAGATGTCATAACGATGAAGGTTGACTTTATAGAATGCTGTGAAAGCAAACCGTATGACGTTCGAGGTACAAGCTCCTGTAAGTGCTATGGACCTATACGACTGGCAATTGATTTAGGAGATGGCAGTGTTTATGAAGCGATGTTGTCCGTGGATGCCATGTCAACATTTGCTCTGGTTCACTTCTACGAGGATCCTGGTGTTTTCAAAATTAAAGCCGAAGCTGCCAACAGCCCATCTTCGCCTCCGGTCACGTGGTCTAGCAAAGTTACAGTCGAAGATCCAGTCGAGCCGATTATCCTTGGCAACATTTTGCAAGAAGCAACCAGCCCTAGAGCGCTTACCCCCATCAGAGCAATCGCTTTGTCCGGAAGCAAAATGCTCTGCACCTGGAACTACGGCGACGATTCCTTGGAAGATGAAATCTACGTAGATGAGCTTCCGATTCCTGTAACTTATCATCGATACCAGAGGAATGGCTTTTTTACGGTGACCTTAGTTTGCAGGAACCGAATGGGGGAGCGTACTCTGACGAATCTAGCAACAGTTCAAACTCCTGCTACTGGTTTGGTTGTCGTGAGGGAAGTGGTCGTAGAACTTGGAAAGAAATTTAGTTACGAGTGGTCAGTTACCGGCTCTCATGTGGACTGCATAGTATTCTTCGGCAATTTATCTCTACCAAACGGCAACGTGGTCACTGACATCGTCGATGAAGACCAATCATATTTCATTTTCAACCAAAGCTTGAACCGAGGTCGTGCAGTGATCACAACGGACTTGTACGCACCGGGCTTAAATGCCAGCAATGATTCGTGCGTGCGTGCGGGCCTGGCTGCCACCTACCCTGTGGTACTGACTTGTTACAACTCCGTCACCAGCCTCCCTCCATCAGCTGTCACCTTTGTCAGTTTTGAGGAGCCGATCAAAGGCATGAGCTTAGTCGTCTCAGAAAATAAAGTATTCTTAAACAGAAATGAAAATTTTTGTCTGAAACTTGAAATTTTGGGCGGAAGTAACGTCATCATAGAATGGAACCTCGACGATGAAAATCACCCTGAAAAAGATGTAGTGGAATCATGTGGCCAAGACGGATGCTACCATCGGTAAGCTTAGCAGTTTGTTTTTTTATCGTGATGACTTGTTTCGTGTTGTTAAAAAGAGGAATTTGCTGAAAATTTTGTTTTTTTTAATAAATGCGTAAGCCTTAAAAGACACCGTGCAGGTAAGTTGCTTATGTCCGGAACATAATTATGATTCCGAACCATATTTCTGTTTCTGGCCCCTGGCAGCATACCTTAGCAATGGTCTATTCAATTGTAAAAACGAAAAAAATACTTCGATTTTCTGCAGCCGTTCTATTATCTATGATGCGTTGGTCTGAGGCAACTGACTACTTATTTTTTGCAAGCTTTATGCGAAAGATAATTTCTGAAACTCAACCAGCAAAACATGCTGACCACGTGCAGCTGACAATTAAAGATTGTAATGGCTTTTGAAAACGGATCATTTCAAGCATTGGCCCACAAAGGTGTTGCAGTCGAATCCACCAGCAAATTTCATTTGATAAGAAATCGATTTCACGTCACTCCACGCATCCTCAATACTGAAATATTATTCATATAATCTTATTCAAATAGAAAGCAGAACCAAGTCGGCTGATTCCTCGAAAGCTTGTAGCAAAACTACCGCTTTCAATTAACGATTGTTTCAAAAATGGAAAAGGCACTTTGTGTGTAGTACTTATGCAGGAAAGTAAAAGCATCGTAAAACATACTAAAATCTTACTTTAAGCATCAGGTTCTCTTGAACTTTTGTTGAACCTTGCTCCCTAAAGCAAATACTAAAAGACTTACCCCCCCAGCGCAGAGCGAGCGACATGTTCTGATTGTGGGCTGTTGTTTTCAAACATTTAGTGGTTGAGCCATGCTGAAAATTAAACTGGCTGAGTTACGACTCGTATTATTTCACTAAGATAAAGGAATAAGTACAAAGTTTTAAGAATGTCTTTGGTATTTTGCGTGGGTAAATCCCTTTTCAGAACGAAATCTCTTCAAAAAATAGCATGCCTTTTACAAAACGCTCATAGTTCAATAGTTGACCTCACTTTGAGCGTCAATAGACTCGACTGTTTGAAGATAGTATTTGATTGAGCTGGTTGTTTTTTCACCAGATATGACCTTTACCAATCACTTTTGTAAATGGCAGTAAAGGGGTTGACAATGACATCAATACCTACTGAAATCCTCGCCAAAAGCATTTTCAACCGTCACTTCTTAGATGAGTGGATTTATGAATGTTTGTAGAACCTTTTGAGATTTCTTCACGTTTCACGTTGACAGGTCACATGTTACAATGTCATGAATACAACTTGCGTTTGGTACGAATTCCTAAATTGAACAATTTTCCCGAAATATCAAAGATTTCCTTATTTTTTCATGCTTGTTGTTAGCATGTCAATTGGGTTTGAAAACTTCAAACTGGAATTCTAGTTCAAAGCGCTTGAAGCTCAAGCAACATGTGTGAAGGACACATATACACGCCATGCAAATTATTGAAAACACCGAAAAGGTAATGAGGCATGAAACACACAATAGACCTCTACATTCCAATAGTCAAAAGACGCAGTTGATATTTTACTAAAGCAGTGTAATTTTGGCGAATAGTGTTGATTAAATGTATTTAAATTTGAATCTACATGCTAAAGGCATGACAGAAATATTCAGCAGTAACCCAAGTTTTTGACTGTCGGGCCCCAAGTAGTCATGTTGTAGAATGTAGACCCTATAAGTTGCGCAAGGAATCAATTGCAACACTCTGCTATAAATGGACCCTCCAATAACCTACACACCCTTTCTGCGTGTTTCCAGTGTAAGCAAGCTTGAAGCGCAATATTAGCGCTACATGCACCAGTGATGAAAAGAGCCGCTCATACACGAGCGAGCTGATTGACGTACCTGAAGTTCACTTGTTATAGACGTGTTAGTAACACGTTGTTAATAACGTCTTGTAACGCAAAGGACTTCAAAAGATGAAATAGATTATTGTGCGCCAACCATATAGTTGGGTCAAAATGCAAGACTGAATAAAAGTTTTGTAGTTACGTGATTGGCAAAGGTTTTGTATTTTTATTTACGGTGGTATACGTAATTGACGTATACAATAAGCGTGTATTATTTTATTATTATCAAAATTTTTTCAAATCCACAAAAAATTTAAATTCCTTATTTTGCTTTTTTCTTATTCTCGTAAAACTCTTTTACAAGCCACATACTTTAAGGCTGGTCGCAAAGTACTTAATCGTATCCACCTACTCATTGATTGTTATATGTAATTGATTATCATTGCATTATTATCATCATTTTTTTAATGCTAGTGCATGCCAATCATTATGGTGTTGCTTAGCTCCACGTTTTGTGAAAAAAACTTTTGGAGATGATTGTCTCGCCGAAAAAGACTAAAAGTGTTTGAAAAATTAGTTTCAAATGTTTTTATATTTTTAATATTTAACTATATTTCAAACATTTTTTTTGTTTTTTTTAATTTACCTTAAATTTTAATTTACCTTTTACTTGCCGAAAAACCGTTGATGATACCAAAAATATTGTCACAATGAAATATTGCTCCGCAACGAGTTCGGATTTTACGTTGCTTTTTTCTTTGAAAGGTTTCTACATACGATGTTGGTGACACATGGGTGAAGGACTGTTAAACCCAAAAGCTTAATATCTACAGTCAATGCTTTGTGCGAATGTTGCAGCAGCTCTATAATGTATAATAAAATCAGTGGTTTGTGGTTATTGCTTCAACAACTCTATGCAAGTAGCAGGAGAGCTTCGCGGATGAATACCTTCAACGTTGACTCGCCCACAAGAACAAGTTGAACAACACGCAGACGTCGGCGCGCAGCGATCGGAGTAACGTTAACTGCTGTTTAACACAAGTTCCGTCTGTTTTCAGGAGTTTATGTAGCTCTTATGGAAACCCTGGCGTTAGAAATATCCAAGTAATTGCCATGAATGCGCTTGGGATTGATCAACGAAGTGCTACGTTGAACGTGCAAGTATCTTTGCGGGAAATTGAATTAAATATGGAGCTTTCCCTTTTGCCGAATCAGCCATCCAGTTTTCTCTTATCACATGCCCCACCCTTTCCAAACTGCTTCATTTGTTTGTATTTTGGAGATGGCGACAGCTCAAGATTTCCTGCCAAATTCAGAGATAATCCTGGCCAACTGAAAATTCAACACAGGTATTTAAGCTGCAGGATTATCACCAGTTGAACATTGATGTCTGTTGTGTGTGCGTAGAATTTTAAGTCTACTCTACGGGGTGATATTAGTGTTTTTGGTAGTAGGGAGCTAGTGAACAATATCACACTGAATCACATGCTTTTTCCGTTTCAACTCACTCTTAAGAAAAATTTTGATAAAGCTGCTAAATGCTGTAATCTAGTAAATACTCATCACTCGTGAATTTGTTAAGCGTTTCAAGCTGCTGCTCTTCTTAGCTGTCACAGACGTCGTTTTGATATCTAGTGGAAGTCCCACTGATACCTGCTGCACAGTGATTGACAGTTTGCAAAATTTTCCCCAGTTACACCAGCATTGGATCGTACAACATAACGCTTTTTGCTGCAAACAATGTGAGTTCTTTCAATGCAAGCGCTATGATACAAATTGGAAAACATATCATGGGGATCAAGGTGGCGCTTGTCTCTAGCAGGTACGAGATTGAAATAAAAAATGCAATATACTCTGTTTGAACGGTTCTAAAGAGAGTTGTAATAAAAGTTCCATCGCTGAAGACTAGTGAAAGATGTTTCAGTTTTCTGTAGACGAAGTTGTGTTGAAAGTAAAGGACAGGCCTTAACCAGGATGGCGAAGCCCCCTAGAAATCTTTTCGCCCCCCTGGAGAAATCTGTTGGACATCGTTTAAGACTATTGGACATAGTTCAAACAATTTGGGCCCCTCTCGGAAAACTCTTCGCCCCTGCTGTTGTCCCAAGCTGGCTACGGGCCTGGTAAAGGATATGCTTCGCTGCAGGCCCGCAGCCAGGTTTTAAAGTTTGGGGGGAAAATACATTTGTAGGGGGAAAGGTTTTTGTTTTATTGTATGTTTAAACCAAACGTTTCTGGGAACAACACAATTTGGGGGGAAGTGCCCCCGAATGCCCCCCCGTGGCTACGGGTCTGCTTCGCTAACGACTTGAAATTGCTGTCTAACAACGGCAGAAATATGAACGGTCATTTGTAATTTTTCAAGATTCTTAAAAACTGCAATTGACTACGCTACGATCGAGATTGGCATAGATGAAGGTTCGGAACCTGCCTATGAAGTCGATTTTGGCGACGGATCTGATGTGTACAGATTTGGAGAAAATAGATCAAGAGAAGCACCGGATAAACCGGACTATCACATTGTTCGCCATTTGTTTAAAGAGCCTGGTCATTACGTCGTGTCTGTAAAAACTAGCAATGTTTTCAATACTTTGAGCGCGTCGCTACCTCATTCTATGATCGTACAGAACCCTCTGGTTGGTGGAAACTATACTCTTCAGCCGCTTCCTGTTTCTGCTGTGGCACTCCCACCTGGGTCAGTGACGTTGGATGCGAGGTTGGTGAGAGCAGTTGATGGCAGGCCAGCCAATCTTACAGCTGGGTGGGCAGATGATGTGCATGTTAAATGGAAATTGACTGAACAAAATTTCATGATGTTAGAAGCTTATGGAGCCAGGGAAGTTGGTACGTTTGTTGACTTTGCTGCTGTGTGAAACTTCAAAACTAATTTGAATATCTTCATAGCTATCAGTAGCCTAAGTATTGCAAAATTCAGCTTCACCTAGAATATTTGGTGCTGTTGAAATAGGGTACGCGACTTTTCGGTCTGCTGATTCGGTCTGGCCGTTTCAGTCTGAGGACATTTCGGTCAGACTATGAAATCTTGCAGAAATCTTACATGCTCACATTTTAATGCAAACATACTTAAATCAACGAGATGTTTTATTTAAAAAAACAACAAACATAATTCAAGATTCAACAGTTAATCAGCATCAACATATGATTTTCATTATCATCAGCAAGCCAATTAAATCATTATCGACATTTGGAATTAAACACAAATTCTTCAAAGTCATGATTATAATTCAGATTTAATCGCAATCATGACTCCTCAAAGGGAGTTGGTATAACATGAGCTAGACTGACGTTTCTCCTGCCTATAATCATTTAAATAAACGACTGTAATAAGTTGTTTATGAACAGAAATGCCGTGACCGATATGTCCCCAGACTGAAACGGCCAGACCGAAATGTCCCGTGACCGAAACGGCCCAGACCGAAAAGCTCAGACCGAAACGGCCAGACCAAATCGGCTAGACCGAAAAGTCCTGTTCCGGTTGAAATAACTTTTTCGGAAGAGTCTTTTAATTACATCAACTATGTCTTCACGCAATAAATGGCTATGTACGTTAAGTTGCTAGTGGCTTCAAGGTGCGCTTGAGAAATTTACTTATTTTTCAGGTTGATTTCAAATCTTTGTTCTCATAGATCTGTTTCCGGTGAACTTTACCGTCAAAGGGGCTGATGCCGGAGACGCCACAATAAAAGCTAAACTTTGGAACCTTGTCAGCGTTCTTGACTTGGTGTACCAGCTTACCATCATGGAAGTTGTGACCGCAATCAATCTCGAAGTCGTTGGTTTCGAAACATCGGAGTTTCCCGTCACGGCACCATTCCAATCCGGACAATCTGTTGATTGCTCTGTTGCGATGCCTTTGACATTCAGGCTGCGGGCGAGTGATGGGTCCCATCTGACTCTATACATCAATTACAGTGACAATGATACTGATGACATCGTTTTGCCTGTTCTTTTAGGCAAAGATTTCACTGCTCAGTTTTCTCATGCTTACTTAACCCCGGGACGTTATGATCTTATCATTAATGCCACAAACGCTGTAAGCAGCGTTTCATCCATCTTCGTTCAAGCTGTAAGGGTTTTTGAAGATGTGAGCGGATTTGAAGTGACGGCAAAGTATATCGATATTGATGAAGATTTCAACGAAATAGACATATTTCAAGAATTTTCAGAGCTTTATGTTCTTTATTATGAAAAACAAGGCTTTGAAAGGTGAGTTCACGAAGTGAAAAAAAAGTAGTTTGGAAGTGTGGGGTAAAAATGTCTTGGGTGTTTGAACTGTTGCTAGCAAAAAAAAACTTATTTAATTTTTAAATTATGTAACTAGAGTCTCTACTATGCGCCAAATGCCAGCTATATCTGTATCAACTTTTGTAATGCAGTGCTTATCAAAATTTGTTTTGCCGTGAAAGCCTCTTCGACAATTGTTTGGAAACTTATAAGACTGTACCTCACCAATCACTGTCCATAGTTAAGTACAAAAAATCAGAAATCCTGAAAGTTACGAAATATGGTCAGCCCATGCAAGGTACACCGTTTCTCACGCAACATCAGAAAATACGTTATGGTATTATTTGACCGGATCTCTCACACGCAATAATACAAAAACAAAGCTGGTATAGAAACAAAGCAAAATTTTTTTGCAAAAATATGACTTTGGTGGCTTTGTTATTCCTCCATTTTTTCGGCAATTCGGTGGTAACATGGGATGAGTTCCATCGTGGCTAATCTGCGTATTAAATAATGAATCTCAGGCTGGAACCTACTCTGGCGCTGTGATCACCTATGGTGTGTGGGCGTTTGACGTTTATCCTTAATTATCTGATGTGAATTTTCAACGATACGAACAACGCAGGCTCTTGCTCGAAGTTTGCAATATGGAATGAATTACCCTGTTTCCTGTCAGCAGTTAGGTGTAACTGAAAGAACTGCTCCGATTTGTTGTGTTGTCCTGAGTGCAGTTTCGTCAGGTAATTCAGTAGTTTCGTCGGAATGACAATCGCATTGCCGTAAATGGTCCAGCAGCAAAAACACGCTGCGCAAATGGATACATGTCTAACTCTTCAGCGTATGGCCGAAAAAATGTAGTTTACGTAGGTATCGATCCTTTTCCTTGTTTTTTCCTCTTGTGGTTAACACGACGTGGGTTTCCATTTTTAGAGGAAGGGACAGAGACTTCATCCGATTTTTCACTAATTTCATTCCAAAAGTAGTACAAATACTGTACATAGCAATACTGTACATAGGAAAGCCCAAAGCAAATGAAACATTGTGTAAGTAAAAGTATTTCCTGTGCGAACACGACTAAAAATAACATCCCAAAACAATAGCGATTCACCTCCTAAAACTAAAATCTCGAGTAAAGGCCTACAATACTGTGGCTTCACCAATTCTTAACTGGTAGCAATGCACTCAGTGGTGGGTTTAGGGTTTGTGGGGCCCGAGGCAAGACTAAAAACGGGGGCCCTCTGATGACGTCATCATACTCAGCCAACCGTAATAAGCACTTTTGATCAAGCCTAAGATGCGGCCACCGAAGGACACGTTCAAAGACTACGGCATGACTGACATAACAGAAGGAGAAAATGCAAGGGTGTTCATGATCCACAACTTTGAAAACACTGAAAGTTGGGAAGACAAGGCTGGAAACATATAAAAATTAGGCAATAGCAAGTTGGAATCGTCTCCACTTCTTAATTTTCGCGCCCCATTTCTCTGCATTCACCATCAATAAACTAGTTCACCCTTTGAAAGTTTCACACTTTCCCCCTTTGAAAAAATGCTTGGCTGTTGGTATCCTGAATTTGTTCACATTCATATCTTTATGCGAATTGATGAAACGATTAACAACAACCAAGAAGATTTAAGACACTAAATTTGTTTTAATTTCATCCTTTTAACTACAAGAAAATAGCATGCAAAAGCATCCAACCTGAGGCTTGTTTTGGAAAGCTTTGAGGCTGAATGAATGCAACCATTGACTAGTCAAGCTTATACTTCAACCAACCATTTACTAATCAAGCTTTACTTAAACCAACCGTTTAATAGTCAAGCTTCAAATAACCTGTGACTTCAAGCATAGTCTAAATTCAAACCACCTGAAATACCTGAAACATCTGTAGAAAAAATGAGTACTCATACTACTCAAAAATTGCCATATCTTCTACCTGATAAGAAGCAGGAGTGCAGCCTTGCTTATTAACAGTCTTTGCAGCACAACAGCAATAATTCAAAATTACTTTGTAAACTAAGAAGAAAATGTCCTATAAATGAAAAGATGTAGTGTGGTCCCTGCTGCAACAATTGCATGTTGTCTTATTTTCTGACGGAAATGTTCACTAAGGTACAACGTCACAAGAAATGAGAAATTTGTCTAACCTTTTCAACTCAGAGACATAAAATAGAAATCCTTATTCTTGGATAAAAATATGAATGTTCTAAAGCATGTATTCTTCACTCATCCTCTCTTAGTTGTCCGTCGGTTCGAAGATGACGCTGCTCAACACGTTGCCTTGTGTCGGCGCATGTGGCTCCTCAGTCCAAAGGCTAAGGCGCAAACACGGCCGCATACTATACAGGCGGATCCCTGCCGCGTTGTCGTTGGATGTGGTTGGTTGCGCTGTTGGTGTCTGCGCGCACGCACATCAATATGTTGCTGTTCAAAGGTTGCCAGCCTCTTGTTGCAAACTGCACGCCATTCTTATCGATCCCCGGCCAATTCCTCAAGTCTGTCGAAAGGGATCCCGCATTTGCTTAAGGACGACTTAATGTGATCCTTAAAACGCTTCTTTTGCCCCCCCACCGAACGTCGGCCGCAGGAGAGTTCACTATAAAGTAGGCGGCGGGGAAGTCTGTTCAACTTCATTCTTCATTTTTGATGTATTTTGTATTCATCAACTTCATTTTTACAGAACTTGAGTTTTGTGTATGCCACATCTGCTGTTATGCACTAGACAGACGTAGCTACTATTAACAACTTGGGTGCTTGTAGCTGCACCCTCCTCTGTAAGCTCACCAGTACCCCGTGTAACAACAATATGTCCAGGAGACCTTTACATTTTTCAGCCTTTATCCTTCCTTTCTTTTCGCTGCTCCACTTGGGTACTTTCTGTTCAACTGTAGCATTTTCATAAAATTATCGATATACCAAATACTTTAATCTCTAAGCATCATTTGGTGTAAATTTTGCTCTCATTTGAAGGGTCTTTTCAAAACTTTTTGGAGGAAATTTTAACCCACAGTTTTTTAGGTAGGCCTATACAAGTTGATCTGAAGCTTTTCTTCATTTGCTCATTGGTGGTGGGGCCCATTTGAAAGTATAGTACTTACACATTACAGTTGCTGTTAGGGGTTCCTTTGAAAGGAAGGTACTTACACATTACAATTGCTGTTGGGGGGCCCATTGAAAGCAAGGCACTTACACATTACAATTGCTGTTGGGGGCCTTTTTTAAATCAAGGAATTTTGCATTAGTTGCTGTTAGTGGCCCCTTTGAAGGAAAGTTAGGCTACTTACACATTACAGTTGCTCTTTGGGGCCACTTTGAAAGAATAGTACTTACACTTTACAGTTGCTGTTGGGGGCCCCTTTGAAAGCAAGGTGCTTCCACGTCACAATTGCTGTTGGTGGCCTATTTGAAAGCAAGGAGTTTTACACTGCAGTTGCTGTTGGGGGCCCCTTTGAAAGCAGAGTACTTACACATTACAATTGTTGTTGGGGCCCCTGTGAAAGCAACGTCCTTAAAAATTACAGTTGCTGTTGGGCCCCTTTGAAAGCAGAGTACTTACACGTTACAGTTTCTTTTAGGGGCCCCTTCAATGAAGTTTATAAGCAGATTGCTTACACATTTCAGTGGCTGTTGGGGACCTCTTTGAAAGCAGATTGCCTTCAAATTGCAGTTTCTGTTGTGGGACCCTTTGAGAGAAAAGTACCTACACATTACATTTTCTGTATGGAGGCCCTTTGAAAGCAGCATACTTACCTGTGATCTGCTTTGTAGTACATTATATGAGTGGATAATAGATTTTTCACCAAAAATAAGGAAAATTTACGCGCGTAACACCTCAAGGGGGCCCCCAAAAAGGGGGGCAGGAGGCAAGTGCCTCGCTCGCCTCCCCTTAAACACACCACTGAATACACTATTATAACACCCAAACACGGAACTCGCTTGCAACCGCAGCAGTTGCAGTATATACGATATTGTAGCATTTCGTCTAGAAATTCACTACTATTCCCAGGATATCACGAGACCATTTTACAGTTATGGTATACTTTAAAACAGGGGTGGGCAACCCTGCAGCACTGCCGGACCAAATGCACATAACCAGGTTTGTTCCACGGGCCACAGTTGCATGCAGGCCCGTAACCAGCTTGGGACACCAGGAGGGGCGAGGAGTCTTCCGAGAGGGGCCCAGATTTTTTTTTCTTTCCGCGGGCCACAGTTGCATGTGTCAAGCTCTGCGGGTAACAACTTGTTGGCCACCCACAGAATATTGACAATACCTTTTAAAAACCGTAACGCATGCTTCCAAATTTGGACCTTTCTGCGGGCCACAAAATTTCAGTTTCCGGGCCACGGGTTGCACACCCCTGCTGTAGTCAATGATCCGGTACACCGTATATCCGGATAAATAGCTCTGGTGCAATTTTTTCTAAAGTTATGATCGTTTTCGTGGAAAGTTAAAATTGAATCAACTTTTGAAAGCTGAAGGTGGTTTAGATGTTTAGCCTACTAAGCTGTTAAGGAAATCTTTAAAAATTGCATACACAACGAAATTTCACTCTCAAAAATCTCACAACGATTTTTTTGAAACATTTCTTGCAGTGAAACAGACGATGCGGAATTCCCGCTAAACCGCGCAATGACGTATCACGTCACTGTATCAAAAGGGACGAATGTAAGCGTGACGTTGTCGTTGGAACCTGAAGGATTAACCGTCAGTGTACTCCGAAATAAGGATGGAAGCCTCATGGTTGCTGTCACTGACGATGCAAGTAATTCTCATTTCGACATCACTAATACTCCAATGGAAAGGTAGATCAAGTTGCTGCAGAACTTTGCAAAACACAAAGATGCTGATGCCGAAATAATATTCTTCTAAGTATGCTGGGAGATAAAAGTAGATGATTTTAATGAGAAGAACGTGTGATTGTTTTTCTTTCAAGAAGTCCTAAACCCTTTAAGTCTCGCACGGGCCACTTGTTTGACCCGTCAAGTTTGATTGGCCATGCCTCCTGAACGGATTGGGCTAGAGAGCCAGTGAAAACATCCCTGGATGCGGGAAACCTAGACGAATGCAACGAACTTGACAAAAACATACCTTTGTATTTGAAAATTTTCAGAAAAATCCATATTTGTGCATTTGCTGTAGTGATTTTTGGCAATTTTCAGAGAAAATCCAAAAACACGTTCCCCGCATCCCGTTCAGCCTTTCCGATCCGGTTTTTGCGTCCGATCCGGTTTTTGCGCTTCGCCGACAGGCGGAAAACCCTGGAACACCATGTGCTCAGAAAAAGTTGGTTTGGGCTGTTTTGGAGGGGAAAATTAGGGGATCCAAAAGTGTGCGTCGGTTGAATTCCAGATCAGGTTTTGTGGTCCTGAAAAGAAAAGTACAGGAGGTAGTGACCTGCTGAGCGCCTAACAATGTTCTAGGAGCTATTCTGAAGCTTTAGAAACCTTGATTAGTCTACTAGCCTAGGGGCATAGGCGGATCCAGGGGGGGGCTAAGGG
>JGI24021J15306_10005283_pt1 | contig 15317 bp, 11 predicted proteins | sample Ectturendosymbi1_FD_15306 | JGI IMG/M metagenome (IMG submission 15306)
GCAATGCCCCTTCCCCCGAAAGTTTCAAAACATATTTAGGTGTTAGGTACAACAACAAAACACTCGTTTTGCCCTCCCCTCGAAACTACCAGCTGATTGCGGCCCTGATGTTACATAACACGCCAGGCACGCAGATGTTGATGATGTTGCGGATGGTAACAGAAGACAATCACCACCGTGAATGGGTCGGAACTAGGGCAACCAATTTTTTGACCTGAAAACTTAAAATTTTGACTCTATAATTTACAAATTTTGACTTTATTTTGACCTATACATTTTCTGCGTTCGCAACTGCAAAATAATTCAGCCTTAGGTGTTAAATTTAACCCAGAAGCATATTTATGCACTCTGCTTCGAAATTTTACAAAAAATTGGTTGTTTAACTTTGTGGATGATATGTTGATAAGTACATTAATAACTACAGTAGAGTCAAACCTGAGAACATCATAAAGCTCAAACACTATATGCATAATGGATTGAGCATTTACCAAAACAAGTACTGTAAGACCACGTTTCTCGCCTACCACGCCTATCCTACATAACATTCAATCGTCCAGTAGTGGGCAAAACAATATTATCACGTCAGAAATCGCAACAAGCCCATTATTATTACAGAATTTCAACTAAACTTGCAAAAGCATATCACTATCTGTTGTTGCAGTTTCAATAAAATTTCGATAAATAGAAAAAAACTGTGCTGCAAGAAAATTTTGACCTAACGATAAATTTTGACCTAATGATAAATTTTGACCTTTTTTTACCTAATAACGTGGGATTCTCTGATAGTATGAGCGTGAAATTGGTTTGTGGACGTTTCATAAACTTTAGGACCAGCAGAAAAAATTTGACTTTATTGACTTTTGGTTGCCCTAGTCATAACAGTTTTATTTCAAAAATTCCTTTTGCTCAATAGAACGTGTTCTCAGTTCACAAGGACCACCTCGACCAAACAGTTGGCAATCTTATAACTTAAGCTTCAAATGTGTTCTAAAAAACTTGAAAAGTGTTTGAATTACGGCATTTTAAAAGTTCAAAGGTACCAAGTGCTCTCTGAAAAAATCCGTTTGTTACAAGCAGTGCCTATAAAAAGGATATACTTGCGTCTTGTCTTGAAAATAATCCACCATGTTCGTATATCGTAAGATTTTGTTGGAAGTCTAATTCATGTTAAAAATGTAAGAATGATGAGAAAAGGATTACCATCTGATCAAAATCTTTGTGGGCAAGCCTGAAAAACAGGCGGGTGTGTTTCTCTTTGCCTTACAGACCACAGCGAATGTTTCAAGGGGAAACACCTCTCGAGAAAAACCTCGTGCATGGTTCTGGCGAATTGCTGCCTGGAGGTAATTTTCATTAGAGACAACAACGAACAAACTATGATGTAAATGTAATCATTTTAGACATTAGAAAAATATCTAATATTATCGTCAGAAAAGCTCTATGAATCAAGTGCAAAACGTTATACGACAAAACATGCAACGCACATGAATGAAGGCAATGATTATATATCGACAATTATTACGAGAGGCAAGTTGGCAACAGACGATATCGTTCATGAGTGACGTCAACGCTGAAGGATCAGTGGAGCGAAAAACGGGCAACGTCACAACTGCAGCGCTATTTACATTTTTTTCCTTTGTTTAAAAACAGTACAACATTGAGTGCATGATCGCGCTTAAACGCAACCCTAATTTTCTTTATTAAAACAATAAAGTGAGTGGACATATGCAAGTTGACTTTGTTGTTCAGTGAAACTGCTAACACCAAGGTTGCGCCGAGTCTGTTGGTCAGACACTGGCATCTTTTTACCCTGCTCAGGTCCAGTAGTTTGGGAGCTGGGTGTTCAGGGGGTGCAAGCGTAACCCCAAACGTTTTGAATTGTCGAAAATTTGGGAAAAATCTAACAAAATTTGGGTAAATAAGTTTCGACATTTATCAACATTACTAATGAAATTGTACTTCTTTATCATTGAGTGTACAAATCAAAGTTTACTATGTCGTAGAAATCGCATTAAAATCAACAAACTGTTTGTAGTAACTTCGTGTTTTAGTAAGTGAGAGTTTATGAGTAGCTGACTCACTTGAAAGTATGGGCAAGAAAAAGGCATGTCATTCACGTGCTTTATCAATTATACACTGCAGAAATCGAGTATGCTGCAGGGCACCTACTTCATATTAGTAAAGTTCATGCTGGGCAAGTACAGAAAAGCTGTTTTTTTTATTTTAAGTACGGTATTTGGATGAACACATTTTGCCAAAGTATGTTGCATGTATGTCCTCAGCTAGATGTGAGGTTCCTTGCTGACAGCAACAACTGGAATGTAAATGCAACGCCAAACCTCAGAACTGTGAGGCAGATGCTCAGAGTACTGAGCAATGTTAGAGTCTGAGATAAATCTTAGCATGAAAGGCGAACAAAAGGAGTGAACTCTCCACGTTTGAATGCCTCGGGGAAGTCACACCCAACTGGTGTTGCGGTGCGTGCTGCAATACTCGTAACTTCCGGTAATAGTGTCTATACCCCCTCCCTTCTCATTGTCTTCCCGACCTGAATCAGGTTTTTCAGGAATTTATATTTCAGATGCAACAGAAGGGTAGCCAATTTTGTTTCATGCACAAATGTTTTTCATTTTCTGTAGGAAACGCAACAATCTAAATTTTCTAAAAATGTGAAATTAAAAGGTTCTGAAATTTGAAACAAATTGAACGAATTTCTTAAATTTTTGTCTGATGCTCACAAGACAAAGTTCTCACGTGATCAGCCATCAACGAACGACAACAACAAAAAACACCCAAGCAACAACATCACCCGCTAGAACTGCAACTCAGCATCCGCAGCGATAAATCAACGACAAGCGCTCGAGGCGGCGATCCTGCACACAAGCAGCAGACGAAAAGCAATTTTCTTCCGACAAATATCAACTGCTGTCTTGTTAGGATGTAACATTGCGTTGTATGACTAGCCAGACAATTTTAATGTCTTTGCATACATTTTTATTTTCAGACAACCACAACGCTTTGTGATGGCGACGTTAGACGAGGCACGGCTCAAACGTAACCCTCGTTCCACGGCAAGGTACGGGTCGCAAATTTCAAATTAACGCTCGTGTTTGATAATAGATATCTCGCCGGATTAGTGGCAATAATGTTTTTCTATAACTTAGCAGCTGAGTGCTTGTCTTCATCGTCGTGTTGACAGAACGTGCTGTAAGGTAACGATTTTGCAAAAACCGGTTTCTTTTTGCCCACTTGCTGAAATGTTGTACAGAAAATGAGATATCTTTTTTTCAATTTAAACGTTAGTGACGAAGACTATGAGTTACAAGATATTAAAACGAACACATAGTGATGCCTTTGCCTGCCAGACCTACTTTGATTAATAATAATACTCAAGCACATGCGACTGAACGGCATGACCCGTCAACCGTTACGCTTTAGTTGGATTGGCAGCAGGTTGTAGACAAAAAGCAAAAACCCTGATTAATCGCGGCTTTTACCTTTCATCTATAACCTGCTGATATGCGTCGTTTTTTCTTTTCTGTATCACCCTCAGAGATATAGACATACATCTAACGAAATTAGTGTTTCAGTGATAAAAAAATCTCTGCTTAGTTCCTGGTTAACCTCGAAGCTTCCACCAATACCCTAAAGTTATTAAAAAACATTTCGTCACTTTTCTATCGCAGGCAACAGTTCTATGGAGGGAGCCACCGCACAAGCTACTTCGTACAACGACGCAAAACCTATTCGTCAAATGGGACGCACAACGTCTCTATTTCCAAAGTACTCTCTCTCGTTCTGGACAGATGTTTGTAGTAGGAATGAGTCAAAAATATTAGCAGTGCCTTTGCTAGAGTTGGGCTTGCTTTTTTAAGCAGAGCGGAAGTATCTTGAACTATAAGCATGCATTTGATTACTCAACATCAAGAACATACTTAATCTTGCTCATACTTCACGTTTGTGATGAATAGCATATTACCATGCTTTGTTTACCCAGTGTATATTAAAAAAAAGTAAGAAACACTATTTCAGCTTTGCCCTATCGGAAACGATACCAAATGGCAGGGGAATAAAGAAATCGCTGCCGAAATGCATTTGAAACACTTGCTCGAGTTTCGTTGACATTTAAGTTTAAATGAACTTGTTTTTCAAATGCTGGGTGCGAAACGACGCAGAATGCTGGCTTCGGATGAAAGAGTGCGACGGTTAAAATCGAAACGATAACTTCGACCAGATTTTTCGGTCTTGTTAATTACTCTGCTGGTCGGAAACTGCATAAGTACCAATCCTATGACTGAGAAGCAAAAGCGACATTTTTATTAGGCACAAGGATAAAGCAGCTAAATCTGCCCGCAAAGTGTGTAACAATGGGGAAATGGATTTCGCGTCAATCAAGCATTTTCACTCCTGCAGATTGCAAGCAAAAGCTCGCGTGTTTTTTCTAATTCTGAAAGTATTATCGCGTTTTTTAACCTGCAGTTGACGGGTGTCTCTAAGTCATGCTTTGGTATTTCATCGTTTCACCTGTAAGTTTTGCTTGTAATGTACCGGAATGAATATGCGCAATTGACGCCAAATTGATTTCTTAGTTAAACACTACAGGTAATTTGCGGACAGATTTAGACTTAGCTGCTTTCCCCTTTCGTGGTAAATTTTCACTGCAATGTGGATAAGTGCAGTCAAAATCAACATAAAGTCATTGAAAGCAAAGCGCATGGCAGGCAGATTCTTCGAAAGCTCCACTTCACTTCGAGACATTTCAAGAAACGAACCTCGCATCCACACAAGGATCGTTTCGCTTTTATGCCAATTGACATCGCTCTGGAGTTCGGGTGCTCGGTTTGCTCAGTGGCTTGGCGTTGACATTGATGTTTACAGCATCAGCGCTCAGATGATATTTTTTGCAACTTATACTTTTTCAGCGTTCATTGTTGACGTATTCTTAAAATGGGGTTTGAATCAGGTATGCTATAAACAATGGCGTAGCCAGCCCATAATTTTGGGGGGACCCAAATTTTTTTGGGGGGACAAAATGGTCGATTTTAGGCCAATAACACTATTTTGCTTGGGATACCGCCTCTTATAGCGCAAAATGGCTATACATGCTAAAAAGGTAGGGGGGCATGGCCCCATGGGCCCCCCTAGCTCTGCCAATGGCTATAAACCGTTTTCCCCCTCTGTTTGATCCCAAATCTGTGTTTCTCCTGATGAAACTATTCCGACATGGTTCTCATGAAAACAGATTTTAATCAGAAACATTGCAAAACATGAGCTTGGGTGCCACATGCATCCAAGAGAGCTGAAAAGGTTATACCAGAATGTGATGAATGTTTGTGCATTTCTATTGTACAGGACTGAACAATTTAAAACGGTGTTTTTGTTCAGTTCTCAGCCAGCGTCACCACAAACAACGGTACGAAGAAATTCCAAAACCTGACTACTTGGCTGGAGAGCGATGAACGCAAGGAATTTAAGGAAACGTTTCCTGGAAGCGATGATGAAGATGATGATGTCATAATTGGAAGCCCTCTTGTCACCGACGTAAGTCTCTATGTGGTAACTCTTTCTAGTCAGCCACTGATACTGTACTAAATACCTTTTATGCAAAAATTTTAAATGGAGATAAAGAAGTCGTACTCAAACGAAGCACAAGGTCAAGTGTTAATGACAATTGCTATGTCGATACTCTGCAGCTTCAAGAGTATCCTGCTCAGGTTTTTGCCGCAAGATTGACTGATTTCTTAAAGCATGCGCGAAACCAGGTCAGCTGCATATGTTCCATGCAACTTTGACTGATAGAAATTTTCGTGATGAGTTAATGAAAACACGTGGTGCAGCAACAAAACAAATTGCAGGAGGGTAGCTATGTTAAAATCAAATCAAGTTAATTAAGAGTTTTCTGTTAAGATGTTCATAAAAATTTCAAACTCAAGAGCAAGAAAAAATGGAAATAAATTGGTGGGCAACGTTACTTCCGACTACACCACTGGTTAAAATAATACTAATCCAAACAAACAGAAGCAGTTGTTGTGTGGGATCGTTGCTTTATTGAAGTATCTTGTGCGTTGTAAGTGTTGCGTGCATGTTTGCAGAGAAACACTGAAGATGCAAAGGCTTCATTTCGAGTTCCTACGTTCAAGTGAGTATTTCGATTTCTTGTAAACTTTGAAGAATAAAGTGGTGAAGCCGGGAAAAAGTTCCATTCCCAAAATCAGCATAAGTGTGTGCACATGAACGACCAGGCAAACCATACAGACGTTTCCTGACACCAGCGTTTATCTCTTCATTGAGAGCCGGCATACGAATATATCGTACCTAGATTTCGGCCTAAGACCAGCAGTTTTCGGTTGCCTTACCAACGCCATAGCTCCTCTGCCGATTGCGCTAGAGAGCTGTTCAATGGCTCAAACCGATCGGCCAGTTTTCTAGTCTGCACTTGAAAAGAAATGTTTTGGTTGGGGGTTGCGGATTTTTGTGAGTGACGTTATAAGTGAAGTAGTTATTGGGTCATTTTGGCTCATGTTACCTGGCCTACGCCCAACCACTAGGCCAAAGTATTTCTCTGAAGTTTTTATTGGAAACTAGGCTCGAGTCCGAGTCTTTTGAGCCTTTGATCGACTTTCTAGCCTTTCTGGATCAAAAGTTCTGATCTAAAATAAACAAATTAATTAATTATCTAATTAGCTAATTTGTCAAATATTTTTATTACTTTAGATCATAACGTTTGAACCCGAAACCCCAGCAGGTCACCCAAAGTATCAAAAGACTTGGATTGTAGCCTAGTTTCCAATAAAACTTTAGTGAAATACTACCATCTAACGGTTGGAGTCCAGGGCCAGGTGAAGTGGGCCAAGGTGGCCTAAAAGTCCTCCACTTTTGACGTCACTCACAAAAAATCCGCACCCCCAACCAAACATTTTTTTCGAATGCAGACTAGAAGACTTGCCGTGTCTTTTGAGCCATTGAACAGCTCTATACCACTTTCGGTGTCCGAGTTACGCGCGTGCAAAGCCACGCGCAATCCGGTTGTTTTTTCGCGAAAATCCCCGAAACAGGCCGGATGCCAAAGTGTCTCAGAAAGGTAATGCTTAACTTAGGCAAGTGGCCAGGTGTTGATGAATGGGGGATCCGCCAAAAGAACGAGGGGGAAGTACTGGGGAAGAGCCAAGAAAACGGCAACACTCATTTTCAACCAGAGGCTTTTCCCACTGGCGCCGTCCTTGGCTTAACTCACAAATCTCTTTGCAGCTTGCAGCTACAATCAGAACACTTCTATCCGGTTCAAACTATTTTCTAAATAAATCAAACCATGGCTCCAACCAGCTAAAATTTTCGTGGAGGACAAAACGATTGTAATTTGTTGTTTGTACCTGACAACTAAAAAAGATATTGGCGCTTTCAAAATGTTTTTGAAAATTTGGGGGGCAATCGCCCGGTTTTCCCCCCTGGGTGCGTGACTGAATCAAACACTGTTGCTCAACAATATCGACATTGTAGAAAACGCCATTTGCAGCATCGCTTCGATCGTAGAATAAATGCGTTGGAAAAGTTGTCGCCAAACCTTCCGTTGGCCCTTTCCTACATTTTGAGCCCATAATCGGCCCCACGACTCTTCATCAGCCGCCATCTTTATCTGTTCGCGCGTCCTTGTGGGGCGAAACACTCGCGGTGCGACAAAGTGGTTCCACTCACGATTTGATAAACGCGGGAAGTTCAAGCTGTCCTGCTTCACTTCGTTCTGCGAAAAACTGAAGACTTCTTTCGATCTGCTTTCGTATTTGACTTGAGCAGCAAGATAAACTATTCTGAACAATCAACAAAAACTTGAAAAGACAGCTTCATTTTAAACAAACTGAAGGTAAAGACAATACGACACGTTTGAAACCTGAAAAAATAAAAATGTGAAAGTATGTTATTTTGGAACTTTGACACAATCACTACGGTATCAAAATATAAAAGAAAAAGCTTCCAAGAATTTCTATGCCTCTTTGTTAAATCGGTCTAGTACCACTTTTTCTGCCAGATCTCCTTTTCAAACAGTAAACACGTGCCGTCAACCAACTGCTGCATCAAATGCAAACTTGAGCTCTGCGAGATGGTCACGTGATATCAGTTTCGTAATATGCTCGATTCAAGGAAGCGTAACTTCCTGTAATACTGTTTTATTTATCAACTTTGCGCAGTTTGAAAACCTCGAAGGACGAAGTGAATGACTGAGGGAGAAAATTTCTACTTGGCCTGGAACCACTTCCAAACAGAAGCCAACCAAACGCATGATAGTTTGCCATTAAACCTTTGAAAAACCGGTAAAACCTTGCGGGACACAACTGAATCCTCTAACCCACCATCACGCCATTCTTCCTGTCTAGATCTATGAGTAACGCATTGAAATACTTTCTTCGATTCGGTCAATAACCCCAAAACGAAACGTTAGTTGGTCACGTTGAACGTAAAGCAAATGCGAATAGCGAAATGCATGAGTTTTGATTGGCAGAGTTAACTGAACAAAGTCGCATCAACTGCATGCGTTTTATTCCGGAAACGTTCGTCGCATCGGCGAAGTTTAAGCTGCGTTTGAGTTTCGCGCGAAATTTTGACTTCTGTTTATCTGTTTTTAGCTTCACGTTGACGGAGGCGAAGCCTCTCGTCCCGGAAGTGCAGGTAAGAAAATGTGTTTTGGCAAAATGTTGTCTGGGCTTCCTGACCTCTTCTGGAAATCAATCCCTGGGGTAGTGTTGCCACTGGGATCAGCTCGTTAGGATCAGATGGTTGCCTTCTTCAACATCAGATTACATCAGATTTTTACGTTGCAGTTTCACATAATCTAAAACTAAATGCATTTTTTACAAATACCTAACAAAGCGCACTGAACCTCTTTAATCCGAAATGCAGCGAAGTATCGAACGCATAACCGACTTTTCCGAAAAGGAGAAGTCGGTTATGCGTTACCTAAAATGTTAATCCCAACGCAGTGAAGAGAGCTTCTTCATTTTGGAACGATAACTAAACACACATGAGGGTGAGAGATTGATAAAGGAAACTTAAAAATTTGAATCAAATTTCTTTTCGTCTTACAAGTGTAAGAAACGTGGAAAAGAAAAACAACAGTCCAGTCAACATCAGGTTTCTCGCCGAAATATCAGACATCAGACATTTTTCTCAAAACATCAGATCTGATGTTAAAACATCAGAAATGGCAACAATGGTCCCTGGACAGGTCATGTACAACATGTTTGTTTGGTGATAAGTTTCTCGACGCCCACTGTGCGAGAGATAGCCCTTGCGCTGAAGCTTGTCCTATACGCAAGTGAAATCAATTTTAAGCGGTGTCAAAACGCAAACAAGCTGTTTTGCTCTATTCTTTTGGCCGAAGCATTTTCTTAAAAAGCGAGATTTGTCCGTCGCGTTATCCGTCAACATGTATGCAACAAACGCGCGTTGTCACTCACGTACGATGGCACACCGACGCATGAATGGCGTTCGCGTGACCTGCAAAGTGAAAGATTTATGAGCAAAATGTATGCAACTGTTTGTGTTAATCACTCTTTGCAACAGACCAAAAGCATAAAACAAACGTACAAACTGTCCTTTGCGTAGACTGATTTTATGCTCACTACTTGGGTTTAATATTTCGGTCATTTTCCGGTCACAGACCGAAATATTTTTGAAATGACCGAAAAAATTAGGTCAATACGGTCATAATGTTTGAAAATGTAGACTAGTGAATAATGTAATGGCGAGTTTCAATACTGTTTATGGGACAAATGACCGAAATGTCTCAGTGGAAAAAGAAACCCAGCTGCCTACATGCTTCCAAGCTTTTGAATAAAATTGTGGCAGCACTTTTTCATGCCCGTCACACCCATATCTCCTGTGAAAACAATTAATGCTGTAACAAAATAGCATAATGCGACGTATGAATATGTCTGATCTTTGCACATGTGTTTTTGAAAACTATAAATGAAATTCAAAACGTTAAGGTATGCTTATACAAGACACTATACTTTTTCAGTTCCCTCCCCCTGTGTTAAGTTTCGGAACCAACCAAGAGCAATATTCAGAGTAAGATGACATGGTTTCTCTGTTGCTTGTTTCTTTATATTTTCAACCATTTACTTGCAAATGTTTTGAATTTGTAGCGTGTTGAGATAAACCTCTCGTCATCCAAATTATTTTGTTGCGTTAGTACAGTGGTTCCCAAACTGGGGTAAAGTACCCCCGGGGGTAATATTCGATTCTTCAGGGGGTAATGCGGAACCAAAACCACAATGTTGTTTTATATTAAGAGCTATCACCGCAAAATATTGAGGGTAATTAAGACATAAATGCTACCTTCACTTGGGTAACGGCTCGAACAAGTTGGGAACCACTGCATTAGTATAACGTCGGCTGACAGATATTTGTAAGTACTGTATATTAAAGTTTTCCTCTTTACTGACTAGCCTTCTTGTCTTCACAGGACTAGCTTTCCGTCAGTTCCACGTATACCTTTACCATTTTTCCAACATGCTTCTTCAGCTGAGTCCCAAGAACAACCAGCTGTCAATATCAACCAGGTTGGTTGCTTCACAGCTTCAGGTTTGCAGTCGAGATTCGACACGCTCATTGCATTAGGATTTTTTGGTTGAACATGAAACATTTGAAAAACAATCCAACATAAAATATTATCGTCATTATAACAACCGATAAAACTCTACTAACATATTATTGCAAGTAGTTATTTCAGCAAATGTTGTCCAAGGAACGTGATACTTTCTAGAGCTCTTTAAGTGATCTTATTCCCAACGTTTTTCTGTACGATTGTGTTAATACTCTTTGTTGCCAAATGTGCAGTCAGTATCCCAAGACGGAAGGAAATTCGCTGCAATCTTGTTCATAAAATAGCGAGCAATTCGCACTTGCGTTTTTGGTCGACATACACATAATGGTTGAGAGAAATATTTTTTAAGCCGATGTTTATCAAAATAAACGCAAAATTGAAAAACACTGATTTCAAAATCGCAACATAATTGCTTAGTTACGGAGCATAGTAAAAACCTAACAATATCTACATGACATCCCGTGTTGGCAAGAGCAATTTACAATTCCAGCCAAATTAAACTGCGGTTACACAACAGTTTGCTCCAAACATGCATGAAAGATAGTGATGAAGACAGGGGCGGATCCAGGGGGGCGATTGGGGTTATCGCCCCCCCTAAAGCCTCCACAAGTAACTTTATTCACCATCATTTTGTACAATTTGAAAAATAACATTCGCGATATAAGATCATTTTGTCGTCCATTTTTTAGTAACAGCAGCGTTGTGAAATATACTTCATCTCTTTTACAGTAGCGAAACTGTTTACCAAATTGTACTGAAAACTCCCCCCTAACCTTACTGGCTGGATTCACCCCTGTACAAAGATAGAGATCAAATTGCAACTTGCGTTGTACTCTTTGCAACATGCAGAAATGTTGCTTTTTGCAGTAATCATTATTGTTCTGATTTCATGTTTAGTTCCAAGCAACAGTTACAGACGACAGTGGAACGCATCATTTCACGAATCGAGATGATTATCAGAACTACCTGGAAACTTCGAGGAATGAACAAGCGCAACTGAGGAAGCAAGCACAACTGAGCTCCGTCAACCGAACGCTGGACGACCTCGAGCGACGCCTTTCCTATTGGAGAAGACAGAAGGTAAAATAATTTAAAGTTTCTGGTTACAATCACAGGATTGTAAAGCGTGTTAAAAAGAATCAGAAATTATCATAAAATCAATGAACACTTACTGTGTATCGAAAGTATTCCATTCGCAGCCAAAAATCGGACACTAAGATTTTAACAATGTATTTCGCTTGCGCAGTTAGCATAATCAGCTCTTATTCAAATAGAATGGACGCGTAATGCTTCGTAAATCCTTCAAAATACCTTTGAATTTGTTGCTGCTCTTAGTGAAAGTCAAAAGAAATGGAGTGTTTTGTTCAAACAAATTTGAGCGGTATTTTTTAAAAACGAACATATCTTATGGAGAGCAAATCCATTGTTCTTCGCATAAGCTGATCTCAACGAAAATATGTCTTTTTTCGCAAAAACATAAGTTTTCCGTTGTTTTGCTTCTGCCAGAACCGCATCGAGAATCGTCCGATTCAAACGCAACCAGGATCACAAGTCGCTTTGCATCCACCTCTCCTGCCATTTCTCACCGAATCGTAAGTAGCGTTTTTTTATGTCAACGCGAGTTCTCTCTCTCTCTCTCTTACAGTATTCAAATCAACAACTGACAAAGTATACTAATTGTTTGGTCATGATTTTTTCTTCTATCGCTGCGTGTAAGTAGACCATGACCGGAGGGTTTCATAGAAATGAGAGCTAGAACACTGAATAATAAAGTGTTGAACCAGTGGTTCGTCTCGACGTTTTTGTTATGGAGGATCTCTTCCACTGGCCGCAAAACAATTTTGGATCCCATCGTTTTGCCAGCAGCGTGTTTTTGGATTATTCAAAAATATATTTTGGTCACTGTTTAGTTAGAAATGCATCAAGGTTCACTGTGGTCATAGAACACAACACCTGACCTTAAACGCAAACATTTGTCTTTCCTATGCACGAAAAACCCTTCCTATATAGTTCGTAATCGTGAGGTCACTATAGTTCAAAATGATTTTGTATATTGGCAATTAGCTGTGTGCTGTCGCAACTCACAAGCAAGTCTGGCAATTCGTGATTGTGTTTTCCAGTTTTTTACGACACTTTGATTTGGTGAGCAATAGAGTTCAAAATCCAATTTCATAAAGGTATCTTGAAATAAATGCAGCAAGTACGCGTAGTGCTTCTGTATCGGATACGTTTAAGGAAAAGCTGCTTTAAAGTGCATGGAGAAGTACTTCTCAATACAAATGTAATAAACACCACTTCCAGTTTGACTGACACACAGTCTTCAAAAACTTAACTGGCTCCAAGATTGAAAGTAGCTTGTGTTGTTAGCTGCCATATCAGATTCATGAAAAGCTTGGAAGTGGAACTTTGCGAATATCTTTGTCAGATTATGGCGTAACAAGCACTGATTTGTTGCATCGTATTCCCCCAAAACACTGGTATCAGATAAAATGTCCTGCCATTATAAATTCAGTCAATTCACTTTCTCACTTTATTTGCATTATTGTTGAGATTTGTCTGGTGTGGTTGGCGTCGCCCAATGAGGGCAATTGTTTAGTTGAGTAGTTGGTGAAGAAAGGTTGTGGTATGATAAGGTTACGACAAATAATTTATGGCACAACAAAACATCTTCAGGATAAACCCACGCGTGTCGGAACGAGGTGGTAGGAGGGAACAAGACCCCTGGATTTTGAAATTTGATGTTTTTCTATTAACGTTTTAGCAGAAAAAATATTTTTCTTTTAATCTCGAGTTGGTAAAATGAAATTTTACCACTGTTGATCCCCCATGGAAAAAATCTTTTGGCTCTCCCTGTAAAAAATTTTCCCACGCCTATGGATACAACACTAAACTTCAAAATCAATATTTTTTATCTTTCGCGCATTTGGCAGAAGCAGACCAACGCGAAGTAGCTTGGTGGCCAGAGAAGTAAATTTGCCAGAAACGAACCATTTTTGAAAATAACATGAAACAAGGGAAATGCCTGTGAAATACACGAATACAACGAAGGCGTTGTTCCAGCGATCAACTATATTTAACGAAGACGAAAGCTTTTCTTTGTCTGTTTTGCGCAATGCAAAAACGAATCTGCTTTGGTGCAACTATTTCAACCTCTGAATGGACCACTAAGTAAAGCAGACTTTTCAAAAATTACACCGAACAGGAATTTATTACACTCTTTACTATTGTTCAAAATCTTCAACAACTGAACTGTATTAGTCGCGCTTAGTATAATCAGTACATCAACACATACATTCAGGGTTTTTTAAGGAAAATGTTAGGTACCCGGTATGAGACCCGATTTTCTCTCTAGGGATCCGATGATAATTTTCGCTTATTCTAGGGACCCGATTTTCAATTCTAGGAACCCGAACCGGGTCCCTAAAGCTCCTTAAAAAAGCTATGCATACATTATAAAATATCATTTTCAACAGTCCATTATAAACGGCTGATAAACGTTATCTAAACGAAAATCACGTAAAAAGCAAGAGCATGATCGCCTTTGCAATCAGTGATGAGCAATTACTATAAGTGTAGTAACTAGGCGTCACTCCATAGTGAACCTTTTCAAAATCAAAATAATCACTGTGTACGATGCCTACTTGGCGTTGATTTCGGCCTATAGACAGAATTTTAAAAATTGTTGTGCAGAACAAAATTTGTGATTTTGGTTGAAATGAGTGATTTGAAGGAGAGGCGATCCTGGCCCATGTTCTGCTGCTCCTGATGACCTGGAAAGATTTGTGAGACCTCAGCAAAAACTCTGGAGCCCAATTTCAGGCCACTGGCCTGATTTGACTAGCACTGGTCTGATGAAGCGACCACATGGTTCTTTGTAACAACATTATATACGGATACCTTTGTGCAGTACACGATCTATTCAATGAATGTGTGTTTGTTTACGTGAAGTTCACGTTTATCTGATAGGTTTCTGTACAGTGGAAAACTCCAAACTTATTTGTGAAAGTGATTGTGTGGCTTGCAAACAGCAGTGCAATACAAAATGTTGCACTAAACCTCTATATTTTAAAACTGTAACTAACTGTAGTTTCCGGCATATTAGCGGCAAACCAGTTATAGTACAACTTCATGCTGATTGCCTCCTTGTGCACAGGGCTGGCTTCCCGAAACCACCAAGATTTTCCTTTTTCCCGGATTCTTATACTTCTGTTTCACAAGGAATCCCGGCGTCCAGCGTCAACCAGGTTAGTTTCCTCATCATCGGGGGATATTAACAAAAAATGCCAGTATAACAACATTCGGGCTTTTTAGAAGTGGCGCTAAAAAGTAACTGTTTACTTCTGTAACGGAATCTATTTCAAAGAACTGTTGCAGCAGTTGAATGATTACGTGCACCCATCTACGTTGTCACGAATTTTTATATGGCCAAAAACTTTAGGCAGAAAATCTCAGCATTGTCTTCTTAAAATATGTTTTGGCAAATATTTGCTGAATAATCTTCTTTATGGTTTGCGAAAATTCAATGGAGTTAGACATGTCGTCTTATTCGTCGTTTGAGCGAGTTTTTACAATCCACACTGCTTGGCCGCACTGGACCTCGGGGCAGGTATGGAGCAGTCAATTGATTGTCTCATCGTCCAGAACCGTCAGGCCATGCAGTCCATGAGGAGGTTGATGGATTGGACATTGGATGACAACATGGTCGATGGTTTGTTCT
>JGI24021J15306_10005284_pt1 | contig 15317 bp, 4 predicted proteins | sample Ectturendosymbi1_FD_15306 | JGI IMG/M metagenome (IMG submission 15306)
CTAAGCTAACTTAACCCACGCCTAAGCTAACCCTAAGTTGACCTAATGCTGACCTAACACTAACCCTAAGCTAAGCTAACCTAGCGGTATGTATCCTATCCCTAACCTAACACTACTAACCTGTAAACGCAAAACATAAGCCTGAAAAAAAGTAAAGAAAAAAAACAAAACAAAAGTCGAAAGAAAAAAAACAAAACCAAAGTCGGCAAGGTGAGATTCGAACCTAAAACCTTAGCCCTAGAAGGCGTAGCGCTTAAACATTACACTATAGTATGTGACTATCACTATGCATTTTAATATGCAAGCCACGCAGTCTGACTGACAAACTGACCCTTTTATTTGAATTGCATCAGGACAGGCGTATCCCTAATCACTTCCTTGTTTGAAATCTAATGTTTTATAGATAAGCACTGACTAGACGAGTGGTTCTCAAAGTGGTCGATATCGATCCCCAGGGGTCAACAATTGGACCATCCAATGAGTCGATAAATAGTCACAAGGTCGAATAGGAATCTCTGAATTGCCTCTAGTTCTAAGCATGTTTTTTGATTTTGTATTATTTTATCATGCATTTCAAGTAAAAAGTGTTAAAATTTGTTTTGACACATACTTTCCTTGTATTAGTAACTGTTGGGCTAAGACACGAGGTCTACAGAAAATTGTATACTTTAATTGGGGGCCAACGTGCACAAAAGTTTGAGAACCACTGGACTAGACATATAGGTCAGCACTCCAATCTATCGCTGATTTGTCAAGGGCTGCTTGTGCAACAATTTTGTAATACTGTTTTTGGTTTCAAAGATCTTGTGGTTGGGAATATGTTCATTGTTTTCCAGCCTACAGGTGGATTTTTTGTAATTGGCATGAATGTAAAAATTTGAATGTTAAATTATTAGGCTAGTCAAATACTGCAATGAATAAGGTGAAAAGAAAACTGCAAGACTTTGAATGTATCATGCGCATGTTTTAATTTGTGCGTTTAAGTGAAAGTAAAAGAGAACATTAAATGTAATTTAGAAAAGATACAACTAACTTATTATGTTACTTTATAGGTACATTTGATTTGCTGCTAGCCTACTTGTAAAATGTCGGTATGTGTAAAAATAGATCTGAACTTGATGTAAATAATATATATTACCTTAATTTTAATGTGCAATGGTGGTATATAATATAGGCCTAGTGTTTCAAGTTTGGTTTTGACTTTTTTAAACATTTTGTATGTCTGGGGTTTTGTATTATTTTTTTTCTTTTCAAGGTAAATTCAATTCTAGGGGTTTTCTTCATAACTGAATGGCAACACTGCCTTCACTGTAAGGAAGCGAGAGGCAGTCACGGAATTGCACAATGATAATTGTTTTTTTCAAGTTTAGGTTAAATGGTGATAATCACTATTCTGCAGTTAAGTTTAATAGCAGGAGACAGCTAAGTCTAGTCAGCTATTAGTTGAAGCAATTTTCAAACTATGGCAGCCGGAAAGTGAGCCAGTTCTTGACATTTATTTCCAGCTACGCAACATTCAGAATGCAACTAGAACTACGGTAACTGAAAAAAAACTGCACAGTGGAGTGGTGCGTGGATTTCGGGATGTATTTTTCCGGTTACCATAGTTGCATTGTCAACGTTGCGTAGCTGGAAAGTATGTCCTTATATGGCAGATTTTTCGGTCACCATAGTGTGAAAATTGTGCTTGAGGAGCCATTTTCCAGTGAAATTAGCCTAGGGCTTCCCTTGTGCAAATGGTTGTTTGTTCGGCTCTCACCATTTGCTTTCACTGACTTTGCAAGAAGAAGTGACACCTTTGATGGGAGCACTTTTCAGTGTTTTCAAAAAGTTTCGGGTTCACCTTTGCATTAGGTTTAGGTTCAGAATTTAAGGTTTAGGGTTTAGGATTTCAATGTCATACGAATCAACTGAAATCCTTTCTGACTAGCCTACACTACTTCTCAAGCTAAAATCAAAACTAATAATACTAGAACTCAGTTTGCATGAACAACTGCTTGTCAGGTCCTGGTGAATTGTTCGAAAAATTTTACACAGCGAAGCTTTTACAAGCCTTGCATATGAATCACAAAGAAAAGAATTTTCATCACAAAGATAATCTGGACTGTAGTATAACAATTACAAAACAAATAGTGTGAAAATTTATATTCATTTTGTGGTCTATGTTTGCCAGGTGAATAAACAACGTAAGGCCTACAGTTTTTTGTTCGTGAATTTCCAAGAGCTACAAACCTTTGATCAAGTACAAAAGCTTGTGGTAAATGATTGTGAAATGAGTAGCACAAAAAAATTGAAGAATATAATTCATTTGAAATACCATTTCAAGATCATGACCAATATATACTACGCAGGCCACATCAAACAATGTGGCAGGCCGCACTGTGGGCAATGGGTTGCACATGTCTTTTGTAGGCTAAACCCAATTTCTAAACCATAAGCCGTTGTATCTCCGTGTGTCTTAATTGCCATGTTCCAATAAAGGCAAAATAGCCCCAGCACAACTTTTGCCTCATTAGGCAAAATTGACATGACACTACCTAGGGTCGGTTCACAACTTTCGAACAGTATACGGATGTAAACTCCAACATTTCACTAAATTAGCTGTGTCTCAAAAAGTACATTAAATAACATTTTCCAATTCTAACAACACTTTGCAAAAACTATTTTCTATCATCAGAATCATTCACTATCCGATTTCATTTCACAGAACACAAGGTACACGCCCTTTATCAGACCCATGTTTTGGCTCAATATGCAGATGAGAGTGCCTGTAAGCGGTTGGTACAAATGATCTAAAAACCATGAAACAATTGATTTATTTTACTTGATAGCAGGAATGAAATGTTAAAATTATTTGTTTCCAGCTTTTTTACGTAAAAATTATGATAATTATTGATTTAATTCACTAAAATTTATGGCTTGGTGTCTTATTAGTTGGTGCAGTATACTGTTCACATAGATCTGTATGATGTCACACGAGCACCAAATCTACATCCACTTTTTAGCACCAAATACACATGTGGAGTGTGCAGGTATTGAAATTTAATAATTCACTCAGATCTGAAAAATTTCAGTAGTATCTGATCCTGATGATCCAAAAATTTTGCACAAAACATAATCCGATCCAGATCTGAAAATCTGAAACCAGCATCACACCAGATTCCAGTCACAACAACACTTTTTTGCCATTGTTGCTGAATTCAGCAATAGTATATAGGCATTACAGGCGCACAACCAGAGGTAAATATCTTATTTACTCCCCAATTGATATTTTCAGCTGGTTGCAGCCCTGCCTATACGGATGTTTTAGGTTTGGTAGTGTCTATTTTGTCACCAAAATGCCAGCAGCAGTAGGCTTGGCAGAAACAAAGTAAACACAAAAGAGAAACCCTAAAGCTAACCCTTAACCTTAACACTAATCCCTAATGCTAACATTGACACTAAACACTAACGCCAAACTCTATTCCCTACCGCTAACCTCTAAACCTTATAACTAACCTGTAATGCTAACCCCTACCGAATGCTAACCATAATGCTAAGCGAAGCCTAAACCTAACTCCTAGGGGAAAAGATTGTAAAGTTATGAAAAAAGTTGACTTGAAGCATAACCTCTACACTATGAGCAGCATGCCGATTGCATGACAAACTAACCTTTTCATTCGAATTGCGTCATGCCACGAGACCGAATGTTCGACTGATGGCACAATAGCTCCAGCCGATGTGTTGCTGTCAGAATCTTGGCTGTAAAATGGACATTACTTTTAGGTTTATACTTCGATGACACAGACCTTTACTCCCGAAAACATAACCATAACCAAACAAGCCTTGGTAACCCCCTACATTTTGTACTAAATTCAGCCCAAGACATAAAAAGTAAACCCATCTCAGATAAGACGTACTCCCCCTAGCAGTAAAGACCAAATAAAAGCACATTCATTGGCAATTGGTAACTTGTAGCATTTTACTTTTCTCTTTATGAGAAATACACGAGCTATGTTAAATCGAACATAATGCAAATATTTATAATCATTAAATATAACCTGAAAACCCCAAAATAGCAAGAAATGAAACAAACCATTAGAAAAAGTAGCCCAACAGTGACTGCAAGACAAAAAAAGCATTGCAAAGTAAAACAAATTTTTGGGTAAACAAAACAGCAAGCTAAGTATCTAACCCAGGGGTTCTTAAACTTTTTTCTCCAATTCCCTACTTTTTAGTGGGCCAACTCTCTATTTCCCACCACAGCATCGGTCTTTGACAAAATCGATTTTAACCCATGAAGTGTTTAGTACGTAAATATTTTGAAGCAGTGGTTCTACTGTCCGACCAGTCATTCCCCACTTGGCAACTCCGCCATTCCCCACAGGTTAAGAACCACTGATCTAACCTAACAAGACTCTTGCTACTAAATGGCAATGGTTTATCCTTTCATTTTTGAGACTCAAATTTGAAATAACACAAACACAGCAAGATGAAAAGGAATAACATCAAAGAACAGAAATTATTGCATGTTGATGAGAATATTGACTTTCAGGTTTAGAAAATTGATATGGTATTTGAACCACAAAGGGTTGGTGAAAGATCATAATGGCTCAATTGCTCAACCACACCTGTTGCAACCACAAAAATATTTTTAATAGAAGACATTTAACATTTTAATAACAAAATAAAAAATGTACCAAAATGCATGCAAACAAGGTCAGATAAGATAAATAAGCACAATAACAGAAACATGCCTATATACAAGAGAGGGTGGGGTGAACAACTGGTGAGGTAAAAGATATAAAGCAAAAAATGACAAAACAATATTACAGACAATTGACAAGCATATGCAATGAAAATCAACAGTAATTTTGGCAAGATAGCAGGACATTTGTGGAATGTTTTCCATATGATTAAGGCAAAAATGTTCACATTTTCCAGAATATCAGACCGAATTTTAGGACCAATGTACTTTGAAGAAAGCTGACCAACCAAGATTAATGATTTATTTTTCATTCTGGCTAAATGATATTTTTGCTAAGAGGAAACTTTGTTTGATATTTGTGGACTGATGCAAATATCAGAAAAGTATTATCAAAGTTTCTAGATAGTTCACTATAAAAAAGCATAAGAATTTGGCAACTGACACTTTACATAAGTCTGGAATTTTTAAAACATGTGCTTGGAATAGAGCATCATTGTTTCAGTTTTGCCAAAGGATTTTACAGCTGTTTTTTGCAATCTAATTAGAGGGAGTAAAGCAGTTTTATGGCAGTGGCTACAGAACCACCATTGGATCTTTAAATTTGAAAACTTATTAAACCATTTTGTAATGTGACAGTAACGCATGAGGAGAATGCAGTAGGCTTGGTAGAAACATAGTTAACCCTAACCGTAGCCCTAACACTAACCTCACCCTAAGCTAATGCTAACGCTAACCCCTGAGGCAAACGTTTGGAAAGTTTTTAGAAAGGTAAAAAACTAGTCCCACGAATTGAAATGTGCAAGTAGTCACTAAATTGTGAAAACAAAGGCGTGAACGTGAGAGGCGAACCCACAACCATTGGCATGGCAGCCTTGAAACTTATCTGTTGCGCAATCAGGACAACGACACATGAGTGACAAACTGACTGCTTCATTCCAACTGTGTCATGCAAGCTGGTACTTTGCAATAAGTTTTGAAATATAAGATCAGTGTGTGATTCCGTAGCCGCTTCTTAGTATATAGGCTCTTCTCCAGATAAATATTGAGTAAATTAAATAGGAATGAAAAAGAGCAAAGTAAACAGATTTGAGCATTGAAGTATTGTTGGCATAGTGTTTGAAATTTGATAATTAATTTGTACAACATGCCACATGAGTTGTGTTACCAAATTTTTAATTTGAGGCTTCCAGCTGAGTTTTGCTTAAGGAATCAAAAGAAACAAATTGCAGTTTGGATTTGTATATTTGTACATCGCTTTGAATTTAATTTGGTTGCAGATATTGCTTAAAATCAGGAGGAACATTACTCATTGTAAAGAATGGGTCAATTTTGTGTTTATTTTTGGCCAGACTATACTATAGACTGGCTGATATGGCTTATTTGTGGCCGATACTGATATATCGGCCAGTCATGGACCAATACTGATACGTTCAAAATTTTTACATCTTATTTTCTGCTTCATTATCAAAAATATAATTTAGTCTATGTCTTTTTTTAAAAAACTTAAAATTAAGATTTATATGATTAATCTGATTAATGATAAAACTTCTGTTTTGACTGGGATGGCCGATGTGTGCTCCATGGTTCATCTTATCTGCTTGTTTATGAAAATGCATCTGCTAGCATTACTGCAAGATAACTGTCTTGAGTTGTTTTGTTGTGCTTTCTTGTACAAGTTGTCTGCATGCGTGAGGAATATAACAGCGTTTTGTCAACACCTATTGAGGCCGATTAAAATCATCTGTTTTGGCCGATACCAATATATCAATAAAACCCAAATATCAGCCTGATATATCAGCCAGGCTGATATATCGGTCTATCTCTATTGTGTACATCGAAATTAATGCAAAAAAGCTCCGAGAGATACGCTACATCACTGGCAGAATTGATTTGAGGAGTTGGATAATTATATGATGTTCAATAAGTAAAAAACAAGTTTGACTGAATGTTGCAGAAGTGATTTTTCAGTTAACACTTTGAGAGCCGGCCTACGATATATTCGTACTTCGATTTCAGCAAAAAAACAGCAGTTTTCGGTTGCTTTACCAACACCCTAGCTCCTCCGCCGATTGTGCTAGAGAGCTGTTCAAGAGCTCAAACAGATCGGCAATCTTCTAGTCTGCACCTGAAAAAAAAATTTTTGGTTGGAAGGTGCTGATTTTTTGTTACTGACATAAGTGAAGTAGTTTTGGGGTCATTTTGGTTCATGTTGCCTGGCCTAGGGCCCAACCACTAGGCCAAAGTGTTTCGCTGAAGTTTTCATTGGAAACTAGGCTCGAGTCAGTCTTTTGAACCTTTGATCGACTTTCTAGCGTTTCTGGTTCAAAAGTTATGATCTAAAATAAACAAATTAATTAGCTAATTAGTCAAATATTTTTACTATCATAACTTTAAACCCCAATCCAGCAGGTCATCCGAAGTATCAAAAGACTCGGATTGTAGCCTAGTTTCCAGTAAAAACTTCAGCAAAATACTACCACCTAACGGTTGGTGCCCAGGGCTAAGCAAAGTAGGCCAAGGTAGCCTAAAAGTCCTCAACTTATGATGTCACTGACATAAAACCCGCACCCCCTAAGCAAAAAATTTTTTTTCGAGTGCAGGCTAAAAGACTTCCACGTCTTTTGACGCTTCAACCATGTCCGTCACCTGTACAGGAGCGGAGATGTTCCAGCGCAAAGCCACGTGTGTTTAGGCATTTTTTTTAATCCCCAAAAGCAGCCAGACGCCAAAGTGTTAAAAAAATAAATCTCACAGTTCATTATCAAAAATATCAATGAAAAGAAAAAGTATTATTTTCAACTAACACTATGTTGGTACTCATTTGTGTCAAACTGTCACAATGAAATTAATCTGTTCAGGCCAGTCAAGTTTTTCACCCATACCACTTCTCTTAAAAAAGGCAATGACTTTCTTTATTCCAGATAGAGTTCCACGTATCTTATTAAGTGTTCCATTTGTTCATCATTCTCCTTCATTGGCAAAATTGTTTTGCTAAGACCAGATAGCTGTAGTGCATGCTTGACAACTATAGACAGCATGCCATATGACAAACACAAGGTAAACGATGTAATTTGGAAAGTGCATTTTTAAAATTGTTGCTAAGTTAGCTTTCACCAATTTGCGCTTCTCATCAAATTTCCTTTTTATGATTGACCCTGATGGCAGAATGATAAGCTGTCACATTTTTGTATTTAGCACCAATCTCAATGCAGTTTCATCTTTTCAACATTTCACCTGTCAGCATTGCTTGCAACTGCAAGGACTGACAATACGTAGTGTTACGTGAAATCAATTTCCTATCAAAAATTTGGGATTAAAAAAAATACTAACAAATGATTGTGAGCCTTATACTTCAATTGAACGCAGTAGTCTAATGTGATGCATAACAATTAATCAAGTGCAGCAACACACACCTTTTCTTTTGGTTGGACATGGATCTCACATTTAGTGTGAAAAAATGAACCATGTTTATGTTGCTGTCAAGAGCTTGATCATGAGGGTTCGTTTGGTATGCTTGGATTTAGCCTTGCATCTGTCAATACTACTGTGAATGAGTTGTTCCACTTATTGCCAAATCATGTTTTACCAGTGAATTGCATGACATGCATTTCACATGTCCTGTATAAAATGGACTTACTTTGTCTTTGAGATTTATAAGGTGAAATTAATCCCATACTGCACTATTATATATATTTAAAAAAATAACTTTGTCACTTTTAACACCTTGAGAGCTGTGGTACGATATATTTGTACCTGGATTTTAGCCTAAAACCAGCAGTTGCCAGTGGCCTTACCAATGCCATAGCTCCTCTGCCAATTACGCTAGAGAGCTGTTCAAACCCTTCAGAGTTTTGGCAAGTCTTCTAGTCTGTACTCAAAAACAAGTTTTTGGTTAGGATAATTGGATTTTTTGTGAGTGACGTCATAAGTGAAATAGTTTTTGGCCATTTCGACTCATGCTACCTGGCCTAGGGCCTAACTGCTAGGCCCAAGTATCTTGCTGAAGTTTTCATTGCAAACTAGACGTGAATCCGAGTCTTTATGGCCTTTGATCGACTTTCTTGCATTTCTGGTTCAAGAGTTATGATCTAAAATAAACAAATTAACACTTTGACGTCCGGTAGGAATCAGGGATTTTCAAGCCAGAACAAACGAATCGCACGTGGCTTAGCGCGTACATAACTCCGGTGCCGAAAGTGGTAGAGAGCTATTCAAAGGCTCATAATTCTTTGGTTGGGGGGTGCATTTTTTTTGTGAGTGATATCATAAGTAGAGGACATTTAGGCTACCTTGGCCAACTTCACCTGGCCCTGGGCCCAAACCGTTAGATGGTAGTATTTTGCTGAAGTTTTATTGGAAAGTAGGCTACAATCCGAGTCTTTTGATACTTTGGATGACCTGCTGGGTTTCGGGTTCAAAAGTTTGATTAAAGCAACGGTGCACAACCTGCGGCCGGCCTTCAATAATGAAATCTGTGGCCGTCCGCATGTAATTTAAAATGTAAGATTTGGTGGCCGTGCTGGTGTATGTTGAAGCAAAACAAACACAACACAAGAAAATCAATCGACACGATGCATAACAATCTGGATGGTGATGTCACAAATAGTTGTAGAATGAATACACAATTTATGTTGAATGTGCCCTGTGTTGGTTGACACTTGCCAGTATCTCAAAAATATAATTTGAACTCATTGGCGGTTATACTTCATATAAATAAAAGTAATGCGGCTGGCAATAGCAAAAAGGTTGTACACCCCTAATCTGAAGTGACAAAAATATTTGACCAATTAGATAATCAATTTGTTTATTTTAGATCATAACTTTTGAACCAGAAACGCTAGAAGTCGATCAAATACATAAAAGATTCGGACTCGAGCTTAGGTTCCAATGAAAACTTCAGCGAAATACTTTGGCCTAGCGGTTGGGCCCTAGGACAGATAACATGAGCCAAAATGACTGAAGAACTGCTTCACTCATGATGTCACTCACAAAAAATCCGCAACTCCCAACCAAAAAATTTTTTTTCGAGTGCAATCTACTAGACTGGCCAATCCATTTGAGCTCTTGAACAGCTCTCTAACGCAATCGGCGGAGGAGCTATGACGTTGGTAAGGCAACCGAAAACTGCTGGTTTTAGGCCGAAATCCAGGTACGATACATTCACAGACCGATCATCAAAGTGTTAAATAATTAACTAGTTAATCAAAATATTTTTGTTACTTTAGATCATAACTTCTGAACCATGAAACTCAGCAGGTCATCCAGAGTATCAAAACATTCAGACTGTAGCCAAGTTTCCAATAAAAACTTCTGCGAAATACTACTATGCAACGGTTTGGGCCCTGGGCCAAAGTGGCCTAAAAGTCCTCTACTTATGACGTCACTCACAACAAATTAACAATCCCCAACCAAAAAATTTTTTTACATTGCAAACTACACAATTTACCAAGTCGTTTGAACAGCTCTCTACCGCTTTCGGCACCAGAGTTATGCTTGCGCAAAGCCTTGTGTGATCTGATTGTTTTTGCATGAACCGCTTGATTTAGACTGTATGCCAATGTGTTAACAAGGAGAAATCTTTGAAGAATCCATTGCACTAATTAGTGTCATTTGTCCAATCTCAACTACAACTAACTATAACTGACTGACCACATATACACACTTTAGACAGCTTTTGTAATGCTGGATTCTTGCTTGGTGTGAAAAGTCCAGATCAGAGATCAGACTTCATGTACCCAACTTGTGCGACTATTAGACTTAGACAACACTTGGTAAAACGTGACATTAATCATGCGTAGTACATTACAGAACAACATTCATCATGCCATCCAGCATCAGATCGTAAATTGTATTACTAAATAAATTTTTTTAGGAAAAAATCAAAACATGAGAAAGAATTAAAAGTGTTGAAAACATTTTGGATAATCCAGATCTGGCTCAACCAAAAATTATATCCAATCCGACTCTGGATAAAAAAATTCTCATAATCCTGCCAGATCGAACTCCAAAATCTGGATACGAAACAACACTGATGTGGACTGTCTCTTGTAAATCCATAAAAATGGAGATAGGTGAAAGCCACTTTGAAGTTGGCAAGCTATTAGAACATATTTACAGGAGCAAGCACATGATATCTGGAACTCTAAGAGCAAGTTTGAGCAGTGTTGTGTGGACAATTGGGAATTTTATTTTTGGGTCAAACACTGTGAACGCATAGTTAGTACAAGAAAACTGCATGGAAAACAGTTGGATTTTGTTGAATCTGCTTGAAATTTGGTAGAAGCGTTCAATAAAGACTAAGGAATACAACTATTATTGTTTAAAATTTTTCCAATTTTATTTTTTCCATGAAAGGTGTTTGTTTATTAAATTTCCGCATACTAGGCTGATCCATAAACTAGTGGTCTGACCTTATTGCACACCATTATTCTGTTCTCTTTTCATGGTATTCATTCCTATATAACTTTATTATTAGAACCCTTCAAGGACTAAAGGAGCCATGATTGTGGTTTTGAAAAGTTGTTATTGGCCACTTGCAAAGGGATTATGCTAGAGCAGGGATCACCAACCGTTTTGAAACCGCGAGCTACTTGTTATACTGATTAATGCAAAGGGCTATCTACTAGTTTCATACACACTTCTGAAATAACAATCTTGCTCAGCTTTTAATTGTTGTAGTATTGATATTCATTAATGTAAAGACATTTGATCATGCTAATGTTATTTTTAGAACAGGCCAGTGAGCGACCTACATGGTCCTTGTGGGCAACCTGGTGCCCGCAGGCACCACGTTGGTGACACCTGTGCTAGAGAGTCAGTGAAAACAACCTTGGATGTAGAAGACAGCAATGCACTTTTTTTGGTATGTTGTGCATACTTGCAACATCATTGTGACCTATTTTAGGAGAAAACCGTTTTTCATGTAGCCAGAAATTTTTGTTTTTTCTTCAACAAGTTGTAAAGCGAAAATGAAATGCATTGGAAATAACGTTTCTATATAGAAAATGTCAGTCATGACCATAACTTTGCGCAGATAATTTTTTAAATCTACCTTTCTTTTTGGGAGAGTAGAAGGGTACAAACCCAAAATTTTTAGGTTGCTTACCTTTTTTGGGTCTTTAAAGGATTGTATGTACCTAATCAAAACACACAAAACATCTGAAATTTGCAGAACAGGTTTTCTTTGTCGTCGTGAAACATCCTATCAAATTTCAAGTGAAAATATTAGGAGGAAAAAAGTCATGAAACTTCTTATTCGATACTTTATAAATTAATCCCTTAGGACAGTGGTTCCCAAACTGGTGGTAAATTATTCATCGGGGATGATATTTGATTCTTCTTGGGGTAATGTGGAACCAAAACAACAATGTTACTTGACATTATGAGAGATCCCTGCGAATTACTAAGGGTAATTAACACTTTGAGAGCTGCCTGGTTTCGGCGATTTTTGCAAAAAAAACAGCAGTTTTCGGTTGCATTACCAACGCCCCAGCTCCTCCGCCCATTGTGCTAGAGAGCTGTTCAGCGGCTCAAACGGATTGGCCAGTCTAGTAGATTGCACTTGAAAAAAATTTTTTGCTTGGGGGATGGGTTTTTTTTTGTGAGTGACGTCATAAGTGGAGGATATTTTGGCCACCTTGGCCCACTTTGCCTGGCCCTGGGCGCCAATCGTTAGGTGGTAGCATTTCGCTGAAGTTTTTACTGGAATCTAGGCTACAATCCGAGTCTTTTGATACTTTGGATGACCCGCTGGGGTTTCAGGTTCAAAAGTTATGATGTAAGTTAGTAAAAATATTTGACTAATTAGATAATTAATTTGTTTATTTTAAATCATAAGTTTTGAACCAGAAACGCTAGAAGGTTGATCAAAGGCTCAATAGACTCAGACTCGAGCCTAGTTTCCAATGAAAACTTCAGCGAAACACTTTGGCCTAGCGGTTGGGCCCTAGGTCAGGTAACATGAGCCAAAATGACCCTAAAACTACTTTACTTATGACGTCAGTCACAAAAAATGCGCAACCCCCAACCAAAAAATTTTTTTTCGAGTGCAATCTATTAGACTGGCCAATCCATTTGAGCTCCTGAACAGCTCTCTAGCGCAATCGGTGGAGGAGCTAGGGTGTTGGTAAGGTAACCGAAAACTGCTGTTTTTTAGGCCGAAATCCAAGTACGAATATACCGTAGGCTGGCTCTCAACGTGTTAAAGACATAATCACCACCTTGATTTGGGTAACGGCCCGAACAAGTTTGGGAACCACTGCCTTAGGAGATTAATTATTTACTTCTTGTTGTCAAGCTATAACTTTCCAATCACTAATGTTAGAAAGTCAGTCAAGGGCTTTGACACTTTGAGAGCCGGCATACGATATATTCGTACTTCGATTTCAGCCTGAAAAACAGCAGTTTTCGGTTGCCTTTCCAATGCCATAGCTCCTCCACCGATTGCGCTAGACAGCTGTTCAAGATCTCAAACGGATCGGCCAGTCTAGTCGATTGCACTTGAAAAAAAATTTTTTGGTTGGGGGTTGCGGATTTTTTGTGACTGACATAAGTGAAGTAGTTTTGGGGTCATTTTGCCTCACGTTGCCTGGCCTAGGGCCCAACTGCTAGGCCAAAGTGTTTCTCTGAAGTTTTCATTGAAAACCAGGTTCGAGTACGAGTCTGTTGAGCCTTTGATGGATTTTCTAGCGTTTCTGGTTCAAAAGTTATGATCTAAAATAAACAAATTAATTAATTAGCTAGCTAATTAGTCAAATATTTTTACTAACTTACATCACAACTTTTGAACCCGAAAGCCCAGCAGGTCATCTAAAGTATCAAAAGACTCGGATTGTAGCCTAGTTTCCAGTAAAAACTTCAGCGAAATACTAGTACTTAGCGGTTAGTGCCCAGGGCTAAACAAAGTGGGCCAAGGTGGCCTAAAAGTCCTCCACTTATGACGTCACTCACAAAAAAACCCCATCCCCCAAGCAAAAATTTTTTTTTCGAGTGCAGACAAGAGGACACGTCTTTTGACGCTTCAACTAGGTCCGTAACCCGACCAGGAGCGAAGATATTCCCCCGCAAAGCCACGTATGGTTAGGCCTTTTTTTTCTGAAAATCCCCGAAAGCAGCCGGACGCCAAAGAGTTAAGGATGTAGATTTTCACGTAATTCGTTAACAAATAACCCCTTTTATTTTTTTCCTCAGGCTCGATCATTCAAAAAACCCTTAACCTCGCCTACTTTTTTCCTCAAAACAGATGACTCATTTTGTTTGGGAGTTTTGGTTAGTTGGGGTCTTTAGAGATAGTCCAAGCTAAAAAAATCTTTTGAAGAAGTTGACAGGGAATCGTAAAAGGAATTTGTTTAATTTTTTGTAAAACTATCAAAAAATTGCTTTTGGAAAATCAAACATTTGCATTTTTCCCAAAATTCCAAGTGTTGAGGTTTCTTTTTTCAAACTCATCAAATCACTTACTGTCTTCCAAATCCAATGATGTCTTTACTGACTTTCAATCCGTTTGCAATTTATGCTTGATAATGAATTTAAAAGCCATAATTGTGGCTTCTGTTGGCCTTTAGCAGTTTTCACCTCAGAAATATTTGGCCATAAGTTGCCAATCAATAGAGCTAGAGAGGCATTCATACTCTGTGAAGATGAAGAAAGTCTTCAGGTTTCAGCTGAGAAGAATTGGGAAGTTTTGGGTTCAAACTTCTTTTGGTGTGATGTCAACACTGGGGGAGGTCAATGGATTTTTGATAACATTATCAAGGTCTGAAAAAACAATAAATATGTCAATGTACTTGTTTTTTTCAAACAAACTTTGTGAAAATGTACAATATACACTCGCATATAAGCCGATGTTAAAACTGAAAAATTTTTTTTATCAATTTAGGGGGTCAGATTATATGCGCATAAATCTGATTTCACACAAACGAATTGACATGATGCCACTTCTCACATCGCTCAATATCACCGATATTACCATTCATTAATATATACAGCCATAAAAATTGAGACTACAGTAAATGAAGTTAATTCTGACAAACTACAACTCAATTTTAATATTAATTTTAACTGTAGCTCAAATAAAATACAACATAATCACGTCTGATTAAGCGCATTGTTTTACTCTGGGTGCCACCATTTTGCTTTTTCAATCACCTGATCATAAAACGTTGTGATCAGACTTTTTTCATAATTAACGTACCACTAATTTTGTTTCTTAAACAAATACATTGACAATTAATGAACCTTCATCAGTGTATTGCATATTGATACTCTTTTGTTTTTAGTCCAAACAACACACCGTGTGTATTGGGGGCCAGCTCATATGTGAATTTTTAGCAAAATTCCTCATTTTGGGGTAGTATTTTAACGGTCAGCTCATATGCGAGTATATACTGTACATCTTTGCAACCTGTAATTAGCCATGTAGCATTAGTGATTGGCAAAGTATGGCCTAAAAATAACAATTAATTAATCCTCTAATTAGACTAATTATGTTAATTTGAGTCATAACTTTGCAACTGCTAACAGGGCCATTCCGTTTCAATTCTCAGGAAGTGGTCAGGGCACCCTCTCCAATTTTCCTGAAATTTTACTCAAATTGTCATTACCCCATATGATGAACATCTGCAAAATTTGA
>JGI24021J15306_10005285_pt1 | contig 15315 bp, 14 predicted proteins | sample Ectturendosymbi1_FD_15306 | JGI IMG/M metagenome (IMG submission 15306)
GGATTGCTTGGCCCCTACGAGTGCGCGTCTTTNAGCGCACAGCAATGATAACACAGGCAGGTGTAGGGAGTCATACCCTTCATCCGGAACCGTTGCTTTTAACCTTTGCGTTGCGCCATTGAAGTCGCGTACATATATTTGGATCAGTAAAGGCAATTACCGTAAGTTTCTTGTCTGGGAGAACACAGCAAGCATGGTACTTCACCCCCATGAGTTAACAAGCAAGGTAACTACAGAATTTGCCTGTAACGGCAACTCTAGGAGATAGTATAAAGAACGTTATTACCGAATTGACGTTTAAAGCGAATTGAAATGCATGTAAAAGATGCCATCGGGACCGAACAAAACGTAACGTTATAGACGAATTGACGTTACAGACGAAGCCTTTATAAACGAATTCAACGGTATAGAGCAGATTTACACGAGGTTTCAGGCTTCATTCGGATTAAACTAAAAAAGTAAGTGTCACGGCAAATTGTTTATTTTTAGGGCAAATTGTTATTCTCAAGCCAATTTTTTTCCGCCCCGCCCCCAATGAAATGCTTACCCGTACGCCTGCGCACACAACACTGTTGAGGAAATGGCGGTTTCCAGTCGTCACTTGTGAAGGCTCAGTTCTTCCTAATGTTTTGCTATTCTAGCATATCAAATATGTGACGTGCTTGATTTGAGTTCATGATTCTGACAGCTCAAATAACTGACGTCAAAACACGATGTCTCGCTAGAAATCGTTTGTCTACCTCCGTTGGAACCTCCCATCAACGGGAATGTATCTTGTTCTGACTCAAACAAGTTTGGCAGCGATTGCCGTTTTTCCTGTGGAACCGGGTACTTCCTGAACGATGAGAAGTGTGTGAGCTGTTCTGGGGGAGAGGTTGACGGAATTGGAGTCTGGAATCAAACTTCCCCGACTTGCGCTCGTAAGATATTCTTGCCTCAGTATACTTTATATATCCTGTGCCTAGCAACGAAGCACGTTGTATTGTGGGTTCATATACGTCCCAGGAAAAGTATAACGAAAAGCTCTCAAGGCTGGCTCACTGAAGCTTTCTCCGGCTAATGTGCGGATACACCTGTGTACTTTAAAACTTTATCTCAACTACTTTATATGAATGATTCAACTTCTTACTCTCACGTGGGAAACACCTGTTTACATTCTGGCAATTTGCATGAAATGTGTCGCTGACGCAGTGTTAAAGACCAAACCCAGACTCACCTCTAATCTGAAAACAATAGATTGTTTTTTTACGAAACACATTTACGTTGAAGCTTAAAACTGCCGTAGACAGGGGAAAGCGAAAGGCACTTCGCTTTTTAATTTTCCGAAAAAACTGCACGCGTTTTTTCAGCAATGTGTTGGGCAAGAAAAAGCAAATGCCACTGCATTTATTTTTGCTTTGATTATCTAATGGTTTTTCCTGAACATGCTATCAGCAATTACACCAAAGAATGCTCATCTCTTTCAGTTAAGTGGTTCCATCAAGAAATAACTTACTTCCTACTGATGCCCCTCGACCAGTTATCACAGGTTTTCAGAGACGTTCTGGTTTCCAGGGATTACTTGCGACATCAGAACTCCACCAAACCATGGCGAAGTGACGTGCACGGATGACAACTTTTACGGGAGCACGTGTTCATTCCGATGTGACTTGGGTTACACGCATGTTGGCGTCACCTCAACAACCTGCGGCGAACCGACTGTGGATTCCACTGGTCGCTGGAGCGAAAACACCAACCCGCAATGCCAAAGTAAGCAATTGGTTGCTAGGTTGCTACGTTTGAAAGAAAACCGGATTTAGCAATAGCCGAAAGCACAGCAAAGCTGTCTTTGAGAAAAATCGTCCATATATAGAGATGTTTTAATTCTATCTTCAAGTATTTACTAGCGTAATCTGCTTAAAGGCGGTAGTTACGCATAGAAATGTGGTTGCACAAGGTGGGTGAACAGTTTGCTGACAAGCAATGAAGCAACGAGTNCCAGTTNCAACAACGTTTTCATCAACTGGCGTCGGCAAATGAAATTAATGTGATGTGGCATAGTANTTTTTTGCCCGTTGGATCTAACAAGCGCGAAGAGAAAAAGTAAACACGAGGAAAGTTTCGAAAAGTTAGTTTTGCCATTGNGATTGTGAACGCAAAATATCACTGATCAATAGGCCTACCATATTGCAACTTTTTTTTAGCAAAAACGTGACTTTGAGCTTTGTCTTCAAGCAATTGCGAGGCATTCTGCTGCTGTGAGTGATTCTACTTGTTCGCAAAGAAAACTGTCTTATAGCAAAACGTTTTGCAAAGCGCGATCGCTAACATGCAATGCGAAAACCCTAAAGCCACACACAAAACAAGAATTACATTTCAACCATAAGCCACGAGTTTCAACTAACAGAAGTGTGAAGTTGAAACACCTGCTTTCGTTTTTGCTCACAAAGTTACTTTTTTGCTTGTTTTTTGCTATTGTCGGTAACATTCACGTCTCTCTAGCAAAAGTTTTTGTGGAGAATGTTGTATTCGACGGGCGTGTTAAAACATAGAGGAACACGTCATGGAGGAATTACATCAAAACTTCCCAGTCCGGCGAACTGTGCTTGGAAGCTTTTTATGCAAGAACGTTTCTGTTCAAATTTAACTAAGAGAACAGCTCAGACCGGCGGATGAATCTCTGTTTGTTTTGACAGAACTGACTTCAGTTCGACTGCTTGCTTTAGTGCTGGTTGCTTGTTTAGAAAACCTAAACTTCGAAAACGAAAAAAATAATAATACCTGCTTCAAAAACCATTAGTCCAGGTTTCTCAGAAATTGCAATTAAATTGTCTTGTTGGCAGTTAAAACGTGCAGCCCGGTGAGCAAAAATCCAACCAATGGCACGGTATCTTGCACTGACGAAAACCGCTACTCCAGCATTTGCTCTTACGAATGTGTCGAAGGATATCGGCTCATTGGCTCCGCCAAGAGGTCATGTCAAGCAGATGAGACTTGGACGGACTTTGAGCCATTCTGCCAACGTAAGTAAACACTCATTCCTTGAAGCCCGATTTTACGAAACGGTTTTAAAACATGCCTCGTAGTTTTAGGGATGTACACAAAATATCTTGATCCGGATTACAGGCCGCTGATCTGCTGAGCAATAAAACAAAACTGAAATTAAAAGATGTTCATAAATTGCATACAACTGTTTATTTTCTGGACGTTCGGGCTACATTTAGCCCTTTCAAGACCGCAAAGCCACTAAAGTTGCTTGCAGTCTAAACTTGCTGCCCGATAGAGCTAGAGAGTTTTTCGAACCCTCTAAGGAAGCAGAAAGTCTCTAAGCTTCTAATAAAAAAAATATGAGTACCTGTGGGTTTGAACTTTTTTGATATGACGTCACTTCTGAGGGTGTCAATAGAATTTTGAATGACGTCATTAGGGCCTGAGAAAAAAATTGAAGCGGCTATTTGCCCATTTTTCTCTTGACATAAATTAGGCGAAATGTTCGCATCTTCAAAGCCCTTGATTGGCCATCTAGCGTGAGTGGTTTGCAAATTATGGCCAAAAATTGGTAATTAATTAATTAGTCCTCTGGAAAATTCTTGAGATTTGTCGGTGTTCGTCATCTTTTTCCGTTTTTATGCAAACGTCCAAGGTGTGACTGTGCGACCACACCCATGCATTCCCATCTCCAACAACTACGTATCAAACCGTTTGTTATACGATGGGAAGCTGCACTTTATTCACCTGAACGAAATGATCCGTGGTTTCATAGCTTGCATGAAAGCAACAGTAAAGCGTTGCATATGTTGGATTTTCAGTTGTAACATTGTAATGCCGCCTGCGTTGTGGAAGTTACCAGTGCACCGTGTACCGTGCTATGCTGGCAAAAAGTGCCATGTTCTGCAAAGCGGTGGTGATTATCCGAACAAGCCTAATTATGCAAACTACGTGGGAAGGAAAGTGGCGAAGCGCTTCACTGTTTCCCGTAGCAACGCTGTGGTACAAACCTTAACAGCAAGAATCAGTTGCACGAGGAAACTGCAACTGTTTAGTCACAGAAGCCAAGAATAGAGCGATGTTTCAAAGCAGTGGTCCCCAACCTTTTGTAACCGCGGACCTATCACTGCTTGACAGTTTTACCGCGGCTCTGGAATGTTCTCACAACAGGGCTTCATGGGAAGAATTGAACAATCACATGGTCAGAAACCGAGTAATATCACTACCAGTACACATTTTGTAATTTAGCGACCCGGCACCAAGTGATCCGCGGCCCGGTAGCGGTTCGTAGCCAGGGGTTGGGAACCCCTGCTTTAAAGTGCCAAGTGCAACCTTTTCACGCGTTTACTTGTTGAGTTGCAGCGGACGTATTAAAAAATTTCCTGGTGTTTGAGTTATGTCAGACTAGTTTTTTATAGCCTTTTTCAAACTTACACTATTAATGTTTGCGTGCAAAAGCATATTTCAACTTGACCTATTGTTTTATTGCCACCAGTGGAAAGCACAACCCGTAAAAACATGTTTACACAGTGCTTAGTTGCAAGCCTGCACCAGCTGACCCCGTCAATGGATTGGTTTTCTGTACGGAGGGCAACCAGTTTGGCAGCGTTTGCAACTACTTCTGCGATCTTGGCTTCCAGTTGAAGGGAAATCAACGTTTGACTTGTGGCACTGACTCGAACGGAGATGGTTTTGGCGAGTTTGACCGTCTGCCTGGAACATGCCAGCGTAAGTGATAAAGTGTGGCTTGTGCAAAACTGATTATTTTCACATGCCAAACGGGGGAGATTCGTTCTGATACAGAATGTGTACGTTTCCCGTATCTGCTCATTCAATAGCTCTTTTTCTTGGGCCTAAAGCAACAGAAAAACTCCCTGGATGGATGTGCCTTTCTCTGTATCTTTCGTACATGCTGCTGCACCTGCGGTGCTGCGACTCAAGAAGACAAGGTTTATTAGGGCGTCTCACCCGGAAGTCAAGTACTTTTACTTGGTTCGAGAAATTTAGTCACAATCGTAACAGATCAGATTAGCAATCAAAGGATATCTAATGGAGTAAAAAGGCAACACAATATTACTAGGCAATTTTTACCTCCTGAAAATCGATCAGAAACAGAGCTGCCAAATTCCTAAAACTAGAAACTAAAAAGAAACACAAAACAACATGCAATATTAATTTCAAAAATGAAACAAGAAATCAAAAAAAAAATGAAAACATTAATTTTTGGCAAGCAAGCTTCTACTTCCGATGTAGGCCTGTNCTAGCATTTTTAATCCCCCGAAAATTTTGGAACTCTCCACATTTTGGGCACATGTTTCCCTTTGGTTACACCTATTGTCACCACTGTAAACCGCTTCCATTTCACTATCTGCATTAGCTCTGAAAGTTTTAAAAAGACGATCCAAGTTCTTTTGTTTGTTTAAGACCATCGATAATTTTCAAACTTCAAAACATTTCAAGCAACTACTCTCCACAATGAAGATAAACAAGGAATCAATCAGCAACTTGCCAGATTTCCTATTAAAATTTTTGCTGATTGTTTAGCTTCCTTGTAGAGAGTAGTTACTTGAATACAGATATGTGTAAGTTTGAATAATCGCTAAAAGATGAAATAAGAACCTAGTCGGCTGATTCCTCGAAAGCTTACAGCAAACCTATTGTTTTTAATTTTCAAAAAATTTGTTAGCGCTTTGTTTGACAGCCATGTGGGCTGTCAGGCTCAAATTAAAGACATGCGTGATGTAGGTCAATATTTCAGTGAAACTGTGAGCTGCGAACTGCGCATGCTTATCGCGCACACATTTCCGCATGTAAATGTCGAGAAGCTGTGATATTCAGATTGAATTAATTAGTTTGCATTCTCGATGACCTCAAAATACAAGGAAAACAACTCCGCCTGTGTGATATCTGGTTAACTATTTTATCTACACAAGCAAAGTTTGGAATAATCTTATATCGCTACACCTCCCATTAAGAAAACATTATAATCATTACCAATTTTCATAAATGCATACACATGTACTTGAGCCAACGTCTCCCTAGGTTGAAACAAGGCTGAAAGCACAATTTTAACAGCGTAGTTCTGCTTTGTCAGCCCAAGTTTTTACAAAGTCGAGAATGGATGTAGAGAATTTTATCATGAAATTTGTTACATGGAATGTGATTTCTCAATGCAAAGCAGACAAGTGTTTAGAAAAGCAATTTCAAGTGCAAACTCTAGAATACTTAAACTTAATTGTAACATTAATATAATCTGATGTTACAATTTATCAGAAGAATCAATCAAAACAAAATAACGACAGAATAGAGATCGCAATTTCCCAAATCTGTCCGATACCACGCAAAGTGGTGGGGCTGTGCAAAAGTGTTTTATTCACTATTATAACAATGAAGAGAGCAACGTTAATTACTTGCGGATGAAAATTGCGCGAGGTGTAGTTCCACCTTTGACGGAGACTGAAAAGTTCGCCAAATTGGCTGAAGCGCACCTGTCTATTTTGACCTGCTTGCAAAACGTACCACTACGGAATTGTAAAAACCAGAACAACCTACTGTAACAGCAATATTCACCTTGTCAAAGATATAATGATCTCCGCATTGCCTAAGGAAAACGTCTGAATCAATAGCAACTCACTTCGTTTGGCAGCAATCCTTTGTCCTAAAATCGATGTTAAGCAAGAAGGCGGCACCGTCGTGTGTGGCATCGGCCTGGGAGGCGGTGAACCGAATCGATATGGGTCGGAGTGTGCTCTGATCTGTGACGACGGTTGGAGGCCGCGCGGACCTTCGCGGACCTTATGTCGAGGGGCAGGGGAGTGGACGAACAAAATTGGATCCTGCCAGCGTAAGCCATCGCTATTTTTGCTTTGTACTGTTTGTTTTGCAATTAAGTCCGATTTTACAATGGTTATGTGGCTCATGTAATATTGAGAACTAGGAATCTCCAAGGTCCAAATCAGTTGAACTTTGTGCAGAAAAATAACGGTCTGCCAATCTCCCAAGTACGTAATTTTCAATCTGAGCACCATGAAATAAAATCGTAATTCTTTCAAAACGTAGTAATGAAATCAAAATCTCAAACCGAATTTAAAAGAAACTGTTGCTTATCTCCACCAATCACTGGGATTTATTCGCTAAAAGGCAGCAGTAAGTTGATGAACTGTGAGATCGCGAAACATTTTTTCCATTCCCCGCAGGCTTCCAATGCTTTCCGCCCCTCGACGCACCTGTAAACGGTTTGAAACGATGCTCGACGTTCAACGACGCCGTCGGATCGACTTGCAGCTTCCTCTGCTACCGAGGTTGGAGGCTGGCGGGGCCATCAACTGTGACGTGCGGAAGGGACGGATTGTGGTCGGGGAAAACCCCAAAGTGCGTTCCTTGAAGTCCAGCACGCGAGCACCGGCGAAGAGTCGTTTGAAAATCGACGATGATTGTTTGCGGAATTTACAAGGAAGCACACTCTGAACAAAGTTGTGCTTTGTCTGCAACAACCAAGTGCTGGTCTTTAACATTCTAGTGTTATAGGAGGCGACCAACTATCTCTTACGTCCGTGTTAATACTGCCACCAATTTCTTTTTTAGAATACCCTATTTATACGCGTTGTAGATGAGCAAGCAAAGCAACGTTAATCAAATAAACTCTTTTGCATGATCCCCGTCCTATTTTAAATAAAGCGCTTTGTGTGACGTACAACCTCGTCAGCCTTTCTTCCATTGTTACCTTGTGTGAAGTTGTTTTGTGTTGCAGCTGCCGAAAGGGTGTGGACGCCCTTGACAGATTTTTTGCACATGATTACTCTTTTGGGCCTCTGCTTCTTGCAGAGGACTGTAACCTCTCTTGCAGCAAAACTAACACAGCCCACCTTCTTCAACATCTTTTCCGACCCTACGCGAACCTCATCAGCCTTTTTCTCTTTTTTTCACCGCTAGTTGTTTTAATTATATGCGTCTTTGGTTTTAACGCAGGACATTAAAAGCTAACGCAATACAATCACCTTTAGAGATCCAGATAAAGCCTCTTCATCTAGAAAACCGCTATTAAGTTACTTTGCACATGGAACTGCGTAATTTTGGCGGGTTTTCAGAAACTTGCATTGCTCCAGATCGCCAGGTACCAACAGCTCACAGGGTCTTTGTGAAAAACGCCTAAATCGTTCTGATACGAAATTCATTTCCACAACGAAGTTTTGAGTTAGGCCGTTTCCACAACGAAGTTAGTAGAGCAATCGTATTTTAAGTAACCACTAATGAATACTTTTGGCATTTTGAAACGCTTTGCACTTTGTGTAATTGCAAAGAACAATGAGTAATCGCATGCTTGTGAAGGTGATATATTGCCACGCGCGGCATATTTGTTGTTGAAACATTTCGCGAACAAGTTGTTGGCGCAGCATGAAGTGCGTTTCACAAACGCGTCGAGGAAATCTTGTTAATTATTCGTACAAGGTTGTTTGCATCTTTCATTAGCATCAATCACGGCCATGTTTTTGGCCCCAAGCAATGTAAAAAACTCCCTGAACGTAGCGCATCATCGTATATCGTCATTTAAAACACGCTTTTGAATCATTTAAATGTAAACTGTAATTCATTACGCAATGTTCGCTCGTCTCATCACTGCCACTGGCTTTTTTGCTTTGCTTGCTTCATATCGAAATAATGATTTCAGTCGTTTATTGAGGCGTCGCCTTCGTTGATTCCCGTCTCGCAGTGACAAGCGTTGATTTAAATTCAAGTAAATTGAAAGTCATCTCGATTCAGCTTCGCGCGGGTGATTTTCTTCGTGGGAGGAATACTAAAAAAACTCGTGCGTGCTTCGCTGGGAACGTCACGCCGGAGCCAACAGGAAAACGCACAAACTTATGCCAGGAAAAACTCCCGAAGAAACGACTTGGCGCAAGTTTAAATTTTTATTCAGTAAAATAATATGCTTCGTAGCGAGCGCAATACAAACAAAACAGGAACACGATCGTACGAAAAGAGGAATATTGTAAAAACGCATATTGTAAAAAACGGACTGGAAATCACGAAGGCGTGAGTGTGCAATGAAGCTTCGGGAAAAATCGGCAAAGAGAACGCAGCATTACCCATGGGACTAACCAGGGGCGGTCCTGCCCCACATCCCCAAATATATCCATCAACTAACATTTCAAAAAAGGTTGGGTCTAAATCTAAAACAAGTGGTTTTACCACAATTCAGGCGTACCACAGCCTTAAAACTTTCATCAAAAACAAATCAAAACAGTTTTGATTCTATGTCAGAATACATGGGTTGCTACACCACAAAGAAGTGACAGAAGAAACCCATTTCCAAAATCCGTCCACGTAAGCCGAATGTAAATCCGCGTGAATGGTTCGTGCAGGCTCAGCATTTCGTAAAAACTCGCGCGTGCTTGGCCACCAAGGGTGCTCGAATATGAGCGCAGTTGTCGGGGTGTGAAAGTGTGAGATTGAAATCGAAAGGAGCGATTGAAGTCAAGAAAATAGGAATCACAAGGCATGTGAGAGTCGTGTTTGCATAGGAACGAGAACAAATTTTCTTTTCTGCCGAAATTCGTTTCTTCGTCAACAAAAAGCGGCGTTGTTCAAGTTTACGAAACGCCAAACGCATTAAATCCTGCCGCAAATATTTTGAATATCGCCCTGAGCAAACATGAAGCAGACATCAACCATGTTACCGGATAACTTTTTGCCAGAGAGGAGAAGTTCAGAACAGTGGTTCTTAGCCTTTTTTGGCCCATGGCGACTATGTTTTCAAATCATATCCGACGGGACACTTTGCTATGCTGACACCTCATGAACAACTTGTCGAAACTGTATTGCTCATCGGTCAGTGAATGTTTTATCGAGAATTTATGGAACTCTCTGTGAGTGAACCACTAGAAATTTCCACGTCGACCACTGGTGTAGAGAGGACGAAGGCGGTTATACGAGATTCTTGCAGAACTCTGATACCCCTTAAGATGAGAGAAACCGGGTCTCCACAAGGCTGGCCTGTGGTTACTCACGGTCAACTCAGCGCAATAAATCTATGCGTTTCCATGACGGCAAACGAGTAGCGGGTTGTAACGAGTCACTGCAATACACACAAACATTGCGTCGACTGCATTTGCTTCATAAGGAGCCCAGTGCTTTGAAATCATTAAAGGACAGAACCCAGGACAGAGTTTTACAAGACCTCCACCGACGTCATGTCCTGCATACGTGATAGGTGCGTCACGATCAACGTGGACGAAAAACCTAACGCTGACGTGGAATGATCTTATTGGCCGGGCTCCACGGGGGTCTTTCGTCATCGTGACGTACCGTCCGGCGAGTGTCGCGCATCTGGCTTTCCTTCTTTTCGCGCCACCTACGTAACAAAAGAATCATCCTCCTGCTGAGCTGCAATCTGTGACGCAATAAACGCTGATCGCGGATCAACCACAGCAGGCGTCCACAACTCCGGACGCCAGTTGCAGGAATCAACAATTATGAGGGGCTTTGTTCGATCGGCGAGAACAATGCTCCAATTTACAACTTTCAGCCTCTCTCAGCCGAGTTAAACTACAAAGTAATCCTTGTTTCAAATTAAAAGATAATTGTACCAAGAAGAGGTACAGTAAATGTTCAGGCATTCGCCAACCTACTTTTGCAGCTGACAACCCAGATCTATAGAAGCGGACCAGTTTCTCCGCCTGGACTTCATCCCATAAAAGTAGTTTCAAGATGTTTTATTGTTACGAAAAATCCAATTTGGTCACACAATTGTCCATGGGCGTCGGAAGGATTTCTTCCTGTGGAGGGGAAAGTGGATTTTTCCAGGGGGGGGGAAAGTGGCAAAATTTGACTTTACCCACTCGAAACTAAGAAAAAGACCTTTTTTGCTAAAAATTTGATAGGAAAATGTCAATTTTCAAATTGCAAGGCGGGACCAACGCCCCCCCTTCCGACACCCATGCAACTGACGTAAGCTGGGAGGATTTATAATGTGTTGGGTGCTTTTGTTTGATATGAATGATAAACTGGTCCAACGTAAAAACTACACAACTATCTTCAAAATTCGGCTGATCAAATGAACATTACGAGTTTGCTCTATTATGATGTGGCAGAAAGACGATGGATAGTGAAGGGATATGATTGTGGAGGTGGTGATCATTCTGCTCTCGCATCTACTAAATGACCTGTCTTTTGTTGATTATTTACAAGCCAGGAAAACAATCTACGACCAATGTCATTTCCTATTTAGATAAACTGCCCGCAACATGCTTTTTGGTGGCTTTAAAGTGACATCTCGTCGAAATACATGAAAGTCAGCGTTGTGCACGCGTTGCAATCGCACATGTTTAGCTCTTACTCTTGGTATTTTTCTTTCGCCTTTTCCGCTTCTTCTTCTTTTTTCTTGTGAATTTCCTTCTCTTCTTTCTTCTTTTCTCTCGATTCTTGCCTCCGGTCTTTCGCCCACTGCTTGCTCCTCCCCTTCATCCTGCAAAGAGTTGTTAAGAGCGTTGAGGAATGTGCGAGAACCGGTTGCATTCCGGGTCTGCAGGAGATTTGCTTCTTTGCGTCAACTTTTCCGACATCGGAGAAAAAAGAAGAAAATCCAAAACGAAAAAAGCACACTCGAGAATCTGGTAAACGTTTCAACATTGAAATTCTTTTAATCAAGTTTTAAAGGCAGGCTACAAGCAAGGAGCTCTTCAGAAAAAATTCGTTTGTAGACTTGCAGGGTCTACAGAGAGATAGCCACGCAACAATAGAACGTTCGAGGAAAAACGTGACGTGGCAAGAGCAGCTGCCACTTGGTGGCAACAAAGCGTAGTTCTGATATACACATCATCGATACCGTAGCATCATACACCAAAATCGCAGCCAGTTCTTTCCAACTTCCCTTAGTTTAGTTTCAAATACTTCAATACCACAAGAGCGCTCCTAAAAGTTTCAAATACCTTTATCAAAATCAACAGGACATCGCCTTCGTTACTGGGCGATGTATCTTGAAATGGGTCGATAAACCTCTTTAACAAACAGTGGAAGCCGGGTACATTGTAACCTCTGACGATTACATACGTCTAAGTGGCTTCGGATACTACAAGCAAACCTGCCTACCATTCGTCCATCGCTCTATGACTCTCCTCTCTCTTTTTCTTTTCTTTATCTTTTTGCAAAAGCTCCTCTTCGTGTTTCTTCTTCTGCTCTTCCTTGTAACGCTGCTTCGCTTCTTCCAATTTCTTCTTCCTTATGGCTTCGCATTTCTGTTCAGGCCAGAAAACCGTTTCTCAACACCACTCCATAGAAATCGCCATGTTGATCGCACACATAGCAACGTGCTGATCGCACACATAGCAACGTGTCGGTCGCACACACAGCAACGTGTTGATTACACACATAGCAACATTTAAATCGCACACATAGCGGCGTCCCACGGGGATCCGTCCTGGCGCCCCTTCTCAACATATACACCTCTGACCTGCCAACCACCGTCTCCAGAAAGTATGCATATGCTGACGACCTGGCAATCATGCATGCTGATGGAGACTAGCAGGAAGTGGAAGGGGTGCTGAGCAACAACATGGCAACAATAGTTGAATACCTCCAGACCTGGAAGTTAAAGCTCCAGTCTCAAAAATGCTTCATTTGCGCGTTGGTTTTGTAATCTCAGTTTTTGGCGCCAGGATTTCAATTACGACGAGGAACAGGCGCATAATCGTTTCTATTGTGACGGAACAGATCAGGATCAAAGACATACAGCGCCTGGCTCGTGGTTACCTAGCAACAAGTGCGCAATTGAACGATTGCGTGCGGTTTAAAGAAAACCGTAAAGTGGCAAGTTTTCCAGAACAAGTTCAGTGCCTTGCTGCTGCAGTTCATCTTAAACGTTTACCTTCTGTGATTTCCATTTGTCCTCCTCTTCGCGCAACTTCTTTTCTCTTTCTTTTCTCTCCGCTTTTCGTTTTTCCCGCATTTGCTCTTTGATAAGTTTCTAAGCGACAGTGGAACTTCACAGGCATGCGTGCGAGCAGCGATGAAAAGATGAAAGCATGTGCTCCGAAACGGTGTGAAACAAATTAGGTTCAGCGCAATAATCAACTACTATCCTATAGTTTCATCAACGTTTTTCGTTGAGTGGAATTGAGCATTTTTGCACGCGCGAAATTCACACCCAGCTCTCTTATTTTTTGGTTGATAACATGCAATACGCCGGATTTTTTAACGACAGTTGGCGGCAACCTGAATAATGCCTTATTATCGGGGCGGTTGAGGTGAACGCTCTTGCCCAAGGAGCGCTACGGCGAGTCACTATTCAGTGGCCGTGGATCGAACACCCAACCTTCCAATTGAGAGGCGGACACTATACTACCGAGTTATCGCCGTCCGAAATCGCCACCTAGCTTTTATGTACGCGGTGCATCAGCTCGTTAATTAGGGTAAACCAAATATTTTATTCGTTTGGAATATGACAAAAGCACATGGATCAAATCTTTTTTTGATATCACCCGTTTACATTTCATTTCACGCGCGAGTTTTCGTCAAAAATTACGCTTTTCCAGCATAGGGTTTGTAAAAGAACGCTACGATGTAAGCGATGGTTTCGCTAATTCACACAAAATGCCGAAAGTAGGCTAAGTTATTGAGATATTCGCAGTGAAAAGGAAGTTGTGGTCAAAGAGTTTGCGATGAACGGATTTGTTTTGCATAATAACAATCATTCCTCACCTCTTTTTGCTCCATCCACGCCGTTCTGGCGCTCATGTTTTCCAAGTGCTTCTCCGTTTCCTCTTTGTTTTTCTTTTCCGTCTCTCGCTCCTGCTCCTCTTTGACGATCTTCGCCTTTTTCCTCCGCTCCTTCTCTCGGTCGGCCAACCAGTTCTGCGCGAAAACACAGGTAGAAAGGTCGTCCCAAACAAAAGGAGATCTTGCTTGTCAAATGCATTTCTTCGATCATCATGAAGCTGAACTTTCAATGCTGAAACGAACGTGAGGTAAAATTACAGTGTCCGAAGCATGGGTGTCGGAAGGATTTTTCCAGGGGGGGGCAATAGTGGATTTTCCCTGGGGGGTTGCCTAAAGGATGTTTGCAGTGGGGGCAAAAGTTATCAGATTTCATTTTGCCCAGTTAAAACTAAGAAAAAACTATTTTGCTGCACATTTTATAGTAAAATGTCAAATTCCAGACTCCAGCACACCATGGAATCAACTGCTACTAAAATGTCCTGTGAAATTCTGCAACTTCAGGTGTAGCTCTGGCTAATTATACCAATTCATTTAGAAACTGCCTATACTACCGTGATTAAAGGCATTAAGACGAACTGATACAATTAATTTTCGAGCCACATTTTCAAATGCGTGCACTTCCTCCTACATCAAAAAAATTGTTCTACGTCAGACTTTCTCGATGTATTGTTTTTGTTCGAACAAATGACGTCATGGCTTTGCGCGTTGTTGAAGTTACTTCGATTATCGAAAAAGAAATATTTCGTCACAGTTACACTGAAAAAATGTGTTGCTGTTCGTGTGATTTGCTGTACACAGAAGATGATACTGTTTCCCAGAAATTCATCAAAACAAGCTGTTTTATATCGAAAAAAACGACTGTGAAATTAAACAAATACCTACTTCATATCAACAAAGTATGTATGCAAATTTCCTAAAAGTTTGTCTCTAAGGCAAGTTTAGAAAATGACAGAAACTTCAACGCAATTTCCAAAACATTACCATGTAAACAGAATTGCGAAGATCTGCAGTGGAGTTGAGCGCCAGCGACTCGTCCATTTCTTTGCGTTGATGAAGTTGTTTCAGACCGGACAGAGAACCCAGACCGGGGTAGTTCACCGGAGGGGTCCGGGGCGATTTCTTGGAAAGTCTAATCCTGCTTTTGGACGAAGGCCTGGGGGGCGTGGCGTGTTCTGTACGGTCCAATCCTGTTTGGCCCTTCAACAAGCAGTCATGCGTGTCAGTCACTGATCTGGCAAATATATCTATGTTTAACTCGACTTCTCTGATCGAGCTTGCAAACGACTGTTAAACCTGCGGCGTTTGAAAATCTAATCTAGACACCATGTGATGGAAGGTTCGGTAATGTATAAACACTGAAAAGCGTGTGCTCAGTAGGTGTTACGAGAACTACACGTATAGCACATTATGTTATGCTGTAGCAGCGATACATAAGACATCTTATTCATCATTTTGTGTTATGGGTGACGTCTGCTGTGCACGAGTTGAATCGTGAAGTAAGCGTTTGCAGATAACGTTCTAAACCAAAGAACGTTACTGGGAGCTTAACTGACGTTGGAAACTACCTTTCGTTCGAGGGAAGACCGCTGTACATTTTGCGACCGCGGTCTCAAGTGCATCTTGGCCATTCAATGC
>JGI24021J15306_10005289_pt1 | contig 15308 bp, 11 predicted proteins | sample Ectturendosymbi1_FD_15306 | JGI IMG/M metagenome (IMG submission 15306)
GTGGCGCGAACAAGCAATAATAGAGTGATCTCGTCGGGTGATCTCTATTGTTGCTTGCTGCCACGGTGCGAAGCTCTGCGCACATGCCGCTCGGGATGTCCGATCGCAACAGTCTTCAACGTGGGAGAAATCGCCCCCCATGGAACGATTTTATGCGTTGTTGGGGCGATTTTGTGATTTACGAGATTTGGGGGGAGATTTCAGTTTCCAGGGGTGCGATTTCTGCAGTTTAAGCAAATTAATTTTTAAATTGATTACAAAAAAAATAATATTTGTTACTTTGGAGTCAAAGCAAATGATGCACTTTCGACTCCATGGTTCATGATAAAGGTTATACAATATATCGGAATGGTCACGTAACAATCAAACAATCATGGCTCTGTGTAACGCTTCACTGTACTTACTATCCAAGAACACGGATTTTCACTGGTTGAGTCAAGCTTTGTGGTTCTCACCAAGATTGTGAATGTGCAAGTATTTTGTTGAGAGTAATGTTCAAAATAAGATAAAAGAGTGGAGAAACTGTTGCACTGAGTAGTTTGTTGGGTTGGTTGACCCAATCGTTGCATGATAAACGTCACAAACAGGACATCAAGCAAAAACATTTGCCAGCCTGTATAGATCAGCATTCGGGGTTTTGGACGTTTCTCGTATAGCATGCGTTAATTCGTTTTGTTATAACGATTTTGGTTGAAAGCAACCAATGCTGATATAGCTATCGGAAAATACCCAATCGGTCAAACCCCATCTTTCAAGAGGAAAACTTTAGCTTTTTTGAAGATAGTAAAAATGGCCCAACAATCATAACATTGTTACAGTACTACTAAATCATCGCATCGACTTTCGCAGCAAAAGCGAATGTCAATTGAGAGCGGCCGTCAACTTCAGCTTCGAGAATTTTCGTCGTTAACTGTCACAAATCCCTCCAACCGTATTGTGTTATTATTAGCAAAATTGCCTTGAAACAAGTCTTCATGGCCTTCGGTAGAGCACTGCCAAACCATTGTTTCGTACGCAAAAAATATGACCGTCCCTTATCACGTGTTTTATAACATTTGGTTGGTACCTTGAGTAAAACAATGCAGACCTACTGAAGTGTGTTCTGTTCCAAAAATACTGGAAATATGACTGCTGCGAGACGATTTGCGTAGCATTGCTAGCTGGTAAAATCAGCAACTGCTACCCGTAATTTTATCACGCCGAAAGTTGCATTGCGTAAAAAGTTATGGGTGAAATACATTTTTGCCAGCAAACCATCGCAAGCAAATGCGAACACCTTTCAGAAACGTCTCATCGACATCCAAAGCGATGATGAAGCCCGTGCTACATTTCATACACACGAATGATTGAATTTTTGGATCAAATGCAGTAAGCGTTTTCCAGAACTTTGGGGAAAAGTGAAGCTATTATTACTGGCGTTTCCCACGACGTATTTTGCTGAGCAAGGTTACAGCCAAGTACTGCACATTCGTAATAAATACCGCAATCATCTTGACATGAACAAGGCCGGTGGAAACGCCATAAGACTTAAGCTTACCAACTTGCAAATTGCTTTCAAAAAGCTTGCAGATAAACACCATCGCAAGGTTCGCATTATTTGGAACCAGCTGTTTTTTTGAAATGAATAACATTTTTTCTACAAATGCATTCGGTGCATTTGCATTCGTTTTTTTTGTTCGTTTTGTTTTGTGCCAACTAGATTGCCCGTTTATATATCATTAGCACTGAAATTATTTTCATTACAAAATATTTTTAGACAACGCAAAAATGATAGGCATAGGGAGCGATTTTCAAAAAAAGTTCCCGTAAGGGGACGATTGTACAAAAAAGGTTGAAGACCACTGATGTACACCTTCAGCGTTTCGATAGATAAGTATGTACCCTAAAATTTGTTGCGGCAAAAAGGCCGAGTAAAATAACACAAGTCCACCGAATTTTTCGTAGAACTTCTATACTTTAGAATATTTGGAAAAATAAATATACAAATATATTTTTCCTTTTTATCCTAACCTTAAATGTAACCAGGCCCCTAACCAGCTTGGAACAATACGGGGCGAAGATTTTTTTGAGAGGGGCCCAAAGTTTTGACNCTATGCCCAACACATTTTTCCGGGGGGGGGCGAAAAATTTTCCAACCCCATAGTTACGGGCCTCAACGTACCCACTCAGATAGGCAAATGCACCCAGGCTGGGAACCCCTGCGTCATCATGTAGCCTACATACAGATCAACTCCAATAAATTTTCCGTCTTTTTTGATATTCATGTAGTTATTTTGCTAAAATATCTTCATCAAAAAGGTCATAACACGGTTGACTGATCACGATGACGTAATAACACCACTTCTCAGAGGGGCCCCGCGCCTAGGTCTTGCATTGGGCCCCGCGCCTGCTAGGGCCGGCCCTGTTCATGCCTAACTGAAACATGACAATAACACGCACAAGGTAGGTGAAAACACTTTATTGTGCAACTAACAAGCTCAGAGGCACCTTTGCGCGGTGCACTACAGTTGAAAACACTGTTTCATGCGGATTGCATGCCAATGCATACCTACCAATTGCGGTGGAAGTACACAAAGTGTATTATTCAACACCATCGCGTTGCCTGCAACAATGCCTATCGAATTTTCCATATCAGGTTAAGAACCACTGATAAAGATAGAGGTTTCGTTCATACCCTCTAAAGATTTGAATCGACAATAAAAAGATCTTGAAAAGAGAGTGTACTCATGGAGAAAATGAAATATTTCATCGGCCAAATCTTTAATATGAAATGATTTGAGGCCGGCCACGTTTGTCTCAGGCACGATTCTCGCCAAGCTCATTTGAGCACTTTTGGAACCTTTTTTGGAACAAGCCGCTTCATATTTAATTGTTGGGTCAATTATACCTTTAACTCACCCAAAATTTATGAGGAAACACAATTTTTGCCCAATAAACAAACTTTATTTGAGAAAAAACTGTCATAAATTAATTCATCAAACTACTTTTTTATCTTTATCCCACTCTGAGAAATTTTGCATAACTGGTTTTAATTTTATCCAACAAATCCCAGTTTTTCAATGTTTCCAGAGAGCAACTTTATCCACACTCATCCGTCTGATATAAAGCGAAATCAGCTCTGTTTTCTGCTTAAATTTTTGACAAAAAATGTGTATGTGGTGAATGCAGAGCATTTTAGGAAATTTACGATTAGACTTACATGAACTATAGGCTACTTGAAAAGCCAGGGTTTTCGTTTTTCGTAGACCCTTTTTCTTTTAGTCAGCTTCTGGCTAACTTTCAAGAGCTGGGTTGGGATAGGATAAAAACTTTGGGTGCAGGTCGAGCGAGTTTTGAAAAGTACCAGGTGGCTTGGTAAGCGGGCCACCACGGCTGAAGTTCTAAAGTAACTTTTATTTCAACCTGCAAATTATCACTGCTTCACTTGTTGCCACTTACTTTTTATCACCGATTTAAAATTATATGCTTTAACCGTTTTTAAATTATCCGTTCGAGTACTTCATTTTGTGGAACTTTGAACTCGAGGCGTTATGCAACGGACAGCTTACACTACGTTTCAGTTTCTAACAATCAAAACTTTAAAGCATTACGTGGTGCTAATTATATTCATTGACAGCGGAGCCAAACCCACCATACGCTTCCTTATTCTTACTTTTAGCTAAGAACAATTAATTTTGTTTGGAGAGGCCATCGAGCAATTTCATCGCCCCGATGTGTCATCGTCGAAAATGGTTGCCCTAACAAATTACGACATTTCCTATTCACTGTTGCCGCATTCGTACTAACTGCTGGCCATAGGAATGCCTACAAATGGCAAGGCAGTCGTCTACGTTGCCGAAATACGCCTGACTTTATAACGTAGGAAAACATTTTTCTCAACCAGCAGACCATAGTGAAGTTTTGGACTGGGTCACGGAGCTAAGTGAAAAATATATTAGAATACAGTTATCTACACATCTCGTCAATACAGCGTGGGAACACGTTGATTGCGTTTAGCAGGACGTTATCAATGAATTGCATATAATCTAGGAAACAGCCCCTACTCTAGAATACTGTGTGTTTGTTTATGCGCATAACATCGTAGCCTATCCGAACAAGGCAATGGGCCACGCAACTTTTACAAAAATTTACCGGGACCGCGTAAGGATAAAGGTTAAGAAACACTGCCAACACTTTCGATACTGTTGGGTTATTTTGTCCCAAGCCACTAGCCCTTCAATACGGTTACGTTTCTCCCGCATTGAAATCAAGTTGGGATGGAGCAATTCAGTACTGAGAGGTTAGTTGGTGCTGCTTGTAACTTAGATTGATCCGTTACACTGTTTTACGCTTGACTGAACAACTGTTGAACAACTGTGAGATACTGTTGGGACAAATCATGGGCGCAATTTTGTTGTAAAATGTGGGGGGACAGCTTGGTGTGAAACCAATATAGTCGTCGGGTCGATGCAGAAGTGACGTTTTGTATATACAGATTCCCTCTTATTTGTAGAGGTGTTTTGAGAGCAACACTATTCACGCTTTGTCCTTCCAGATGATTCACATATTAATATACTTAAATTTGTTGCTGGACATGGTGCTGTAGTTCAGCCTGCTTCCATTAATATCGTATTTGGATACAAACAAGCACAACTATATAGTAAAATACACCAATTGGGTTTTATCAGAGCTATCAGTTGGAGTGCACAAAATGTTGAATCGCATTGGTCGCACATGCATATCACTCTTACAGTAGAACACTTCAGTTTTCATGCATTTTATAAGAAGTGTTGGTTACAGCGCGATTTCATTTCTTGTTCAAGTCGCCTAATGTTACAAAGACGATAAATATCTTTCATGCACGTTTCCATTTTCTGAAAAAGCTACAAATCTTTTTAATCCTACTGGGCATCATGCATGCAGCCTCACCCCTACCAAAATCTCCACTGATATTCTTTTACCGGTATCAAAAAAACAATGGCCTAAAATTAGCGTAACCTACTTCACAAAATGATTTCAATCTATTTTTACTGTTGGTGGGTGGAGGATGTATCCTTTCAATCTCCCCTTGTTGGCCCCTGCATACACCCACACAGAGTTGCAAAAGGGCCTCATTTTGAAGCCTGAACCCGGCCGGAACCCGAAAACACAAGCCCGAACCCGGCTCGAGCCCGAAATTTATTTTTGAAACCCGATTTAGACCAAAAAGCCAAATTTACCCAGGGAGTTAAGATATGCACAACTGCGGAGTAACAAAAAACGTTGTGTTCGGGTATAACTGCAGATACACGGTTTATCACACCCAAAATAACAACCACGTCGACCAAAACATTGGCATAATCTGGCACAAACGTAGCATATTATAAAAGATAATACTGCGAAATATAATGTTTCTCAAGAAAAAAAAGAAACTATCACGAAACTATCCACGATGGCGCTATAGGCATGACAAGCCGGCTTGTAGGCTTCATAAAACAAGCCAAGAATCGCGTGAGTGATTGATCTCTTTGAGCAAAGCCATGGCGTGCTAATTTCCTCACCGCTGTAGCCTTCTCAAAAAGAGTGTGAGACTAATCCGTGCAGAGAAGGAAAGAACGCAGCTGTGTTTGCAAACAGAATTAGCTGAAGAAAATCACAATCACTTTACTCACAGAAGTTACCGCGGTGAGCACAACAAATCTACGTCACGAAAGAAAAAAATCCTTACTCCTAATGCTATAAAATAGTTTTGTGCGCAGGCCCGAAATATTTTGACAAACTTAATCCCGAGTCAGGCCCGATCCGAAAAGTCCGGCCTGATTTACAACTCTGCACCATGTCAAAAGTTTCATTCTAAGAGTTCTACTTGCATAACGACACGAAAATATATTTGAGATTAAATCAAATTGCACAACGGTGAAATGGCAAAAAAGTACCAAGTTTAACCTTTAACACGAAAAGGTTGTCCAACAAAACTGGGTGTGATGTACTTGTAAAGCTAATGTTTCAAACTTGGATGAAAACGTTGCTGCATTGTGGGTTTGGTTAAACTCAGGTAAATGAGATGACTTACGAACCAATGCATTCAACACAAGCACAAAGTATGAGTCACGGAAAAATATCTTTTTTATTTGTTGGTCACCGTTGTCGCGACATTACAAGAAGTGAGAATAAATGTATATTTTATCCTTATTTCCGAGTCAAGTCCCTACGTTTTGAGCTATAGCTCAATATACCGCTATGCAAATACTGTAGGCTACTTCTCCAACGTTTTGAGTGAAATCCTGTTCACTAACACTTGAAGACAGTCTTTCGTAAAACTGCCCATCCAAAAACTAACTCTCCACAATAGTGCTGCTTTTTTGTCTTCGGCAAAAGTTTCGCAAAAATTTGCCTGAAAATCTAACTTTCTAACAAGTACACCAGCATCATTAAATTATACACTGTCTGTTTCTCAATACGTGACAACCAACGTTACAGCAAAGCCAGTTACATTTCCGCACGGAACAAGTCATGGCTGTACTGTGGTCTCTCACATGTGCAGCTTTAATACTCTCACTGCTACAAGAAAATAACCTTTCTAACAGTATACCACACAGGGTAAAATGTCGGACAGAAGCAGTTAACCATCTTTCACGGTCGCTACTAGAAACTTGAAAAATGCTAAAAATTATTTTATCGAAGCCAAAATTTATAAACTAACAGAATCAGTGATACCACACCAAACTCTGTTTCAACATGAACTTGGCTATGTGTAACCTACCATCTAGCATGAAAAGCTCTTCACACAAAACGTGCAAACATAACTTTTATTTTTGAAACCTCTCCAAATACAAACCTAAAGAGAAAAAGGTGGGGGGACACGTCCCCCGTGTCTTCACCAAATTGCGCCCATTGGGATAAATTGATCCCACTGTTCAATACTCTTGGGACAAAACTGCCCACTTCCGATATGAAGCAATTCAAAGAAACAAACCGTAACTGCAAAAAGGACCTCCTTTTATTCATGAAAGCATGCTTAAACGTTTAAAATGGTGTGTAAATCAGTTCCTATGAAATCCGTATTGAAAAGGTTAAACTGAAACTGGGTTTGCACACCTCCACACGGACCAAGGCTACGTGAAGATAGTCCGCACCACTGCGTCAGTTTATATGGTAGGCTTGCTGTCGTGACGTAACACTGTGCGAACTTCACAGCTTGCTAAATAGCACACCATAAAGTTTAAAAGTAACAAAGATGAAAAAATATCACAGTTGTTCATTTCAATTGGGGATCATAGCCCAAGTGTCCCCCTTGGCTATAAGCCCGTATTGCCACCCTCGTGCAATAGATTTATTGTTTATCTTTACTGAGTATCAACAATTCCAATGCGAACAACTCTAAGTACGTGCCTTAATTACAGGCAGTTGAGAAACAGCAGATGTTGAGGGAAAATAGTATGCCTAAATATACATGCAATTCAATTTGCACGTGATAATGACTTAGTTCTTCCCCTTCCCGATCTTTTCAGCTTGTTTCTGTGCTGGTCATAATCAGCTCAACATCTTCAAATAAAAAAAGTTCCGAGGCAATGTGCAACACCTTTTTAGTTATCGCATTACATGCACCGTACCTTGTGTAGCGGCTGTACACAGTCTAACACCGCCTCTCATGTTGTTGAGCGGCGACTATCATTACAACACAATATTTTATGTGTGTATCGTATGCGCGTCTCGCAACCTGTAAACTTGTGTGTGCGTGCGCATGACCACGTGACGGTTTTCATCCAAAATTTCGTGCAGTGTTGCCAGATGTGCTATTTTTTCCGCCAAATTTGGCTATTTTTGATTTAGTTGGTGGGTAAAATTTGTATTTGGCGGGTGGCGGATTTTTCGGCTATATTTGCAGCATTTCGGCAGAAAAAAATTGGCGGATTTTTGTACATGATTGAAACCAGTGTTTCGTTCATAAAAAGTAAAGATCCACTTAATACAGTATACTACAGCGAAATTCATTTTTGTCTGTTGTATGAGGTCGTTTGGACCAGTGTCGACTGCTTCAGTCCAGTGGAAACCCTGTGGTTAGTTAGGCTTTAGTGATCAGCTTGTCACGTGACAGATCGGATCGATGAATTAGACGCGTTCTGGTAGTTGTCAGTTAGCAATTGTCTGGTTGGCAGTTGTCCAGTTGGAAATTGTCTTGATTCCGTAATTGTTACAAGCAAGTAATTGCCAAAATGGGCTTTCTAATTATTTTTAATGTTTTTCTTAGATTTTTAAACTTGGCGTTTTTGGCTATAACTTTTTGCCAAATTTGGTTACTTTTGGCAAATTTTTCTCAAATTTGGCTACAAAGTTTTTGAAATCTGACCTCGTGTTCCTCTTCCTTGCCGAAATCCTGTCTTTTCGTTTTCTGCTCTAAAGAGACCTTTTCGTTACCGCGTTGCCGCGGTGCTTATAAAATAACACAGACGCAGCAACAAACAAATAAGTAGTGACTGGCTCTTAGATAGACTTAACATAATTGGTTCCCAAACCAGGAATCTCTACATGATTGATTCCCAGACTGGATTTGCTGGCCTGGTAAATCTCAACCTGTAGTACGCCAGCAGCAATCAACTTGGATCGCTGTTCGTTCCTCCGTTTCTAATTTCTGAATTCTTACGACGAAGTTACCCAGTGCCGAAACCACCGTTAAATCATAAATTCTGTGGACAACCATGTGGTTATAACTTTAAGCACACTGCATTTCGTACGGTAAGTACGAAAAACCTGGTCTTAAATAGCAACAGGTGGTCATTATGAGCTACATATCTTTTTCACTCAAAATGACAAACGCATGTTTTTACCAAGAAGGAATACATTACTGTACAGCTCATAAGTACAGTACAGAGACAATATTTAATGCTTCCAGACTCAAGAAATTTGATCAGTGCTGTATCTAGATCAGCTATGTCCTACCCTCGGTCCAGTCGAAGGTTTTGTGCGACCCAGTTTAGGTTTCAGGCTTTCAACTGCAGCGACAGTATCCTACAGTACATACTGATAACCAGTCCTTATTTTGATAATTTTGAATTTGATATTTTTGATGCAAGTAGTTCTCAATGCCACTTTGACACGTCTGTTACCATTGCAATTAGGATTCAAAGGATTTCAGCACATTTGCTTAAGCTAAATTTAGTTTGCTAAGATCAAAGTAAGCCACTCAATGTGCGGCCCTCATTAATTTCCTTCAATGTGTGGCCCTGGTTAAGATTGTGACATAAATTTTGGTTCAGTAAACCATTCGGGTTGGACATAGCTGATCTGGACAGTGTAAGTGTAGCCTCAGTTTAAGTGTCGAAGTCGATTGTCAAAAGCAGTAAGCCTCTTGCTTAAGGTTGCATTTTCGAGATTTTGACATGGCGAATTTGTGGTTCCATGACTATTGAGACCAATTCATTTGAGACCATTCATTTTATGCCACGTTGATCTGAAACCACGACATTTGATACCACATTCATTTGATACCTATTCATTCGAGACCACTCTATTTGAGACCACGTTCTTTTGAGACCTATTCATTTGAGACCACATTCACATGAGACTTTTTCATATGAGACCACATTCATTTGAAATCACATTCACTTACGCCATGTTGAAGTGAAGCTATTTTGATTTCCTGTGTATCACATTTTTATGATCTACCTTTCCTTCTTTGCGGAAGACCTGAAGTTTTGCAAAGTGACTATTCATTTGAAGTTTTGCAAGGTTGAACCCTTCCGTGTCCAGGGGTGACTCACGCTGGGTTGTAAATGCACCCTCACTCAGGACCGGATTAAGGGGGGGCAACGGGGGCAATTACCCCGGGACCCTCATTCCAAGAGGGCCCCTGTGATGACAAATATTTGTTTTAAATAAAATGCTCGTTTGAAAGATTGTGATTCAGAAGCGATACAAGAATACAAACCTATATTCCGGTGTTGCAGTAAGTATGTCAATGGATTTCTCTACAAGTTTGACTTGCTGCCAGTTTTAGTAATCATTACTGAATGTAAATATTTTTGTTCGATGCAAATATTTGAATTTTGCTTGTAAATTTTTTCTAATAATCGGTCTTTCGGCATGGGTAAGATTATACTCGTGCATCACGCCTACTGCACAAATGTCGCGAACACCATACTATTTGCCTGATAAAGATAGTCCTGCTGTGGTTGCTGTTTAGTGTACAGCAGTGGTTCTTAAGTGATTGTCATTTGTTTCAAGCACCCCTGACTTTAAATAAGCTTTAAAAACGAACTTATTTGTTGTTAAATTTATTTTATTGATCAAACTTTCCATGTTGTAGGCGCGTAAGGGCTCGCCCTCCCCTGGAAATTTATTGAAGCCCCCTGGGGTGATGCGCCGCCCCGGGTTAAGAACCACTGGTATATATCAAAATGCTCCTGTAACTTCTTGTGCCGTCAAGAGGTGGCCCAGCCGAACTGAGACCCTTCGTTTCATCATGAAGATAACGTATGGTGAAAACGCACTTTTCTTCCGATGGCTACCATCGTTGTGTTACATTATAAACATATGAAGCTAACCAAGCCATTTGCACCACATGCTATGCGTGTTCCGTCAGAAAGGGTTTTAAATCAATCGATTTGTAGAACGAAAGAGCAGGAAACGAGATTGCAGTGTTTAGCTAGCGCGATGCCAAAATTTGCAATGGCTTCAGGTGCTAAAATGCGCAAAGTTTGTAAGGAGGCAAAGCGCAAGAATCTGCCAGTGTTAGACATGCTATTTTTCCGGTGTTTTTGTTTGTATCTCTGGTTTCTTCTTATTGTTCGGGTGAATGTTGTTTCTTGCCGAGTCATTCTCTAGCCTGTGAAATATCTTTTCTTAGTAAGAATACTATCTAGTGTTTGTATCAAAAACTGTGTTCTCGCAACTAAGTGTATATGCAGGTGAGTAAGCACATTCTTGACTACCACAAAAAGCAAACGAGAACGTTGCGTATCAGCGAAAACGCAATTTTTACAAACGTTGACGTCAGGAAAGACGTCATAGGGGCCCTAGAATGAAAATTGTCCCGGGCCGCCCTGCCATCTTTGCCCGCACTTTAAAACACCGCAAAGGCCAGAAAACTCTTCATACCTTGGGTTTGGAAGGGAGCGTTGCACTTCTAAAATGTAATTTAGACCAAGTCAATGAATTATATGTTTTGCGTTCCTGCCCGTTTCCTTTATCGAGTCGCCAGGATAGTTTCAGTTTTTAACTGAAAAATGAAAGACGAGAAAAAAGTGTCGTTTTGCGTTGTTCGAAAAAATCACGGCTTTTGAGAAGAGAAATGCAACTGCGTATGAGCAAAACGCCTGACACGTGATCTCTACAAACGCGAGTGTTTTAGCATATAATGTTAGTTCCCGCGAAGAAGTGGAAGATAGATCATAAAAATGTGATTCACAATAAATTAAAACAGCTTCACTTTGACATGGCGTAAAATGTATGTGGTCTAAAATCAATGTGGTCTCAAATGAATGTGGGTCTCAAATGAAAAAGTCTCAAATGAATGTTGTCTCAAATGAATGTGGTCTCAAATGACTGTGATCTCTCAAATGAATGTGGTCTCAAATGAATAGGTCTCAAATGAATGTGGTATCAAATGAATGTGGTCTCAAATGAAAAAGTCTCATATGAATGTGGTCTCAAATAAACAGGTCTCAAATGTCGTGGTCTCAAATGAACGTGGTTTCAAATGAAGTGGTCTCAAATGAATAGTCTCAAAGGACTTGGTCTCAATTGTCTGCAAAACCGAATTTGTTTATGATACTGGTACAGTAGTCAGTGACGGATTCCGCATAGGCCATATAGGCCATGGCCTAGAGCCCCTCGTTTTTGGGGGCCCCGCACAACTCTTCCCATGACGACTCAATATTAACTAAAAGTATGCGAAACTGCGCAGAGGCATAACTTCGCAATTTATCTCGAAACGAGCGGAAATACAAATGTCTACTCTAGACTCTTACCGGTACAGTAACAACACGACAATAGTGTGCATCTGGGCGTGAGAAAGATGCAGGCCGTCTGTATGAAAGCGGTTACTGAAAAAGAACGAAAAAGAAAAAAACGGTGCTTGATTGATGTTCAGTTTTCCACAAACAAAAACCTCGCAACAACGCAAGACCGCCAGACACTGCAGAACTCCGATGAAAAGCGATATTGTCATCCTACGTTTGGTGTTTTTTACAAGATTTCCCGCAAACAGAGATTGCTTGTTGAAACTCTATAAGTTAGTTAAATCAGCTAGAACAGTTTGTCGTGAGTTTTACTTGGAAAAACGTGTCTACATTGAGCTTACTTCATATGGTTAACTGAGTGTGTTGGTACAATACTTTGCTGCTGTGCCAAACTTGTCTTCATGCTGTTTACCATCGGGAGGATTAAAACACTATATTTTGTATTGCTTGGAAAATGACACCTTCAATACGGCATAAATAAGCCCTGTGTCAACCAAATGGATTGTGCTTTTTGGTTCATAAAATATGTGGTTATTACATCGATGAAAAAGGAGTTTACGTATAGATAATCAGATCGACAGCTAGACGATATTTTCGAGGGCGGCAACACGGTTCCGCATGATAATGTATATATCCGAAAAACAAACCTAATAAAAACGCAAGAAATCACGGAAATTTAATGAAGAGAACTTCTGAACTACACAAAAGAGCTATAAATTCCAAGAAGAAATTACAACGCCATTTGTTTTTTAGAAGAATGTAGGAAAGGCTCAAATTTCTATTGAAGATCTAACGCAATTGTAGAACCAAAGTCGGCACAACCAAAGATAGATTTTTGAGAGGGCACTACACATAAGAGGGGCATACTTTCACGTTTTACAGACAAACGGCCAAATAGGTCACACTTGCGTGGGGCCCCAAACACTAAGATGGCCTATGGCCCCGCGCTCCCTAAATCCGTCTCTGCTGGTAGTGCCTCGTCCACATGGAAGTTCATGATCTATACCAGCTACGCCCAACCCGCAATCAGCATGTGGCCCAGCCGAATGTTTTTTGCGGCCTAGTCCAGGTTTTCGCTCTAATATAAATATCCTACATACTGACAACCTGTCTTTCCTGTGATAATCTTAAATTTGACGTTTGTGGTCCTCAGGCCGGTAACCAGCTTGGGACACCAGGTGGTGCAAAGAGTTTTCTGAGAGGGGCCCAAATTTTTTAAACTATGTCCAATAGTTTTGAACGATGTCTAACACATTTTTCCAGAGGGGGAGGAAAATTTTGTAGGGGGCGAAACCTCCCTGGTTACGGGCCTGGTGCTCCTCCGTGCCGCTTTATCACGTCTGTATTGCGTGTTGGGAGATATTTATACGTCCATAGGCGTACAGGAAGGCATTTTACTGGGGAGGCGGAAAAAATTTGCCCTGAAAATAACATTTTGCCCTAAAAATAAACACTTCACCCTGTTACTAACTTTCTAGTTTAATCCGAACGGGGCCTGAAACCTCTGGTAAATCTATTCTACACAGTTGAAATCGTTTATAACGGCTTCGTCTGTAACGTCAATTCACCTATAACGTGACATTTTGTTGCGTCCTATGGCACCTTTTGCATGCATTTCAATTCACTCATAACATCAATTCGGCAATAACGTTCTTTATGCAATCCCCTAGAGGTGCCGGGCTTGGTTGAGATCAAAGTCATTATAACCAGTCACTACTTTGGTTCAGATTACACACTACACTAGCCCAAATTACACGGATCGCTCCCAAGTGATTATACAATGAATACACTGTATTGAAAATTTTTTCACCATTCAGGATTTTTGAGCAACTTGGGCTTGCCCTGAAAATCAGAGTTTGCCCTGAAAATTTTCACTGTATTGAATATACTTTTTACATTCAGGATTTTTGAACAACTTGCAATTGCCCTGAAAAACAGAGTGTGCCCTGAATATACTGTATTGAATATACATTTTTTATCGTTCACGATTTTTCAGCAGCTTGCGCTTGCTCTGAAAAACAGAGTTGTCCTGAAAATTTTCACTGTATTGAAATATTTTTTATCATTTCGGATTTTTGAGAAGCTTGCGCTTGCCCTGAAAACAGAGTTTCCCTGAAAATTTTCAAGCCAGGAGGCTGCCGCCCCCCGCTTCTTACGCCTATGTCTATGTCCACTGATACTTTGGTGCAGAACTTTTTATTAGTTTTCTGATTTATAGGCTACTCTTGTTCCATTGGTACTAAACTTGCCTATAAAATCACACTTACGAAGTGGTTAAAGGTGCAGTCGTTACCATTGCAGTTAGGATTCGAACACTTTCAGTAGACTACATTCGCTTAAACTAAATTTAGTTTGCCAAGATCAAAGTAAGTCATTCAATGTGCGGCCCTGGTTAAGATTTTGACATAAGTTTTGGCTCAGTAAGCAATTGCGATTGGACACAGCTGCTCCACACTCTTTAGAATCAAGCAGTTCAGTTTCTTTTGTCTAATGGTGTTCTTTTGTTCATTCCACCATACTAAGTTTAAAAAGTGACCGTTCTGCACTGCAGTTGGTCACCATTAGCAAAATAGTGGCTTCTTGGTCTGAAGAAATTCCATGCATGTAATCAAGGGTGGATATTAGGGGAGGTGAACGAGGCGGACGCCTCCGTCCTCCTTTTCTGAAATGACGTGGGGGCCCCATTTTGAGAGTTTCGCACTTAGTTTTTGCATTGTTTTTTTAAAGTTTATTAATCACTCTTCTAGAGCCACATTTAATAAGTTATGAAGCAAGTCATGTGTTTGTCAACACACAGTAAAAATTATGTGCAAATGTGTCGAAAGAGGCCCCTCAACAACTTGAATGTGTATACAAAGAACAATTCAAAATCAAATGACTTCAAAAAATTATAATGCTAAATGGACTTTCTTGCAGTAGCAAATTCCAAAAAAAATGAAAAATTTAACTTGGTTTCAGTTAAATTTAACACAAAAGACACCGTGGCCTCCGAAAGCGCGGGCCCACAGCAATTGCTACATTTGCTACTATTGTTAATCTGGCACTGAAATTACCCCAGTCTTCACTGACATGCCTAGCACATCGTAGCTTCGTGGGACAAACTACTGGAGCTTTCCCATCGTCACAGTTTATGTGAATCACATTTCCTCACAGCCATCTTTGCGGGACCTTGTTTTCATTCAACACCATTTACAACTTTTCAGCACCATCGCATCTTAAGGTGTGATTGTTGAAATTTTGTCTGTATGCAGCACACTGACCGCTCCTCCTGCTGGACTCATTTGATGTTTTCTAGACCAGTGATTTTCAACCGGTGTTCCGCGGAAAACTAGTGTTCCGTGAAAGATCGTCAGGTGTTCCGCAGGAAATTTGATAAGTTTGACTAGTGTT
>JGI24021J15306_10005290_pt1 | contig 15308 bp, 16 predicted proteins | sample Ectturendosymbi1_FD_15306 | JGI IMG/M metagenome (IMG submission 15306)
AGGAAAACATGGTATCCTGTCTGAAGAAAAACTTGGTGTTCTGTTTCAGTAATCCAGACAAAAGCTAGGCTACTGCAAGGCATGAATTCCCTGGCATTCATATAAAGCTAGGTGGTTTAAGGTCTAAATTATACTGGTTTGGTAATAACATTGGCTTGTGCAGGCGATGGGCTACAGTAAACTTTTGGTGGTGGTCTCAGTGTTAGTGCCATTTTTTGCTTAAAATTTCAAAGAGGATCTTGTCAAGTCTGACCATCCCAACTGTTCTCACCAGCCGCAGCTCACCACCTCTCAGTGCCTTCAGGTGCACAAAGAGAATGCTCTCACAGAAAAAGCGCGTTGAAAGTGAAGTGATCACTTGTAGACGAGCGCTGTTTTGTAAAGAGAATAACGCTGTCATAGAAAAAGTGCATCGAAAGGAACTGCTCGGTTAGGCGTTCTTGCCCGAAAATAACGTTGGCAACACATATCACTTTAGTAGCATTATCACAGTGAGCGCTACTGCTGCGAGAATCAAATAAACGAAGGATGCAGACGTTCGTATAGGTAATAAGCTGCAATACCTGCTTATTATCAGCATTCCTGCACTGAAATGCGAAGTTAAGGTGCGACATTTAAAGCAACCCAAGCTGCAAACATGAGGTGCAATGCGTCCTGTTAAACAAAAAATTTGGTTTTCTCTTTCAGTGATCCTGGAAAAAGCTAGGCTGATGTATGCATCCTTCGTTTCTTTGATTCTTCAGGTATTTGGGTTTACTGCGATAATGCTACTAAAGTGATGTGTGTTCCCAACGTTATTTTCGGGGAATATTGCATAGAACCGAGAGAATATAGGAAAATAAATTTTTACCAATATCATTTGGAAATAGTGTTTTTTTCTTCATAAAACTATTAATCCATTTGAACCATTTCAAGTTTTTTCTGTGGTCACAATTTATTTCATTTGGAAAATCCGGTTCCGGATCCGGTTGAAGAGAAAACGATATCCAATCCAATCCGAATCCAAAAAATTCCCAATTTCCGGCAGGATTGGACTCCAAAATCCGGATCNTGTACCCCACTGCCATGNACCCCTTTAGCATTTCGGTAGATGAGCATGTTCCTCTAAAATAGTGTTTCTCAAACTTTTTATTCCATCNCCCCTCTTNCACTCTTGAAACGTCCTTTGCGCCTCCCAAGCCTGATAAAGCACACACAAGGTGGTAATTTAAAGAATTTTATTTAATGAAAGTATTAAATAGCTGAAACAAGCTATTAAACAACCTAACTAAGCAATTCTATTACGACGCTGATATTACGTTCATGATTCGTGTGAAAATAATGCACACTGTAGCCGCACACACAGACGACCCAGAGCAAAAATGTAATGGATAAACTGCTTTTAACAACAAGCTCGAACGAATACAATAGAAAATTAAAATTTGCAAGAAACTAACATGTCATAGCAGCAGGTTATTGAAGTTTTACTTAACGATTTATCAATGGTTGAGCGTTTTTGCTCCCTTTGTGTTGTTACCCCCATTTCTCCCCTTTTGTTTTAATGCTCCCTTGCCCCTCAAAATCGCCCCAAATGGGCTGATTCCGCCCACTTTGAGAACCGCTGATCTACAATTTCTTATGACAAAAAGACTGAGGAAGATAATCAAAATATGTTTAGGCCTATCAATAAACATACAACAATTACAGGCTCTAGCTTTGCAGCAGGCTGTTTGAGGAATCTCATACCTGGTTCTGCTCCCATCTTCTTGCAATGATTCAAACTTGCACTCATCATTCAGCAATAATAGTTAAATCACAACAGTGCCCGCACCAAGCGAATCATTCGCAATTTATTGCTTTAAGGAAACTAGTTTCGTGTGTGACACATCGTACACGGATTATTTTCCAGCTGGTGCGGGATTATGCACGTTTGCAGCCAATCCATTCAACAGTTGGATTGCACTTTCAAAAGCTAGAATGCTAACAAAACTGTGGTTGACCAATTTGCTCTCGATATCTAAATAGGCTATCATTACACACAGGCTATATAAACCACATCCTATTCAAAGCCGTAGTTGCGAATAAGCCGAAACATGGAGAAACAAGGAGCTCAGTTTTCAATACATGTAGTCAATAGTTTGTTCAGGGACTTTCACTAAAACCAAAGATCAACATCACCTTTTCATAAAATCTAAAACAATGTCTGAAAACTTCGGGGCTGTTGCAAATACCCAGTTTTCTCACACCCTGGTTGTGGGCCTGATTCTACTTACACATACATAAAACCTTGTTAAGAAGAATTTTTGACCTTTTTACTGCTTGATTATTATCTTGAGATCTATATTCGACTCCCGCGAGAAAGCAGCAGTAAAGGTTATTGATAAACCTACAACAATCCACTTACAAAAGTAAACGCACTGTATGTGTGTCTGCAGCCTAAGTTTCATTTGTATGTGCATTTGCTGAAAAATGAACAATTCCTAATCATAATGACTCAATGACTATTATTTTCAGATCATGGTTGTTCAAAAAAGGGGCACCCAACAAAATTGATAGCTGAAAAAGACATTTCAAGGTGAGGCTGTAAAATAAACCCTACTTCTGCAAAACAGCACAAATTTTAAAAGTTCACCAAAAATAGCAGGAGCGAATAGCGGTAGCGATACCTCGCTACTATTTTTGTTCAGTAACGGGAGGGGTAGCGTTGCTACCATTTTCAGCAAATAGTGATGGCAGTAGCGACGCTATTTTCAAAGTAGCAGTTGCGCACCTCTGCTTGCCGGCCTTGGTGGACGGAGATCAAAAATTTTGACTCCGACTGCATTCCTGCTGTTGCTGAATAGCCTGTACCCCGTCTGCAAAACATTTTACAAGTTTTGCACACCGACACCTACTTAAACTCCAAATTGAACGCTATAAGCTATACAAAAAATATTTTTAAAATGACCCTGGCTCCACCCCGGGTAGGGCTTTTCGTGAAAAAATCAAATCCGGCTCCACTCCCACTTTCGAAATTCATTGAGACTCAGGCTGGTGTCCATTTCTACACTCTGGCTTCTGTACACCACTGCTAGCCGGGAAGCCAACGCTACTAGATGACTGCAACATTAACTTTTATGCTGAATTTAGATATTTTTGTCCAGGTTGTGGTTTTGTAGCGTTGAGACTGCGCAAGTGTTGTATGCAGTTGATGCTGTATTTTTGTTAAAGTGAGTTTGTGCTTTTTGTTGCTTTGTCGCATCACCATTTCATGGTCTCACTTGTGAGGTAGACGATAAAGTAACAGCAGATTTGTTCCTGTACTCCTGAGTGCATGTAGATTTGTCTTAGCGTGGGGCTGTTGAAGCTAAGGCAAAGGTCTAGGAATTTATCAGGCTGCTAGACAGGTATTTATCACCTTCGGTAATAACTGACGCATATATGCGTTGTACGTTCAAATGCACAGGGTGCGGAATGATGCATATATGAGTCAATCAATCGAATACACCGGGTGCGGATTGACGTATGTAAACGACAATGCAATAACATTTCGCGTAATATCTGTTTGCAACGAAATTTTCCACAAATGGTCTTCATAACCAAACACATTATTCCTGAAAAATTTCATACAAATTGACCAAAAACGTTTTGAGCTTTGAAGTTTGGTAGCAAACTATCTTGCTAGGCCTAGGCTACAAGACAAAAAGTTGGATGCGAACAGTTTATTGGTAATAGTTGCTTTGGAGCACAGTTGCTTTGGGGCACCTGACTAGATAACCTCTGTGTTTTTTCGGTGCCCTGGCGTTTTTTCTGTTTTATCGAGTATATCTAGCGCAATTAATTCAGTACCGCCAAATAAATCTATCTATCTATTGGTAACACACAATAACATTTTTTATACTCACTTGGTTGCAATGAAAATTTACAATAATGTTCTCTATACCACCCCGCATATTCCCTGAAAATTTCAAGTAATATCAGNAAGAACTTTTTTAGTTATGCAATTTGATATCCAGCAACAGTTTGCTAGGCCTAGGCTACAACACTTNTTGCAAAACACTTAGGTCTTGACAGTTGTTGCGTGNATAAGGATAACTTTTTTTTGTTGTATTAGTGCACAGAAAATTTCCACATATAGTATTCATACCTATTTTCATCATNCCTGAACATTTGAAGTGATTCTAACGAAAATCTTCGGATTTAGGTACTTTCGCTTCGCAACTACAGACGTGCGTAGGCTACAAAACTTCATACAAAACCCGTGTTTCTACGATTGTATACAAACAAGAGCAAAAATCTCACTAATTCTGTTGCATAAATGTTGACTTCTTACATCAAATTGTTTCTTTTGATAGTTAGCATTGTTTTATATTGGGTATAGCAGGTAAATTAGATTTTGAACTAGCAAAATAGATAAGCTAGATTTGGGGAAATTGAAATTTGGTCCAAACAAAAATGGGCAATGAGGGAAAAAGGTTAAGAATCACTGAGCTACAGCAATGTTTCCCAACCTTCCCTACATACGGACCTCNGACTACTGCGTAGAAAGTAAAAAGAAGGATNGGTGATCACGGTATGGTCATATGATCAAGATTACAAACAAACTGGCAGGGAAAGACAATTCACNAATTCACACTCTCTGATAGATACAATTTTAAAATATGTCAAAANTTAACACACTGAGCTAGAGCTAAGAACTTCAGATGTGAGGCAATGTGACTCATCTTCAAGAGCACACACTTGGTACACCTTGTACACCCCATCACGGTGGTACACCCCTGGAAAATTCTGTTACACTCTGAGGTGTGCGATACACCCGGTTGACAAGCACTGATCTACAGTTACCGAACAGAAGTGACAGTTGCAAAGAAATTCCAGAAAAGATTGTCAAATCCAAATCCAAATCTGGTTAAGCAGAATTTATCAAATTCAAATCCAATCCAAAACCATCATAATTTTGAAATTCCGCCGGGTTTAAATCCTAATCCATGTTCATCTCTCCTGCTGATTAGACAGACACGCCAAGTTTGTCATGGTGAATCTGTTTGCTGGTTTAACACAATAGGGCTATTTCAGTATAGATAATCGCAGTTGCATTTTATAAAATTTATGTCATGCATTATTGAAGATGTATTTTGTATTGTTTTCGGATACGGATAGCACGACTTCAAGTGCTACAGGATTCGGATAAGATACGGATATCATTTATTGAAAACAGGATAGAAATGGATGTAATAAAACACTATCCGTTCATCTCTTTTTGATACATAAGGATCTGGAGCTGGCATAGAAAGCTCCCAGCTAAAATGAAACTCTGTGCAGGTTGTCATATACCCCTTTCGTATCTAGCAAACCCTACAGTTGTTTTCATACTATCGAAATTGGATTTCATGTTATTTCTACGATGGAAGAAAAATAGTATTATCATTGGCTTTAAGTAGGCATACCATATTTTTGTAAATGAAAACTGGGACGCGTCAGAACAACGAGCGTTATCAGATAAATGTGATTAATATATTAATATCTTACTTGGAATATGTATCTATTTTGGATAAATACAGTACCGACACCAAGTAAAACTAAAAAAATACATTTTACTAAGACATAAAGCAATGTTCATGCATTTGTAAATCTACACATTCGCCCAATCATGCTACTATGGAGACAATATTTTCTTCAAGAAGTATTTGTTCACTTTTATTTTCTCGTAAAAATCACAGCAGGAAAAGTCAGTACAAATGACTTTTACACATGATAAGGGATTTCACATTCTGCTTCTGTTATCAGACCACATGCTATTCATATTGGTTGACTGAATGCCAAACTGGGACTTTTTGGTTAACTGACCGAGACGCCGGGACAAATCCTTTTAAACCTGGAATGTCCCGGCTGAAACGGGACGTATGGTATGCCTAGCTTTAAGGGATAAAACAGGTTATCAAATTACCTTTCTTTAGGTTTTTAGGTATAAAGTTGACTATAGGCATAAGTCATCAACTTATTCAGCTGGCTGTGGGCCGAAGCCACCAACAAAGTTTTTAGCTGGCGATGGGCCGAAGCCACCAGCATATTGATTTCGGCTCAAGTTTCCTACCTGAGGTAGGTTCTGTCACGTATTTTTATTGGTTTCCAACATTCTCGAATATTTTATGCTTTTCTAATATTGTCTTATCTCAATTAGGAGGAGATTGTCCTATCATTGGTTACCTTAATCAGAAGACCTTCCTGAAAGAGCAATACTTTTTTTTGTAATATCGTTTTTCTATTGGTTGCCTTCTGTAAAATGCCCGCTCTTCTTCCGAACGCTTCCTCCTACTTGGAGTTGCTTTCTCTCATTCTGAGATGCCTTCTCTCACTCTGAGAGGGAACGGTCTTCTCTTAATTCAAAGCACCCTCTTTCCTTCTTGCCGGGGCAAGTTCTCATTGGTCGAATAATGTCACGTCATGGGTTATTTTATAAAGCGTGCTTTTGCACGTTTTAATCGAAATGTTGTATGCTCGTTTTTGTTTTACCTTTTAACTTTGGAATTTTTATCGAATATGATAATATGTTTTCCTATAGGGTATTATACTGGTTACTTCCTAACACTATGCAGCATATACAAACAGGCCCGTAACCAGCTTGGGACACCAGGAGGGCGAAGAGTTTTCCGAGAAGGGCCAAAATTTTTTGAACTATGTCCAATATTTTTGGACTGTGTCCAACACATTTTTCCAGAGGGGCGAAAAAATTTCTAAGGGGTCTTCGGCCCCCCTGCACTCCCCTGGTTACGGACCTGTATACAAATAGCACTTTAAACAAATCACAATCAACTTTAGCCCTACAATGTCCAGTCCGGATTGAGAAGTTATCTCAATCTTCAAACTGTTCTATCTTTAAACGTTTGTTGGGAAGTCCATCGTTCATCAACTGTGAAGTCTTAGTTTCCCAGTATTCATTCCAGTCACTGCAGTGTATCGAAAGCAGTGACAAATTTCTCGGTCGTTTTCTTGACTTATTTTCAAAGTCAATAATGTCACTTAGTATATTGATTCCTGAGTACGAAAAAGTTTAATGTTGANGTTGCGGAGCAAGCACAAAGTTGCAGAGAACCTCTAAGTTGCAGAGGTGACTGGAGNCATAANTTCAGATTCCGCTCCTGCTTGCACCTGTCATGTTTTTTAATCTGGTTCANGTGCAGAAATTTTTCAAAATTCAGAATCGGTCTCCTGTTCAGACTCTGGCTAGCGGCTACCAGTGAGGAGCGGACTGTCAAATTTTGCNATACAGATACANACCTGGTTTTAAACACTCAGGCCATCTGCAACCACTGTCCAATTTTTTTTCAAATGTAAAGTCCAAGTACAAATGAAGTCCAAACAATTTGAAAAATGCAGCCTTTCACAACAAAACGTCGCATTTCTTTACCATTAACTCAGTCCAATACGGTCCGGTTCCTAAATTTTGAAGAGATTTACACTCCGGTGTCAAGCGAAATTTCTGACTTCACGCCAAGTCCACTTGCACAGAGTATTAACCCTCTGTCTACCAGCAAAAAATGTGCATTTTGTACCAGTGGGGTCAAATTGACCCCAGTCGGGATCCTTACGCAGGAATTGTTTTCGTTCTATTTTTTTAACTTCTGCTTACTTAGCTCATAATAAATAAATAAATCGATCATTCTAGTAATAATGAAACGTTTTAAACCAATAAAAACGAAAACTATAGTTGTACAAGTTGCTGTTGCACCAACTGAACACAAGTTTTGCAGTTTGTAACAAGGTTGATTTGAATGTTAATATTGTTTCATTCATATCCAATAATTAGAGTTTTCATCGTTCACAAAAAAGAACATCAATGAAAGACGAAACTAATGGTACCCTATGATAATAATCCTGCAGCGTAGCCTACTGATTTTAGTTATGCGTCTCACATAAATATCCCCAACACAAACCACTTGTAAATAAACAGGAATTGCAACACATACCTCAAAAAACTTGCAAATAAACACAAATAATAGTACAAACCTTGAATGCACTTGCAAATAAACACAAACGAANATAAAAATAATAACAATAGTAATATCAAACCAANCACAGCTGATGCAGACAATGTCCGAGTGTTCAGGACATACATGTTTGCCACATCTAGAACAAAGAGATTGACATTTTCGGTCCTTCTTTCNGTCACACAAAGTACATCAGGCTCTCTTATTCAATGAAGCACCATTTCCAGTAAGAGTAACGTTCCTTTTTGTGATTGCAGAAATTTGTGCAACAGGTTGTGCTTCTTCTGTAATTCCACACAGTTCTTTTCCAAGACAGATCAAAAACTTTCTTCTTTGCCTCATGCAGATGTTGCCATTTTCATGATTTATTCCTTGCCAAATGATAAACGCATTGATTGCACTACCATCAATCATATATTGTAGAATAAGACTAATGGCCATCTTCGGGTCATGCATTTGATGGAGTATGATCTCAACATTCTGTCTAAAGTGTCAACATCTCCTTTTGTTTTGTTGTAGAACAGAATAATGCTTGGTTTCTGATCCGAAGTGCTTTCGATTTCTGGCTGACTTTGCATCGTTGAAAGCATATTGACTACACGGTTTTTTTAGGACAGTACGATGCAATTATTGCATCTTGTTGAAAGCCAAAGACTGTGCTCTTCACATTCCGTCCTTTGGCCACTGTAAATTCTGTTGGAAGCTCCGGATTGTTCTTCCTCATTGTTCCTACCAGTGTGAGCTTCTTTTGAAGAAGTTTTCGTGCAAGTGATAGATTTGTGAAGAAATTATCACAATTGACATTTCGGCCAGAATTTTCAATATCCTCTACCAAATCAAGAACAACTCTTGTGCCTTGATTAGTTTCTCGGGCCGATCAAGCATCTTTACCAGTGTAAACTTGCATTATCCATGCGTAATAGCAAGTGGAGGCGCAAATTGTCCAGATTTTTATTCCGTATTTGGCTGGTTTTGAAGGAATGTATTGCTTGAAAGGGCACCGTCCTCTAAAGCATACCAACTGTTCGTCCACTGTCATGCTTGGTCCGCAAGTGTAGGAAACACGCAAGTAAGAGTCCCAAGTTTCAATCACTTCTCTGATTGCTTGCAGCTTGTCAGGGGACTAATGATGTGGTTTTGACTGTGCATTGTCAAATCGGAGAAGCGTAAAAATTGTTGATACCTTCTTCTCCTCATAGTGTGATTGAAAATGGGCTGGTCATCAAGTGTGCTCCATAGCTGTGCAACGCTTTTGTTTTTGGACTTATATACACCAGTAAAAATAACTACACCAAGAAAAACTTTGAATTCTTCATCATCTACGGGTTTCCGTGAGCTACCATATACTAAGGCTCCTCCGTGATTAGTCCACTGACATCTGGTTTTTCGAAGAGAAGACTGCAAAAATAAAGTGAAAGTGTCACTTACATCTGAGCACAGATATTGCAAACCTTGTCGTCCTGGACTTTTTCAAATAACATTATGCACAGCTGCTCTACCAGCATTATTTGCAAAAGGTGTTGTTTGCCACGTTTCGGTTTTGGAAACGAAGTAGTTTGCAGAAGCAGAGGAACATGGTTGCTCATCCATTTCTTCTTCAGAAGATGAATCACATGAAGATAGTTATTCCCTGTCTTCTTCGCCATGATCAGTAGAAATCCATTCCGAGTCACTTATTTCTTCTTCTTTGCTGTCCTCACCACAAAAAACTTCATGTTGCTTGTTTGCATGTAACTTTTGTGTATTGCTTTTCGCACTTGTTTCTGTTCTGTATTGGTTTCTTATAAAGAAAAAAATCAACTTTATTTGTGGTACTTTTAGCAGTGCAAAAATAAGGTTTCTTTGATTTATTTGCATGCTACAATGGGCCACTTATTCGTAAAACTGCTTGGGATGAATTTGACCCCACTGGTATATAATGCTGCTTTTTTATTAGCTCATGATAAAGATGTTGAACATTGAAAATATTTAAGGTCAACAAACCTCTTCAATATAAAATAAAAGTCATGAAGTTTCGTAGTGCTGTTGACAACGGTTTAGCAACAGGAGCTTTTCAAAAATGTAATTGGGGTCAAATTGACCCCATGGTATATCAGCTGCCCATGGACCGACGACATTTGTTCTTTTTGAAACCGGCCTGCCCATGGCCTGCTAAACAATTGGCTGTATTGTCTAATTTGTCTCCTGAGGAAAAATATGTCCAAGAGCTATTTTGCCTTCTGAGGCAAAATATCTGCTGAGACTATTTTGCCTTTTGTGGTACATGATTAGTTGAAGTGGACATGTCATGTGACAAGCACAATAAACAAAGTTATATGCTTGGATTAATGTGTAAGCCTAAAACTCTAAGACCTAAAACCTAAAACCACAGACATAAAACCCGAAACCTAAACTTAAAACCCTAAACCCAAAACCCTAACCATGAAACCTTAACCTAAATACCTAAACCTAAAAATAAAATCCTCAACCAGTCCCGTCACCGTGGGACAGCTTTTTTGGGCTTAGCTCCCCAAAGAAAGCTCCAAGTCCAAGCCCCCACAAACTGAAAATGAAACTATACTGTATAAATCAATGGATTTGTTGTCAATTTCAGAATGTCAAGGCCCCAACACAAAAGTAAATCTCCCCTATTGTGTATTGAAGACTTTCCGGAGGCCATTCTGCTCTCAACCTAAAACTCTCATCCTACAAATTGTAGTACAAGCCTAAACCTGAACCCTCACCATAAAACCTTCAACCTTTAACCTAAACCTAAATCCCTAAACCTAAAACTGTAAACGTAAAACCCCGTATCCTTGTCTATAAAGTGAATGTGATTTGGTGCATATAGCAAAAACACCTACAGCACGCCATCAAAATGTTGCATAACACGTTCTCTCCAAAAAGCCACCCAGCACCAAAACAAAACCTCTAACCGCCACGCTCATACAAGAGGTTTTCACCATGCACGAAAAGTTTCTTGAAGTGTATCTGGCTGCCAGCAGTGTTGTCAACTCTTCTTACAAAGAATATACCAAATATAATCTAAAAATATACCAAATATATGCCAAATTGATATCTATAGCAAAAACTTATAATTTAATGCTATTTGTCAATGCCTTTTTATTGTTTCACGTAGATGATCAAAAGTTTCGTTGAGTAGTGCCATTATAGAGATGCTGCAAGCTAACTTTCTACTTTCTTAATTTAGCAGTGACAGATTGATTAACCACTAGAGATTGATTAACCACTAGAAAATTCATCCTTCCAACACAGTTCATTTTCATTTGCTTTGTGGTCCATAATATTATTATGCTATATAATAGCTGGCGATTAACTTTTTGCACAGTTAGCAGAAGGGATACACAGCACCAGCAGAATGCTGCTTTGCAAGCCTTCTACCACTCCCCTACGCAGCTTTCCCACATTTGAATGCATTGTCTGTCTAACAGCGCGTACCTACAGCTAAGTTCAGTTTTTCCAGAACATTTCAGCTCTTACAATCTCGCTTTCCACTTACTCAAAGTGCATGCTTACTCCCATGTTAAGCCAAATCGCTTAACTTTTTTTATATAGCTTCAATACGACAATCGGTTTCTCTGTTTTCACTTTGTAATAAACCAAATAAACTGCTTTAAAATCTCAGCTAAACCCTTTGACAAAAATATACCAAATATATACCAAATTTTTCATATACACTAAATCAAATTATTATATACCAAGTAGAGATGGACCGATATATCGGCCGGTATTTGGGTTTTACCGATATATCGGTATCGCCCGTTTTGGCCGATATTATCGGCCTCAATAGGAGTTGACAAAACACTGCTATATTCCTCACGCATCCAGACAACTTGCGCAAGAAAGCACAACGAAGCAAGTCAAAACAGTTATCTTACAACAACGCTAGCAGGTGCGGTTTCATAAACAAACAGACAAGATCAACCATGGAGCGTGCGTCGGCCGTTACAACCGAAACAAATGCATCGTCGGGAAGTTTTGCAACGCTTGAAGCTACCACGTGCAGGTGTTGTGTACGAATAAACTCACGTTATATTTCCGGAAGTTTTCGCAGCACGAAAAGTTTGACTGGTACTTGAGGTACAGATGTCCAAACAATGCCTGGTTTAACGCAGAATAATTTTAAAAAGCTAGCATGAAAAATGAATTGCGTTATGTTAAGCAACATTTATGGTGATATGAATATGATTACAAATACAATCGTTACTCATTAGTGACGACAATTGTCGCTGTGATGCAATTGCAAGTAACATCTTAAAAGGATTCCTCTTTTCTTAAATTCATGTATTAGGCCAGCAATGTCCAACCCGCGGCCCAGTCAAAGGTTTCGTGTGGCCCAGTTAAGGTTTTCGGTGTAGTGAAAGTATCCCAAATACTGACAATCTGTCCTTTTTGATAATCTTAAATATGACATTTTTGATGCAGATGGTCCTCAGTGCCACTTTATGACGTCTACACCATTGTATTTAGGATTCGAAGGCTTTCATTACATTAGTATAAGATAAATTTAGTTTGCAAAGATCAAAGTAAGCCATTCAATGTGCGGCCCTCATTAATATGTCATTCTATGTGCGGCCCTGGTTAAGACAGTGACATAATTTTTGGCTCTGTAAGCCATTTGGGTTGGACATGGCTGTATTAAGCTATAGGAGCGCTGGTTTATAACTGAACGCAAGCTAAAGTATCCTGTTCGTGGGTTAGCTTAATCGACATTTTCCCCGAGGCATGATAATGATAATTGTGATCTCACAATCCAAGCTGTTACAAACGTGAAACCAACCTTTGCGGATGTGGCACACATGCTACGGGAGCGCTGCTACAACATTTCACAAATACTTTGAAGCGATGATTTGTCGTTTGGTCTGATAGCAGCGCGGTAGTCAGAGTTCATTGTTGCATCACAATTGCTGTTGTCCATTTGTTAAACACGATCAACAAAAGTAGTGTTTGCAACAACACAGCTTACGCAAGTTAAAAGCACATTGCTTGTAATTGGATCAGAACTACCGCAGCATTATTGCACAATCATCGGATGCGTAATGCGCACATGTGCACCTTAGCTATTGTTATGGCGACTTGTTCTTATGGAATTTACTTTTGGTGGAGGGCNGTAATCGGTTAGAGCCTAGTGCTGCTTTTGTTCAGGCTAGGTTTTAGATGACCGGCTAACTCACTGTAGGCTATTTGGTGAAAATGCAGATAAACTTTGCTTTCTGCATGAAAATCTTAAACTGTTGATATCGAACTACTGAGAATTGACAAATCAGTTGAGGTATTTCATTTCATACCAATGCCAGTACTTCAGTTGCAGTAACCAATGGAACTAGTTTTTTTTCTTTTTCAAGGACATGCAGTTATTTAATGCTACATTACATCAAAATTCCAAATTTGGTTCTTTACGACTTGGGTTGACTTTTCAAATTGAAAACCCACTGAGTTGCAGAAGAGTCTGAAAGGTTGATTTGTGAAATATATACAAAAACAAAATTTCACAAGATTTATGTAGTACAGCAACTGTTAACAAACATACTATCTATGACCAAAACGATTACTGCTGTTTTGGAAATACTTTCAATTTTGGCAATGTTTAATTGAATACAGTGTTGTACTAATTTTAACCTCCTTAACTTGATGCTCCATTTTGTACTTCCTTTTCACTGTTCAGCATCTTTCAACTTTCAAGCACTGTTTTTGCTTTTTCGGGTTTAAACCGTAGGTAGTTCTCTTACATTCAGTGTTCTGTTCTTATTGCTTTGTTATTTTAACATTCTTTTTTTATTAATGGCACTGTGTATATTCATTGGAAACAGTGTACACTATGCTAACAAGTTAGGCTAATCAAGTATTGAAATTGCTACAATTTCAAAAATTCTAGCTCATAAATCCTGATTTTTAAGTATTTGGAAAAAGGCAAGGCATAAAATACATCATATTTTTGATAATGAAGTAGAAAACAAGATTTAAAAATTTTGGAAATATCGGTATTGGCTGATATATCGGCCCATGAATGGCCGATATATCGGTATCGGCCTCAAAAAAGCCATATCAGCCGATCTCTAATACCAAGCACTTTGAAAATATACCAAATTTTTCAAATTTCGTATATATATACTAGTTGGCAATACTGGCTGCCAGTCGCGCCTGATGGAGTGCTCACATATGGGAAAAGCAAATTTGCCTTGTTATACAGCAACGGAAAAGCAATACCAAGTGGTTTCAGTCACTTTTATTGCCACCGAGTGGTTCTTTCAACTCAAAAAAATTTTAAAGGTTTTTTCAACATTAGCGGGCGGCTCGGTGAATCCAACCGCTGAAAATATCGTCAGCGGCCCGCTCGTTCAACCTTAGCGGCCCGCCCAAAATCCAGACCATTAGCGGCCCGTGCCATCTCTACCATGGTAGATAGAGGGTTCTCCATATCAAATACGCTGAGAAAACTGATGATTAGGGCTTAGGGTTAAATGTTTAGGTAAGTGTGTCGGGTTAAGGTCAGAAAAAGAAATATGTTGGAGGTATAACAGTAAGTCCAATATTTCTCAGTGATTGTAGTTATTCCCCTTCGTCAGTATCTAAGTGATAGTGCACTAAAATAACTTTATTTCAGTTCTGTTTACAGTCATCTACAATTTTCTGGTGGTGCTTAGGGGGGTGTTGGCATAACAACCTTAAACCAATTAAATGTATTACACAACAAGATAATTAGAGCAATGACATACAGCTCTTTTAGGATAAATATAACACCACTATAAAAAAGCTCAATCTTCTTAAGCTGGAAGACATTTATAGCCCTGAATTAGGTAAAATCATACACAAATTTCACTCTGGGAACCATCCTGACAACTTCAGCCGCCTTTTCACCCCTGTAAATCAAGTACACTGTCATGCATATTTTTGTCAAATGGCCCATACCAAATATGGAAAAAGGTCTTTGAGGCATCTAGGCCCTATGATCTAGGATAATATTGATCCCTCTCTACACGACAGCTCCCCGATCACATTTGAAAACAGTACAGAGATGTACTTATCTCTGCATATGATGACAGATAGTATGGTGCTGACACATGAATTTCTTTATGTCAACCGTAGCCCACTTCATCTTACCTATAGCCAACTTCTTTTTAAAATCGCACATTTCCCCTTAATCATATTCCCTCCTCCCATAGCTATCTTTATTCCATACTTTTCTTAACCTTACTCTACATACTCCCATTATTTGCACAACTAGGTTGTGTTTGCTTACCTAGGTTTTGATTGTTTTGTTTTTGGTTTGTGTATTTAATAATAATAATGATATTTTATTGCGGATTCATGGTCCATATCACAGACACAAGAACACAAAAAGTGGTTAGCTATACATCAGCG
>JGI24021J15306_10005291_pt1 | contig 15307 bp, 10 predicted proteins | sample Ectturendosymbi1_FD_15306 | JGI IMG/M metagenome (IMG submission 15306)
TTTAGGTAAAGTAAGTCTAGCTTTCCGTCAATTTGATAAAACCGTTAGTATCTAGGAAGGGACCAGGAGCCGGAACTACCTCTCAAATAGCCATAGCTCCAGATCCGACTTCTAAATTTTAATCTGAGCTCCGGTTGCAAGTAAAATGACCAGCTCGGACCCTACTGCTCCGGCTCCGCATCCCTGAAAAACGTTGATAGTCAATTAATTCTGATTAGTACGAAAGGACAGAACAGAAACTATTTGCTGTGCTGCATTTGAGGAGCATTTACGTAGAAATGGCGAAAATATTTAAACTCGAAAAATATACGACGCTCTTTGCATGATGGCTGGTCTAGACAGTTTAAAATCCCAATAATAAACAGCAGGGCCGGCCTTAAGCTGATGCAACCGATGCAGGTGCATTGGGCCCCGCGCTTCTCGGGCCCCGCTCCATGGTGTTTGGTTAGATTGTTAAAATTTGCCAGATACACCGTGCGCTTGAAAATTCAGTAAAAACGCCATAACAAATTTCATTGTCAACTAAGAACGCTCTCGTCAGAACTAGCAAATTTCCTCTCGAACGTTAACAAACGTGCTCAATTCTCGTGTTAGTGCTGTACTGCATATCTGTGCTCTACCACGATTGTTGCACGGTTGATTGAACACGATGACGTCATAACATCACTGCTCAGAGGGGATCCGCCCCTAGGTCTTGCACTGGGCCCCGCACCCAGGTATTGCATTGGGCCCCGCATCTGCTAGGGCCGGCCCTGATAAACAGATCCATATCTACTAAAATTTCAGATAAAGCGCACTCTTGCAGAAGTATCCTGGTTACCTGACAAAACCCCAAAAAATGATATCATGCATTCATGATCCATTACGTTTCTGACTTCTAGTGTTTTTTGTTTTTTTTTCACAAGATCTGCAAAAGCAAAACGTCTTGGCCAGTAAATTCTACCACATTAGATAGTTTTTATCCATCACCCGAAAGTGATGCCATTTGCTGCGTTACATATTTAGCAACGCGTTTCACCTTCCACTACACATTTCGAAATTCGGTACGTTGCTTTTTGAGAATCTAGAAAGAGGGATATCGTTGTTGAAGGCTTAAATGAAATACGTATCTTATGTTTGTAAATTCAAATATTAGAATGCGTCTCAGAAAATGTGTGATTCATAACCATTTTATAAAATCAGCAATGCGCATGGAATGGATGATTGAAAACAAACAAAGGAAGTGGAACAGAACATTTGCTGAAAATCTTTTGCCTTTGCATCCTCGGTTATATCTGCGTTGGTCGCTCTTTTTATTTGACCATATCCGTATCGCAAAGAAGTGAAGGAACTTTATTGTAACGCTCTATTATTTTCGTGCTTCTATTTTATACTACGCGTAGAACTGATTTTTGCTTAAAGCTCCACAAAAGACATTTAATAGGGTAAAAATTGGTAAAGCCATGACAGTAATAAAACCTTAAAACTGGCAAAAAAACTGAAACAACTAACAATTGTTTTTAGCTTAGTTCCATAAGGCATGCGTATCAGTTGGCGTGCATACTCCCTGGATGTCGAAACTCAACAAAAGCGTAAAACATTCTTGTAAAAAAAACTCTATTTACAAGTTTTTCCTTATCCTGTATGAAACACTAGTTATAACGTTTTTTGTGTGAATCGAGATAGTTTAATTTCGCAGAAATTTGAAAAATGTCGCAGAAATTTGACTTTTCGCACAAAAATGTGGCTATAAAGGCTACAGAGGGCGGAACAAGCGCTTTTCGTTTCTTCTTTGCTTTTGTGCTTTCACTCTTCGTTGCTTGCACTGAGTATACTTGGATGTTGAGCTTTTGCTGAAATAAAAAACAGTTGAAATTTCGATATTTGAACTGTCCCCTCCTGACTCTCGTAAATTATCAAAATAATTTCAAATTACACGATCACGGCGTAGAGATGTCGGACATAAATTCTTGAAAGCTCCATGCTTACTCATCCAGTGGGTACTGAACAAATTCAAGTCAGAATCTACGAAAAAGTGATATGCGACTTTGTTTGCTTAACATTTCTAAAAACATTTTTAAATCGTCTTTTTACCCTTTGCCTCACTGCAAGTTGACCACGCGAACCAATCTGACAACCAGCAAGCAAATTCGGTCAATTTAGCAGAAAGAGAAAAACGAACACCTAGGTTTTATTGTGACGAATTTCTATACATTGGAGAACTAAAGTATATACTGGCTTTTGAAAGTCTTTTTGAAAAAAAACTATAAGAGAAAAACAAACACCTAGGTTTCATTGTGACGAATTTCTATACATTGGAGAGCTACAGTATATACTGGCTTTTGAAAGTATTTTTGAACAAAAACTATACTCCTGATCAAAATGGAAAGCAGTAGTTATGATTAATATAGGGTTGTAAAAAGGCTGAAGCGGAAATGCTGACAACTGAAGAAACAATACATTCCTCAAGTGTATAAAAACGAAAGGTGAAGACCTAAAGTTTTGTAAGTGTTACCTGTTATTGAAGCACAAAATCTGAGCTAGCCATGAATAAATACATCAATAAATACACCAGAAATAGCTTCAGCTCTTTAAAATGAACTCTCTCTATCTGCAGCCATGACTTTAAAGCACAAGGTTGGGAAAACGGAAATTTCATGAAAAGTTAAAATTAACTCATAGTTTGTGACAAAATATAGAATGATTTCCGCAATATTTAGGTGACAGGCAAAAAAACGCATTTTGCGTGAACAAAGTTGTAGCTGAAAAGGGAAATAGTATTCACTTGTCACCAATAAATTTGTGTTAATGTTTTCCACGAGGCTTGTTGAACAGGTTTTCTGAAAGAAAATTACAAACTTTCACTACGAATAGAAATTTGGCAAAAATTAAGGTCATAAATGCTTTGTCAAGATGATCGCTTAAACACGTCCATGGTTAAGTTAAGGACTCTGACAGCCATCGTTGGTGTAAACTGTTTTGGTGAAAACAAGCAATATATCGATTGATGTTCTGCAAAGTGTGCTTGGCATAAATCGTGGGACTGGGAAAAGACGTCGACGTGTCAAGGTAGAAACTTCATTACTCTAATCTCAGCGATATTGAAAAACTTGAATTCCCCTCAATTGAGATGTACACTTAATGCTTCCATTTTACTTAAAAGTTAACCTTAAATGCAAATTGTCATTAAGTCGTAGGACATACTGTACATCGCGCCTAAAATATTCTGTAATGTAAGGAAAAACGAGAAAAGAATGAGATGGTACCACCATTGATGTACAAGAGTGTAACCGAGCTTCCCGGTTTGCGAACTATTGGTAGAGACGAGATTTCCGGCCTGGGAACCATTGTAGAGCCTGCGGTCAGGACTGGGAACCGTTTGTAGCAGTTGAAGGGTTCAAGCAAGTATTTGTAGGCGACGATAGTGGTCGCTAAAGGAGTCTAGTGTTTATAATTCATGTTCACACTGAGACCGCATCTGCGTTATTTGCGGTGGATGCACTTCAATAAATCTATCTTTGAAAGGAAAAAATACCATTTGTGCTCATTTGCTCGTTAGCCGATGTCGAACACCTGAAAAGCCGATCTTTGAGCACTTGTGAGTCCTGAAATCGCTTGCTAAAGATGTTTTTTTCTCCTCTGACACAGCTGAACAGCACAATGAATAAATAATGCAGATGTCTTAACGGTCTTTATTCGCCGTTGATCCGTCAACGTTTACTTGAAATCGAAAACGTGAACCCTAGCAGAGCTTATGAATTAGCTGCAAATTTAAGCAGGGAACAACGTCAGCCCTTGCCGATCGATAAAGCGCCTGCTTCACTTTCACCTGCGGTTGAATGCTGAATTTATGCGACTCATGTTAGCGTCGGTGCTGGCAAGGTAATTGGCGCTGATACAAACGATAGTGTTGTAGCAACAGACAAAACTCACGGCAGTGCAAGCCTAGTACGGCATACTGCTTCTGTGGTAAAATCCGCATGCAAATCGTTTGTTTTTCCCTGCTTGAGACCATGGGCGTCGGAAGGATTTTTTCCAGGGGGGGGTAATAATTGTTTTTTCCAGGGGTAGCCCAAAAGCGGTGAAATTTCATTTTACCCACTCNAAACGAAAATTCAATAAGAAAATGCAAAATTTCATATCCAGGGTTACAAGGCCCTTCTACTACCCCTTCCGATACCCATGCTAGAGACGCTATTTGTCATAAGCGTGGAAAGAAAGGTCACTTTTTCCGTGTTTTCGAAAGTACTCACACTACTTTTTGTGCAACCTTTATAGCTGCTATTCTCTCACCCGGTATTTCACGCGATATATCCATATTGAGTGACCGTTCTGGTCTCGTTCCAGCTCTGGTTGAAGAGTCAGAAGTCCACGTTGTAATGTCCAAGTCATTTGAGATATTGAAAAAATATTTGTCACTGTTATGTAACGATTAACTGCGGAAAGCATTCCCGCCTTTCCAGCCGAGAACTAACTCAACCAGAACATATATTTAATTAGATTGTTAGACTACTTGCAGGCCCTCCCATAAACTAAGCTACGCCACCAGCTGGTGTCTTCTTGCAGTTGAGTTGGGACAGCTTATTGTATGTAAATACAATATATCATAGCCAGTGGCNTAACTGACGTGGGACAGGAGGCCGAATTGCCCCGCTGGAAAACTAAATGAAAAAAACAGTCTCCNCCTTAACTGGTATTTCGGTTTNAGCAATCTTTTGGTTTTCAGTAAGTTGTTGTTCTTGTGTGTTTTTCGNATTATTTTCCGGTGATTAAGAGTTTTGCTTNAGCCATCCACATCCGGATTCACCATCATTTTCAACTTTTTTTCTGGATGTTGGCTAATGGTTTTCATACAGTGGCCAGTGGGTCCTTTTTATCTCAGTTAACCACCCCACTGATTGTAGCTATGCAAAAATCGATATAAAAAGGAGGATATTTTGACATTTTTGAATATCCTCAGTGCATTTCATTTCTCATGAAAAAAAATGAAAAGTACATATCATTTCTCATGAAAAAATATGGACATGTACTCCAAAAAGAGGACGTATGGCTGCCCTACTTAACAATGCTATCATATGCAACCTGTGTAAATCTAAGGCAGACACAAAATCTACTTGTAACCAGAAGAGACGTAAGCTAACGCGTTCTACGTGGCTTGGCCTTGCACTCACTAGATTCAGATACCTCACCGACTTACAGGAAAAGAATAAGTGTAATAGTTGTTTTTCACAATATCAAATAATATACAAGTGAAATACTACCGTCTGGTCGACCGATAATTTAATAGCGTCTACAAACTTTCCTCGCGAATGAAAATGACTAAGTAGCACGCACATATCGTTCATATGGCTAAACACGTGAACATGGTGGGGCCCTTTTTGGTGAGGACCTCTGGGGGGAAACGCGGCTTGATGCGTGTCCGCCGACGTTGATTGTAGATGTTATGAGCAAAATCGCTCAAACTATTTTTTTCAATTGGCTTGATCTACAATCAGGGCAAAACTTAGTATCCTGGCTGTAAAGTGAACGTCATTGCACAACTTTTGAAGCGGTTGATACTGTAAATTGCACTAGTATAAACGATTGCCTATCTTGTAACTAATGGTGTTCCTATTTTTCAGAGTTATGGATTCGTTTATTCAAATGCCAAGTTTATGCGTACTTTGATTTTACTGTGACAGATTCCACCTTTCAAAAACATGAAAAACATGATGATACAAATCTTGAAAAGTTCCTCAGAGATGCCTATGGCCACAATTTTACCCTGAATGAAGTAGAATATAAACTCAAATGTACTGCTCTTGACTTATTAGGTTATTGTCTATCACGTAACGAGATTAGACTTGACCCGCAATGTCTACAGACACTTTATTGACTTACCAGCTCCTCGAAAATGTGTCCTGGAGATGTTTGCCTACTACACCCGTTGGATTATAAAGTTCTCGATGTGAATTCGCAAATCGTAGAGACTTTTGCGTTAACGCAACGAGTCTTTCAACGACTTAAACATCGACTGGGTTAGAAATGCCTTGGTGTTTACTGTGACGAGGCGTGCCCTTTCAAGTCGAAACTGATGCTTCTAACTGTGCCATAGCAGCTATTCTAATCAAGAGTGGTCGGTCAGTCGTCTTCCTTTCTGGGACTTTGAACGTCTGCGAACGGAATTGCCGTGCTGTTGAAAAGAAAGCAATTGCGTTTGTAAAAGCACAGCGGAAATAAGCGCACTTTGGGCGCTTTTCCTCGTTTGTTACCGACCAAGCTCAATTTTCATTCATTTCTAATTATTAACATAGGAGCAAGATTAAAAATATTATTAAACTCTACGACATCGCATCACAAATCAAGAGCTGAAAATATAGAGCAGTTGCCAACGCATTTTCTTTGTTTATGCTGCTTTATTTCTACATCTAAATCCCTGTTGGAACTATATGAAAGCTTGCACCATCCTGNCTTTGCGTGAATTTTAACATNTTGTGAAGGGTCGCAACCTTCCTTATACTAGCGAAAAGNTGAACGCTGCTTTGCAAAATTGCCAAACATGCGACGGAGTCAAACATCGCTTTTAACGACCAGATCCGTGGGTACTTGTANAAAGCAGAGACCATGGGAATGAAATCATGTTCTATCAAGGTCCCTTTTAAAGGCCATATTAGTACCTACTCATAATTGTGGATGAATTCAGCCGCTACCGTAGTCCTATGTCATGATACACCTTACAAAACCGTTATTGACAGTTTTATCTGTTTGTATTTCCAGAATATATTCATGGTGACCAAGGAATGTGCTTTATGGTCAGTAAAGCAAAATGTTCTCGACAACCGGAGGAATTGCCATGAGTCGATCTACTCCATATCATCCGCAGGGTAACGCGCAAGGCGAGAGAACTGTCCAAACTGTTTGGCATACTATCAGACTTTTACTTAACAGCGGTTCTCTGCTCGAGAACCAGTGGGAAGACGTGCTGTCAGATGCTGTGCATTCTACTCCTTCGTTAATCCGTGTAGCTGTGAATGAGCACCTTATGAATGAATGCCTTTCCGGTTTCCCTGACGGGCGATGTCAGGCAGCTCTTCCAACGTTGCTACTTAACTCCTGGGTTAGTCTTTGCTGCGACGTTTGGTAAGGTCCACTGGAGAACCATTTTCGATCCTGCCATGCTGCCCGAAGCTAACCCGTCTCATGTCAATCACTCCAGTGGAAGACGGATATAGCCCCTTTTACCGCTTTTTAAAATATTTTCAAGGACATTTTCCTGACATCTGTGAAGTCAATAATGAAGCAACGAGAGACGATGATGTCGCAGCCTGGTAGCTACGTGATGCTTCAGGTAATGTTGAATCCGAGGATTCAACGGGAGGTCTCAGAGCGACGCTCTCAAAAAGATGTACGAGACACATAGGCGAAGGTCCATTGATCCGCCCATAGCGGAACCTCCAGGAATGCTACAGGGAATTGACAGTGCAACGAACTCAGTCTCTGTGTACCCTTTATGTCATCATCACAACAGGAGTTTTGTTTTTAGTATTCGTGTTTTTTTCCGGTTGGTCTGTCATGCTTATTTGCATTATTTGGGGAAAGATTGCGTGGCCCATGTTTTCTGCGTGTTTTTCCTTTGCAAGATTGAGCCGACATTCCTGCTCGCTGTCGCTCTGAGCCGCGCATCCAATAAGGCGCTGATTACTGCNCATTCATATTAGGTCTTGTAACTAGGACTGTACGGGCGATGCTTGCCTTGATTTTCCTTCGTTCAAATGCATTGAGATTTTGTTTATTTAGTTCTAAATGTCGAAATCGATTTGTTGCTTGCTCTCATCAGAACGACGAGAAACCCATTGTGACTCATTCAAGTGACGAAAACACTGATCATGATGCAGTTACTGATTTAAATAGAAATCATGGTTGAGTGCTGGTCTTCATAGGAAATTATGGCTCTTCACGTCGGAAGTTAATCTGCCTGAAACATAGAGAGGGTTCTGGCAACAGCACAACGTTGTGAACGTTGGGCACATTGGCAAAGCTAAGGAGACATGCCGCTCAATATTCTATCAATTAAAATTTTTCAAGCACCAGAAAATAAACGATGAAAAAGTGGCGCAGTGGCTGAAAAATTATGCTACAGGGAAAGTAATAACAACCGGAATCGTCATTCAGATTTTTCAGTTTTAATTGCTTAGTACTCAATCAAGTGTGAAGGTTCTTGTTCTAGCATCGTTGTATCAGGCGTCTAGTCTATGCCGCCTACGTGCAGATATATGAGCGTCGGAAGGGGACAGGGGGACCTCAACCCCCTGAATTTTGAAAATTTTAGCAAAGAAAGGTTGTTTTTCTTAGATTCGAGTGGGATAAAACAAATTTTACCACTTTTGCTCCCCGCCTGGAAAACTTTTGGAAAATTCCCCTGGTTCTCCCCCAGGAAAAAATTCTTCCTTCCCACAAGCTTCTTAGAATTGTTATGACCTTGCCTGTTGCGCAGGCATAGTGGAGCTTTTACAAATTCCGTGTCGCAAAGACTAAACTTGCGAAGTTGCATGTTCTCTTAAGAGGACATAATTTTTTGAAGGCAAAGCAGGTCCCCTTTTAAGTTCTAAAAAGACCATTGACTTCTCCCGTTGCTGCAAAATTGGCTCTCCCTTAGTTCCCCTCAAAATAAAAATGTATCACTCCGCCTCTGCTCAGGCCCGGTGAAACCACGTTTGCAAAAAAATGTGTGATCGACAACAGCCCATCTTAACTTTGAGATATGTCTTTAATGAAGCCATGTTCCAAATTATTCATAAATGTTGCATTTCTGATGGCACTAGAAATATCAGCTGGAATGTGACACCACATGATCTTGACCAGGGGCGGATAGAGGGGGGCGATTGGGGCGATCGTCACCCCTAAAGCTCCGAAAGTAACTTTTTTCACCAAAATTTTGAACAATTCGGAAACAGCATTCGCGATATAAGGCCATTTTCCCTTCCGTTGTTTTGTCACAGCAGTGTTGTGAAGTATACTTCATATCTTACAGTTGTGAACCCGTAATGAGACTTGACTGCCAATATGAATGAAATCGCTCCCCGTCCTAAACTTACTGGCTGGTTCCGCCCCTGATCTTGACATGTTAATTGCTGCATTATTACTATGGATGCGTCAGAGCAAAGGTTCCTGCCTTGTTTTAATCAGTGGTTTCGTTTTGGGGGAGCCCAATGTTCAACAAGCCTCCTTCCAGGAACGGGTTTATGGAAGCAACGAGATTTATACGATTTGACATAAAGGGCGATAGAAGGCGTCGAGTGGTTGAAGATAAATTTGCCTGACTTCCGTTTATGTACCTTCATCATTTAGAATAGCCAAAAATGTTACGGGTCTAATGTTTATGTAACAGTTGATGAACAGCTGCCTCCGTGCAAAGCAAGATATGTTAAGCCAAACAGATTTGGACTAACATTTTGGGTTGTGGTTGATCCTGTGAGCAAATATATGCATAGCAGCTTTCAAGATTTGAGCAAAGATGAGACCAGAGACATTTCTTAACTGAAGAAATCCCTTTCAAGAAATCTGCAATGTTACTTGCTAAAACGTTTTCTTATCTTTGGATATTTCAATACCCTTAGCAGAGGAAAAATGTACGATTTTGGCGAATAGTGCCACTAGTTGGCACTATTCGCCAAAATCGTAGAGAACTGTCCTAGGCTGTCAAGGTAATGCAACAGCTGCATGAAACTACTCTTTTGGAAACTACCACCACGTTGACAAGCATAATTTTGATGTCTTACAAATGCAAAAAAACAACGTCCACAGTCAGAAGGAGCAAATTTCACCAAATGTATTTTTTTTCTCAAAAAATGACACTAAGAAGAAACTCAGAAACTCTTTTGCTTGATAAAAGAAACCGTAGAGGGAGTGAATGTTGTTGATCTGACGGCGAAAATGTTCCATAAAGGTGTCAAAAATGAAATGTATCAATAAACGTGACGGAAATAAAAAAAAGGGTTGATGACATCATTTGAAGATCTCGTGAGGGTTTTCAGCTTCGTTTGATGCAGTAAAGGAGAACAGTTACATCAAGCGCGAAAACGCTACTTGGTTGTTCTCGGTAGTTTGAATTTTGGTTTTCCTAGTGTTAAGAGATCTTTGCGTTTATGCAAACACATTGTTTCTGTAATGTTTTTTTTTCAAGTCATCATTCTTCTTTAGGTAGATGTGACAATAATCCTCAAAAAAACTTTTTTGGACAAAGAGTAGTTATGTGAAGGCGAATTAATTTTTTGGCAGACATCTGCATTTCAAAATTTCTGCAATCCCATTCTGTAAAAGTGTTTGATATAAACAAAGTTATATGGAAAGGTATTCTTCCCTTTCCCAAAGTCACCTGTTAAGTCGTGGTAAACAGTGAGTGACTGCAGGATTTAAAACTCTCCTGTAGAGTTCTATACAAACCACATGTTTTGAACTTTTTCGCAATGTTTGCCATCGAACGTGATCAGAAGTCTCATAAAAAACGCTCTGTGGGAAGGGTCATTCAAGCTTCAAACAACAAATTCACCGACAACCAACAAATGTATTTGAGAACGGAATGTAGGCCTACTATGTCATAAACATTTATGGCCTTCATCGTTGTCGTAAAAGCACTGCTTGTTTTCCAAAATAGCAAATGTTTATCGGACTCTGTAAAACATTGGCGAAAGGACAATCGGAGACTATTAGGCTGTTACATAAAGAATACGAAACAATAAATTGAAATTGCTTTCTTGTATCACAGAATATAGACAAAATAACAGCAAGTCAGGCCAGAGAAGAAAGTGTCACCTAAGTGTCAAGCAAAGTTTATTTCAGGATGTTTTCAAATATTTGCTTACGTAAGAAATTGAATAAACTGGAGAATGGCATTTCGAAACTGGATCATGGAACTTAAGTCTTTTTCAAGATAAGTAAGGTTGAAAAACCTCCTTCTGTAAACCCTTCGAAGTTCGAAAAGGCCGTTCATAAATGCTGAAATAAAAGTTTGGTTGTGCATTTCCGAGTTCTATAAAACTTTTTACTTTTCATGAGTGTGATATATACCGCAGAAAATGGAAAACATGTACATTTGAATACGCATAATCACAGGTGCGGCAACTCTGTATGATTTCATGTAGATATATTTTTCACTATGTTTTACTGGTATGCGATACGCAACTAGTTTTTCTTTTTTCTTCATTATTATGATCCTCACAGTTGTAGAGATGCATTACACGTATGAACTTTTTAACACTGCAAAAGTTCGTTACTTGCGTTTGGTCCCTCTACACACGAGTCTTTTAAACAAATGCCTATCATTTGTTTGCTAGTGACTACTGCAGGTCTTCTAGCTGCTGCTTTTAACGTTGTTTCACTTACCACAGTCAAGTGGGTTCATTATGGCACAGACTCGTTCGGACTTTGGCGATCTTGCTCCAAGGACGGTTGTGCAGTGTACATTCAAGGTAAGATAAAATGTCATTTTATGAAAGTTTTGAGTGCTTAAAGACGTTTTTTATAACTCTGCCCAATATCAGAATATTTAGAAGTGGCACGAACAGCATTTGCGATTATTTAATATAATCTGAGTTTAAGTCAAGGCGGCCGTACCTTACCAAGGTATTTTTATTCAAGTTTAAGTTGGTTCTGTCATCATAAAGTAATATTTGTTTTTATAACGTCGAACCAAATCGCAACGCTGTTCGCGCCACTGATTGTTCACCTGCACGTCAAGACATGGAAATTTTTGTAAAAGTCTAAGTGTCAAATCAGCATCTCTTATTTCTTCACAGTTCCGGCATACATCTGGAAAACTCGAATATTTTTGATTTTTTCCGTCGTTAACGTATTAACAGCTGTGGTGACCAGAGCTTTATCAGTTTTTAGAAAGGCGGAGAACAGACGTATTTCTGCGGGATTGCTTCTCACGGGAGGTATTGTGTGTGGAAATGTAATAGCGCCACTAATGGTTGCGAAGTTATTGTCAAGATCGAAATATTTTACGGCAACTTCTACAATATTAAATGGCAATTTCATTGCTAAATTTTTGATAATAATTATCAACAAAGGGATCTGCGTGCTGAAAAAAAAGAAATGAACGTTTTTATGTATCTGTTTTATGTTTGATTCTATTTGAATAAGAGCTGATGACGCCTACTTCGTAGGTGAAATATATACTCTGTAAGATCTTAGTGTCTGATTCTTTGCTGAGAAATGATTTCTTTCGATACACAGTGTTATTTGTGCAGTTACAGACAATGTTCCCTCTAAGGTGCGCAACTGCGCAATTGCACAGTACCAACAGACAATTTGCGCAGTGCTATCTCATTTTCGCGCACTTCCAGCATTCTAAATTTAATACGGTGTATATATCGCATAACCCTTTTACCGCTTGGAGCCCTGCACTGGTTGTGTGTATGTATGGTTGCGCAGTTGCATGCACTTAGTGCGCAACAAAGCAAACATTTGCTCAATGTAGAATTTTCTTAGAGGGAACACTGGTTATATATGTTGCAATTTAAACTGATTTTGAAAGAAGATGTATAAAACATGAAAGCCACGATATTCATTGCATTATTTGGTTGAATATACCAGAACCCAAAGTGATCTAAACAAGGATACCGACTTACCACCTCAATTGCTGCTGCAACTGATGAAAAATAACAAAAGATACTCGCAAAAAGTTGAGTAAGAATAAGAGTTAATGATGCCTACTCAGTAGGCGAAATCTGCAATCTGACAAGATCATAGTTCCTGCTTTTCGGCTGTGAAATGACTGCATTTTATAGACAATGATATGACTAAAATTAATAAAAGTTGCAGTGAGGTGCAAATGTCTGCCAAGATATCACAGCAACATGCAGTGATGCACCTCTTGTTGCAACAAATGGATGCAATTTTTTTAAGTTGAAAATGTAAGCATGATAAAATGAAAAGATTGCTTTTCCATCTTCACACGTTAATTATTTTTCAGCAAACTTTTTCAAAAAAATTATGAATTACGACCAATGAATAAAGAATTACGACCAATGAATAATACAGGCTATAAAAGGTACAAAATTCAAACACCCTGCTACAGTGCTAACAATGCTGCAAGGAATAAAATAGGTTTTGTTTCCTTTAAGTTGAATTAAATTGAAATATTAGACGTTGTTTATACTAAAACGTTGTTACCATTACTGCCCAGTTTTGCTTTTTGCCAAAACATTTTTGATCATGTATAAAAATCCATTGAAACATTCTTGTTGCTTTTCTAAACTGCTAATTAATTTGTGCTCATCTACTCTATTTGTTTTCAGCATTAGACTTGCTATCTGGTTTGGTGGTTTTCACTGCTGCAGTAAGAATAGAAAACGCCCAAGACGGATCTTTCGGTTGTTCATATATGCTTGGATGGGCGGCTTTCTCAATGGCGTTCCTTGCTGGTTTTGGAGTTGCATACACTCAATGAAATACTGAGCTTCGCATCACTGTAATAAAAAACATTTTGTCAAAGAAAATTCATTTTTTCTCTTGCGTTTCTTCCCCTGCTCTTGCTAATATGTTACCTGAACTGACCCTTTAAGTTAAAGCTATCCAACTGGGCCAATGATTACAAACACGATGTGTATGCATTATTCGCATGCTTTGTTTGACGGCCACTTGGTTGAAGAAGATGTACAACTTTGCAAAAATGGTAAAAGCAACAGTGTTTGAAGAGATGAATGAGAAAGCACAATTGAAGAAGTAAAGCAACTCCATTCCTATTCCTCTTCGACACCTGTGTTTCCAATATTGGCATTGTATACAGCCGTCAAGTTCCTTTGGAAAACAAATGACAGTTCATAGTAGCAATTACACGAACTGTAAACGAGTGCGTATTATTTGTCAAATGTGCGTACGAGGGTTTGCACAACACGCCACGTAAGTGATGACCAGCATCCCAGCTTGTTAGGGGCATGAGATTGCTGCAAAAATTGCAACAACACAACAGAATGAGAGAATCTAATACAGTTGGCATTATCAAGGAGTATGAGTCGTCATGCCGCGGTTGCAAACCAGGGAGAAGCCGCTTTTTCGAATTTGGGCGGTGGTAGTTTGTGAATAACTATGCAGACTACAGTTGTAATAGCTGCGCTTTTCAATGCTGTTTTTTCCTGATATCCACATAGCTAAACACAGCTTATCAACCGTCACCATATTACATGTTATTGTTGGTTTCCATAGTTCAAACTAACAGTCTAACACGAATTAAGGTCACTTCCTATGGAAATGCAAAGCACATAGGGCAATGCTAGCTATGCGTAACCATCTGACGTAACAAATTAACTTCAATGTTTTGAGTAAATTATTTATTGGAGCAGTTTATGTGCTTTACATGCTACTTTCAAAATCCCGTTCTTGTTAAATATATGCTCGAATTCCATTCGATGCTATCTCATCTGCACTTTACGTGAAAGTTCTCACGTAATCGAAAAAAATTATTGTAATCGAAATGATGCGAAACAACAAGCGCAACAAACACACCAAGCTTGTGGTGAGCTGGCGCGGATTTCATTGCTCCAATCATTTCAAAGATGTGAGGGAAGCACAGTGATTACAATTTGCTCAGTTTAACAATGCCTGGAGGGCCTGGAGGTGAAGCGCACTGTAGACTTGCTTTCTGTCAGTTCCAGATTTTCGCTCAGTGATACACGACTTAAATGTATGTGCAAACTTAGCAACTGTTCAGCAACATTTTTTGGCCAATGAGCGCGTATTTTCACCATCGTTTAGACCAAATACACTTTGCATCAGATATACCTCAGATCCTTTTATCAAGCAGTGGCGGATCCAGGAGAGGGGGCAGTTTGGGACAACTGTCCCACCCAAACGTTTTTGGTGCCCCTTTGAATGGCGCCCTTTTGCTATAAATGTGCCCCTGTTTGGTGCTTATGGAAGTAAAAACAGAGGTCAAAAAATACACTAAACTAAGTAATGCTTTACACTTTGTTGAACTGCAGGATTTACTAGAACTAGGCGGATTTTTATGCAGCTTGTATTATCGAATAGTATCAACAGTGCTATGTTTCGTAACAATGCCACTGTTTCATTATATCTTTGCCACGAGAACTACCCAGACTTACAGCCAGGGTTGCCAGATTGGCTCTTTTGGAGCCAAAAATCAGTAATTTGTCTCTTTTGAGAAGCAGTTGGCTCCAAATTTTTTATTTGGCTATTTGGCTACTTTTTGGCTCTTTTGCAACATTTCGTTCCACAAATTTTTCTTGGAGAAGAGTTGCGAGTGGTGCGTGTAGCTTGTCCCCGCCACCATACAACTAGAAGTGGGCCACCATGCAGTTGTGTAATGCTTAATGAGCACACAAAT
>JGI24021J15306_10005294_pt1 | contig 15299 bp, 15 predicted proteins | sample Ectturendosymbi1_FD_15306 | JGI IMG/M metagenome (IMG submission 15306)
GCCCAGACCGAAACGGCCCAGACCGAAACGGCCCAGACCGAAACGGCCCAGATCGAAACGACCCTGACCGAAACGGCCCAGACCGAAACGGCCCAGACCGGAACGGCTCAGACCGAATCGGCCAGACCGAAAAGTCGCGTACCCTCACAGAGCTAGACAAGCAGGATGTATGTCTGCACAGACGTTGCGCGGCTTTAAAACAGTACACGAACTACTCTGGCATTTGCTGAAAATTATCAATGCTTTTATTCAATGAGAGGTGATGAATTCCAAAAAGAACTATCGCTTTTGCAATGTTGTAAAATATTGCCTGTGGCGAAGAGTAGACGTGAGCACAGTGTGTATTTGATTATTTTAGCCGCTCAAGCAAGTTACCAATTTAACCTAATGAGTGCAAAATAAATCTAAAGTGATTCTCGCATATCCCATTGGTACCTCCTGTCTTAATGCCATGATTGGAACCAGTGGCGTAGCGAGGCTAAGTGCCACCTGGGGCCGACCGTAAAAGTGCCGCCTTTTCCACCTCTCAAATTTGCTTACAAGAATTTTAAATGAAAGAAAATCATGTTTCGTGGTTATTTAAACATATAAGGATTAATAAAGCATGTTGCAGATCACAACCAAGCACTCACAAACTGAAACGGGTCTTGTTTTTCATTGTCGATTATGAGTCTTGCTTTTTTCTGCTTGTCGCCACCTTCCTCATTAGTACTTTTCCTATCTTTTTGCTTTGTTTACTTATGCATGTATGGAACCAACGTGTTTCCTCAAATGTTCTTTCCTGTTGGTATTTAGTCTCCGGTAAGCCCACTGCTTGGCTTTTTAATAGTTTACTCATTCCAGGGGATCAACCGAAAAATTAAGGGATGTGTTGGCGGCATCTTACTTTGCAGAATTAAAAATTTATGCATGTTAATATTTCGTGTAGTATCCCTGTCTTTAACTAAAAAAGTATATGTACTGCAAATAGTAGGCTATAATATTAATTTCTGATCTCAGTGATGTAAAGGACATTTCATTGTTCACTTCACGTTTCAGTAGTGGTTTAATTCTCTTAGAATGCATAAAAGGCTTACAATGTTAACTCTGTCGGCACTTGCGCGAGGCCCTCTATATGTGCGCGACCTATTTTGATAAAATAGGTGAAATAGGTTTAAAACTTGCTCTGGGTGAGAAACGCTGACTTGCAGCCTTCATCATGACTTGCAGACTTCATCGTTTATCACTTGGTCTGAGTGTTGGGCTTTGTCAGAGGTGTAGTGTGGTGGGAACGACGTTCCAACACCGTTTTGCCCTACATTAAAACATGGCTGCGATCTCACAAATGTGATAGTGACACGCAGATTCGCACTGCTTGTCAAAAGTCTACAGTGAAACAGGAAGATCCAGTGTGAAAATTCTTGCAGGCGAATGCTCACTTTATTCGAAATATTTGGTGCAGTCTTCCTTTTTATTAGGTGTGGGAACGGTGTTCCCGCCGTTTTTGCAGGGGTTCTTGACATTCCAAAATTTGACAAAAATCCACTGACTTATAATGTTTCAAAGTTCGATTTAGGGACTTGTAAATTTGTTTGGTGGGGGCTAAGCTTACCAAAGCCCCTTGTGGCGACGGAACTGGTTGCCAAGAGGCATCATTCGTATGTCAAAAACTGTATTAACAAACCATGCCAAATTCATCAAAATGAGAGCAACACCTTTTATAAGCTTTTCTTGTTGAAAAGACTTTTTCTATGACTGCAAATGTTAGTATACCGTTGAACAAAGGGGACTTCTACGAAACTCACACTACCTACCGTATGGCTCTGATTCACTCTACTTGCAGTTCAAACTCACAATCTGAGCTCTAAGTTGGCCACGCATACACATCAACTGCACTACCCGCTTCAAGAACGTCATTTTCGGACATCATTACGTCATGCGGAAAAACAACAGTTGCATTGAAACTGAGCAATGTTCCTTTGCAGAGTTCTTCACTTCAACCGCCAAAATTTAATGTTGATAACCCCACCTAATGACCAGGCTACAACTTATGGCACTTATTGAAAATATCACCCTGAACATTAAAAAATAGTATGAGATGTGCCAAAACATGTTAATTTTTTATTTTGGTGTCGTCAAGCAGCAGTAAGCCAACGCCTGAACCATGGTTTATGCCGGGGCAGTTGAGGTGAACACCCTTCTCAAACAGCGCTACGGCGATTCACTCAGGGACCGTCGATCGAACACCCAACCCTCCGATTGAGAGGGGACTAGCCATCGCCGTCCCAAAGAGAGGTTCGCTGCCAATGCTTAGGTGTCAGGTGATGTTATGGAGTGCCGTTGGGGCGTTGCTAATGAACCAACGTTAGGAGAAAAAGGATGAAGCTATCCTTGACAATTTGCCGTGATTTCATGCAGGGCCTTTTTCACCAGATTTTTAGAGGAAGGGCAATATAAAACTCGAAATACCAGTACCGGATCACTTATGTTTGCTAATCTGCGGTCTAATGGCATCTCTTTCCTTTGTTCTAAGGAGCTTTGACTAGGATGGGATGAAATACAGTAGCTTTGTCTGGAGAGTAAAGTGTAAGGACTGCGGCGCAATTGCTCCCCATGTCAGTGTGTTAAAAAAACCCTGTTTCCAAAACAAACATCGGGGTACTTTAGCTCATTCGATTTGACCCAGATTTTTGAGTAAACAATTCATCAATTTGCTCACTCCACAGCCAGATGTGTATTTTTAGGCTAGCTTACCAGACTAGGGTTTCTAAACACAAAAAATGAAAAGAGTTAGACCATTTGAAACTTTATTTAAAAGTAATAAAGAAGAGTTAGAAATTTTGAACTCCTTTCAAAATTTAATTTTTATTAACAAAATGCCGCCCTCCAGAAGGTTCCGCCCGGGACCCAGGCCCCCCTGCCCCCCCCTTGCTACGCCACTGATTGGAACCGTTGGTTGTTCACTAAGAACATTTTCCGATTCGCTATGGTGCTTGGATAATTTCATGTGGAATCCTGTTTATATTAAAGTTTGGTAGGTGAAGATGCTCCTAGACTAAAGGTTTATATGTACATTTGACAGCATTTTTTACACTGGTTAAGAGTGAAATTCCTTTGGTCTATGCAAAGCTTTCATCCAACCGCGGTATGCCATGTATCTAATTCAACTTTGAAGTGACGCCTATAAGATCTTCTCATTTCCAGCAATACTGAACAGTGATTCCTCACATGCAATCGATGTTAGCAGCTTACAGTTTGCTGCAACTTTAAGTGCAATGCCCCATCTCATTTGTTTCTGTATCTATTCACAAGCTGTCGAAACCCTGCTTAATTTCACTACGCTCTCGTAAAAACGTATTTTGATTTACAGTATCGTTGCACCAAAATTGCAAAATGCTTCCTATTGGTTGTGAGTGGCAAGATAGCGGAATTCGATCTGTAGATCTCTGGAGAAAGCTACTTTTGCATGCTGAGAGTGATAGCTGTAGTGTCTATGACATTGTAAGCACAACCAGACAAAATAAAGCCAAACTTGTAAAAACCTAGAAACATGTAAGATATCTGCTAATTACAGTATATTGCAATAAATGGCAGCTAAACTAAAGTAAATTTTCACTTCTATCTATTCATTGTCTTAGTCTGCAGTGGCTTCCAACCTAGGGCCCGCGAGTTTTAGCCTGATTGATTGATTATACACTGGTAAACGATAATTTGGTATCGGTTGAGAATGCAGTTGCACCACTCATCGCTAGGATGATTTCACTGCACTAGTCCCGAATCTAAAATCAAAATTTTCTGATCATGTCAGGTTTTCATTCACCTAGGTCTAAAATGTTTGTCTTTCGTATTGCATACGATTTCGAGTCGGGGTTGCATTCAAAGTACCGATGATAGAAAAAGGTTGGGAACTACTGTGTAGTTGACAGTGGCGTATCTAGGGTATGGCAGGCATGGCACGCACCATGGGCGCCACTTTGATGGGGGCGCAAAAATTGCTTGGAAAAAATTAAAAGCTTTATTTACAGTTTCTTGAACCTCTATTTTGCACCCCATACATTCATAAATTGCAAAGCTGCATTACCACAGCACCTTACCTAATAGGCTAATATGTAATAAGTCGGGCGTGTTGCGCCAGCACCGCCAAGCATTATGACAAAACTGTGGTACTGTGACATAACACGACGGTCAGACATTGTGACAGAACAACAATACTCGCATGCCATGCAGGGGCGCAACGAGGTTAAATGGCGCCCGGGCAAGAAACAAGTTTGGCGCCCCCACGTTCAAACCTGAGATCTTTCGGAAGCAAATTTACTGCATTGAAGAATGTATATGTGACATTGTTGGGACTTTCCGGCGCCTCCCGCAAACATTCGGCGCCCCCCGCAGTCATTCGGCGCCCCGCAGTGATTCGACGCCCCCATAATGATTCGGCGCCCATTGCTCCCCCTTTGCCCCCTCTCGTTACGCCCCTGATGCAATAGCTACCAGATCTCGTCCTTCTCACGCTATAAGAAAGCATAGGTCAGTCCGTACTGCTGATTTCAGGCAAGAAGATATTAATCAGAATCTGGCTGCAGGGACATAACGAGGTGAGATGGCGCTCGGGTCAAGAAGCGAATTTGGCGCCCCCATGTTCGAACCTGAGTTTTTTTGGAAGCAAATATACTGTATTGAAGAAGGTACTTGTGATGTGACATTGTTGCGACTTTTCGGCGCCCCCGGAAGTCATTCGTCGCCCGGGAAATTGTGCCCCTCTCGTTACGCCCCTGTCTGGTTGAGACGGGTTTAAGACCGTGGCTGTGAGAATCTGACGGTTGCGCAAATAACTGTTGTTGAGATCCTACAGATTTACATATTACTTAAACTGCTGCAGCCCAATCCGACTTCACGAATATTCTTCGGTGGCCACCAGTGTCCGATAAATAGGCTGAATACAATGCCCCAGTCTGGAGACTTAGGTAGAGAACATTATTAGTTACTCCTCGAAAATTCAGCAGTTTATATCATTACCGTACCAGCTGAGCAAACAATGTTAACTCATGAAAGAGATTTGTTAGTCTTGTTTAGAGCTAGCTTTTTCTGTCCAAATTTAGCTCACTGTTCGATGTCCAAGGCCTTGTGGAAAGGTCATGATTGTGAGAAACTAAAATCTACGTGTGACAATTTAGGAGCTGTGTAGAGAAAGGTAGGGTTAGTTGACTCAGCAGCATAGTTGACTCACCATCAAAATCTAACCACCCATGCGCGAAGGCGCAAAATATATTGCATTGTTTCGTTTTTTTTTATTCTATAATGACAGCCACGTAAGATTGACGTGTCATAATGGAAGGGCTGAAAAGTTATGCCAGAAAGTAAGTTTTTGATCCAAAAAAGTAAATATTGTTAGATTTAGTTCGTCAGGTTCTATCTCCTCTTGTAGGTGCATGTATAAAACAATGTTTCTGGCAGGTTATAGCTTAAGCACCACTCCACATTTCATATAATTTTGGTAGCTTGTTTCTCATCAGGAAATTAGTGATTGAGATTTTTCTGATTTAAGGCACCGAAAGGTTAGTTGACTAAGTGGTGGTCGTCCTAGTTGACTCAATGAGACATGATGTAAAACTACCTTATGAAGCAAAGCAACATCGCATTTTTTAAAGAATGCTGAATACCTTTCTCAAATATAATGGTTAACGGTATGTTGAACTTACGATGTATTTCTTAGGCAATGAAAACAATTTAATATATTGATACTTAATAATTAATCTATGCTAGCAGGGGCGCCGTTGGGTTCTACCCGATGTGCTGCGAATAGTGGATGGATAAACGAATAAACCTTTGTTTATTTGCTTCAAGAGTTGCAGTCACTTATTATATTTGTCTGTCGCGATTGGCTTTTATTCGGTATTTTACAATACATTTTCTTTACAATGATTTAATCAGAATGAGTCCCCTATCCAACAGGGTGAGTCAACTAATCATCCCTTAGTGCCAGTTGACTCAACTCATTAACATTTTCGTAAAGCGCTGGAAATGTCAATTGCCGACGTATCACCACACTGAAACAAAGTATAGGCCGGGGTAAAGTGTAGAACGTAACACTATAAAATTAAGCTTTCCAGAAAGAAAAGCATCGGAGCTACAAGTTATAAAATAAAAGATGAGTCAACTAACCCGAACTTCCCCTGCAGTTCAGATGTAGATGGCAAGTAATTATATGAGAAGATTCTAGATTGCAAACTAGCATTCTAGAAATGCTGGTTTCAAGTCGTGCCACTTAAAATCATCGCGTCTTGAAGTCCTGACATTCTTCGTATTGCTTTGCAAATAATGCTGACGATACCAATTATATGTATTGTATGCTCCGAACGATCTTTCAGTAAGCTGAAACTGATCGTTTTGTACCTCCGGGCCTCAATGACTAATGATAAGTCAGGGCTGGTTGTGTGATCTAGCCTTGATGAGAATAGAAAGGGACGAAAGAGCGAAAGGTTAAAATCACAGACGACTTTGCTTCCATAAAAGCACACAAAGTGTTGTTTAAATTATCATTTTTGTGTAATTTAACAGGAAAAGTCTAGATATAGTTACGGTTCGATGGAGTTGTGTGTTTTCTACGCACAAGTAATGCATGGCTTGCAATAACTAATTTATTGTGCAAGTCAAATTAAATGTGTTCCATTTTAAAAGAAATTGTCGTTTGCAGTTGCAATATGTTGTTTGATTTTTTTGTAAGATATGCAATTTTGGCATGCAGCACTATGTACAGTAGACTGCATGCCAAAATTGTATATCTTACAAAAATTGCACAATAAGTTGAACTACGATAAGGTTATTATTTGAATGTTTTGATATTCTTCATTATAAAAATAAATGAGCATAAAATTCTGTTGTGGTTCTTATGGATAGTTTATTTATAGTTTATTTGCTGGAAAACTTCAAAGCAAAAATGGAGACATATATTTTCTTTTTGAAAACATTTGTTTTCTTCATGGTTTAACTTTCCTAAAAATTGTACCTGCATCTAATATTTAAATTATTATGAAGGGGCAACATTTAAACTTTGCCATGGGCGCCACTTTGCATAGATACGCCACTGTTAGTTGATATATTCATATCAGAAAACTAAAACGAAGCAATATTATAAAGCATTTAATCAGAACTATTAGAATATCAAAAACCTTTTGTGTAGGAAACACCTAAAATGTAGATCTCATGCTCATCATGGGCTCTGCACAGCATCATTACATTGCCTTGTACTTCACATGGGAAGTTTTAAAGAGTAACTTTTATTTGGAAGTATCATTTTATTTATTTTATTTTGGTACCAAGAGATCGGTTGTATATCTGTCAAGCAAACCTCTTTCATTACATAACCTGCTTAAAAGTACGTTTCGGTATAATTATACTTTCAAAACTATAAGAGTGCTCATGCTACTCTGTGGCACTCGAAAATTTAAACAAGTTTTTGTGGACACCCTTTCACGGTGGTTCAAAACATTTTCCTTCTGATCGGTGAACTTTAATTCTTAGGAGTTTTTTGGCAAATAGCTTAATGCTGTGTAGAAGATCAATTGTTTTATAAATTCAAATCAGTTTGACAGAGTGGTTTTAAATGCCTCATCAAACCTGAAGCGGTGTAGTTTTGATCTGCGTTGGCATACCATACTTTTGATTCAACCTTGCATGTTTTTGCTGCAAAACACAAGTATGATATTTTTGGTTTATACATAGAAAAGTATTTCTGCTTGTGTTGCTGCAGAAACCCCCCTTCATTGTGCTACAATCAGTGCCCTCCTTGTTTCACCTCTTTTCCCCATTAAATTTTTTTCTGTCGCTGGCTTCTGTGGCAAGTCATTAGATGCTAAAACTTTGTGGATTTCATGATTGCAAGATAACTGATGGCCGCACAAACTCTTGTCTATTTCGCGCAAGGTGGTTAATAATTTTGATTTATTTTTCCGTTAAAGAAGTTTTTACATTTTGTGGTGTTGCAACATTGAATATTTTTTCTTATAAGTTCACTGTTTTACTAAAACGGTTTTGTTAGAATAATTTGAAAATCTTACAATCTTCTTGAAAAAATATGTTCAAAAAATTGTAAAACATTAGCCCCTCACTCTCAGTTTTGTGCTTGTTTAAGGGCGATCGTCAACTTAAGGTGCATCGATCGAAAAATATTACGTAATTATTCATAAGTACTGATTTCTAGCACAAGGAAGAATGGCTCATGACGAGGTTCTCGGAGCATTTTACTCTTTGGGACCTCACAACAGGCGGTCGAGAGTAGTTTCGCTACAACACTTCTAACGCATGACTGGCAGCTGGAAAAATCTAAGCCCTTAGCCTGTGTTGTGTATCGACTCGCGTCTGACACACATTCTTGTCAGTGGCGCATGGTGGTTACTGCTACTGGGTGTGGGCTGTCACGTCACATTATAACGTCATATTCACTTTTCCAAACGAACGTTTTGGCGAAGTTTGTTGACACAGTACACATATTATTTTGCACGCACTCTCCTTACTCGTTGTACAATTTTATGTGTCATTCTATTGACTATAAACTATATCAGCGCTCCAAGTTGGGATACCGGAGCAAAATACACTCAACGCTACGACGGAGCAGTTCAAAACTACAAAAATATCAGGCTGCGCATTTTTTGTTATGTGGCTGTTATATATGCAACTACTGGGAGGACAAAACAGATACGGGCTTGTTTGAGCCGTTATGCTCAATCCGACTGAACTGCCAATTAATGACGAAGCTCGAATGTGTCCTGCGGCAGGTTTAAATACTGAAGCTCTTATTGCAAGGTGTGCGGCTGCACAGGTGTGCGGCTGTATTAGCGCAAACCCAGGTTTGCCGCATCCAAAAAAGAAACGGGAAACTAGTGATGCCTGAAAAAGTCAGCTAAATCAAGTAAGTTGAAATAGGACAGTTTTGAAGTTTAGCTCAGTGAATCAATAAGACGTCCATAATTATCTTTCAAGCTTTTTTGTGGTTTTCCCTTGATCGCCCGTTCTGAAAAAAGTCACGTCACCATCAGTCTGGGTGTGCGTCGCACAGGAGAATACGCCCCTGAATCTTGTCATTCATTTCCGATGTTTCATCAATTGTGAAACCAAGCATTGCTGCAGGTGCACCCGTGTTTATCTTGAGGCCTCAAACTGCGAGTCAGTTCAAAGACTTGTTATGAGCGCAAGCATCTGTCACTTTCCCACTGTACTTACCTATCAAGTGTAACGACAGGAAATACTGTGAAAAGCATCGTAGATAGCGAACAAACTTATCTTGATGTTACATATCTAGCAGACAGATATATTTATCACCTGGATACAAGATATGTTAAAATGGGTTCGTTTTTACATTTTAATATACCAGTTTGCTTAGGATTTCCTGGATGGATTGTCAAAAACAGTGCAGGTATGTGGAATTTTTGCATCTCAGACAAGTTACTTAATGCCTATAAGCGACCTATAATGCTTTTGTGTTGTGAGAAACGTGAAACTCACCAGCTGATAACTTCTAAGATCATAAGTATAGACATTTTACAATTTTAAATATTTTTAGAGCTTGCAGGATCATGTGCAGCAGTGGCAGGAATAGCTGTGCTCGATGAAGCGACGAAGGAGCTTGAAAAGATCTGGGAAGAAAAATATATACAAAATGATTCCTTGTCGATAGGAAATCAAGTGGGCAAGCCTTTTTTATAGTAAAAAATGGAAAATGCAGCTGCAGTAAAGATTTTTTGAAATAATTTTATAATTTTATTCAAATTGCTGATCACGTTTAACTGTACAGTCACTTTTTTCTGTACAGAGCTTATCATTCTGTAAGCTCAGCATGCTTCCTCAATAAGAAATGATCAACTGATGTGTATCTTGAACCGAATAGGCGCGGATTTTTATTTCACGATGGTTATTCACTGATTGCAAATCCACACGCTGATCGTACAAGTGCAGAAACGTTTCGGCACGAAAAAGGAAACCGCTTTTTACCTTTTTTATTGAAAAAGAAAGCGAATCCATCCATTCCAACAAATCTTTGTTTACAATTTTTTCAGTCCCTAAAAATATATTTTGAATTTTTGACGGCCCTGTAAATCTCCGACTCCGGTAGTTTTGAACATTTTACCCTCCAGAAGTTTTCGACTCCTTGCAATCTTTCTGCGTAACATTGTAGGTAAACTTGCTGCTGTCGTATAGTTTGGTTGCTACATTATTTATTTATTTCTATTTTTAAAACTCCTGAATTCTTTTACACAATTCTTGGAATGACTCTTGCTTTGTAAGCAAACGCCACTCGCCAATGTAGTAAGCAAACGCCACTTGCTTCATTTGATTCAATTGCGTTTAAGTTTTTCTGTGCATAACCTCCGGACTTGTTTATGTCATGCATACAGGGCCGGATTTAGGTGATGCGACGAGGCTCCTATTCTAATCCACTCGTGAGGCCCCATCTCCCACTGTTACGATGGAAAAATGGAAAAGTGCTAAGCCGAAAATAACGACATCGACGCTCTAAAAGTATAGTCAATAAATAATTTGTAAATCCTTTTGAGTGCCCCACGGTCACTGTGCCGGTTGCTATTGTCGACGCAAACACGTTCACTTGCACGGAATTGTGAAACTGTGCTTGGCTGGGCGAAACACGATTATTAATTTCGACAGGCGAACCAACCATAAATTTCACGGTTAAATATTTGACAAAACACATGACCTACATTAAGTTTCACACAGTGGCGTGCAGAGGGGTGAACGGGGTGCCGGCCCTGGGCATCCAAGGCCAGGGGCGCATCCATGGGTGGGGGAACCTTTTTCAAAGTGGGGGGCACAATTCCAAGTAAAAAAAACTGTAGAAAAATTTTGTGGTTGGAATTGGCAACTGTGACGTCACAAGCGTTGAAATATGACGTCATTAACTTTTTTTGAGAATGTTTAAGCATTTTTATACAATGTTTTATAAGCCCTCAACGCCCTGTATCTACAGTACACCCTATCTACCTACGCTACACTGACTTGAGCACGTAAATGCAACCAGTTGTTCTTAACCTTACGCAAAATTCATTCACAAGTAAGTACAAATGCAACACGCACAAACCTAAGGGAAGAAGTTTATTGGTTACGATACAATATAGCAATGCGAAAACAAAACACTGCTAACAAGTACTCGTAACTAGGACGCCGAAAGAATCCTGAAGTTATCTAGTCGAGGCGCCCTAAAGATTTGTTAAAACAAAGACAATGCCACAATGCATAAATAAGGGAGCGTCCTCATATTACATCAGCGGATAGGGGTGAGAGGGGCTTTGCCGCCAGATTCACTTTCAGCTCCTTCACCATATGAAGGTCAAAATTACACTATTTCAGATAAAGTTTCACCACTATGAAAACGTATCTGTGAACCACCTGAAATTCAAATAGGCTGTTACTGGGGTGACTCCAGGTCAACAGCGTCACTCGGGCTCATCACGCGATTTATGCTGATTGATTGCAACCGTTCAGCTTTGTGTCACTGAAATTTCCATTTACTTTCATTCTAGCTGGCGCTATCGTTGCTCTGTGACGTTAGTTACGTAACATTAAATGAGAAGTTCACATGATAACTTCTCCATTATTGAGGAACGTGCGTCAAAAAGCAATGATAACGCCAGTTAGTCTTCTACTTACTACGCGCGTTCATGAGGCCAAGTTACTGGACAAATTATAGTTCGTTTGAAATTATTCTCGAAATGGAAACTGTCCACTGGATTGGACTTCATATCCAATATTCTATATCAGGGGTGGGCAAAGTTGTTAAGTGGCAGAATTTTTTGCAGAAAACCAAAAACACCAGCGAGCCGCAAAATCAGTTTGTGGAGTCAATACAAATACAGTTCGCTAAAGAATGGAAATTTTACAGAAAATGTTTACATAAAAAACTGCATCAAATCGCATGGACTCCCTGGCAACTAACCTTGCGAATTCTTGCAAACACATTGATAAATGGCACAAACCTTAAATATTAAGCGACAACTCGCTATCATTTTGAGATATTGCTATTCAGCTAGAAGAGCCGCACAAAACATGTCGGCGAACCGGATGCGGCTCACCAGCCGCAGTTTGCTCACCACTGTTCTATACAAATCCATTGCTTCAAAAAAAGTTTAGTCTGATCTTAATTTTATGTTTGAAAATACTTAATTGCATAGGGCAGCACGGGCTCTAACGGATGAACCCGAGTAAGGCGCGAGTGATCGAAGTCGAGAGAATGCCTATACGAACGATATTGTTTTATTCAGGTCACCTGCAACATGGACACGAAAGGCCAGACATGGAACGAAAATATGTGAACAGTGATAAGGCCCAATGAAAATAGCCTGAGTAAACAACTTAGTGAATTGGGACCGTGGGTGGTGACACAGGTATACGAAGCAAGCCAGCTCGCGTTCTTCAATATAAATCGAAATCGAAGACTCGGTCTGGAATATAGTGTAGCAAGTTGCAAAGTTGCAATGCAAAAAAATAATATAGCTATTTGGTGTTGCTAATGCAAAAACAAAAACACAGTTGAAGTTGATCTGTCAAATGTTTCATTTTGCGTATAAAATTCAGCGAATTTTTACTATTGACAATGGTGTTAAAACGCTTGAAATTACACCGAATTGCAAGAATTTTTCGATGGAATGGCACGACATTTTTCCTACAAACATGCATGCACACCGTCTTTGTAAAAAAATGGTGTAGTGTTACACCATCTGACAACACTGTTCGACAACACCAATGCGGTAAGAAAACCCAAGAAGGGTGATCAAATTGTGCCCGGTATTCTGCCAAACCTTTACGAAATCCTGCCAGTTTCACTGCCAAATTACAAATAATGTATTGCAAATGATGTTGCCAAAATTCTGCTAAAGTTTAAACGATTTACTTTAACAATGGACCCAATCCTAATTATGTTACTCAAACTTATTTGGGCAAAAATTCGAAATTTAAAAGTGGGGTTCAGGCCCCCACAGAAAACTAGTGGGGGCCTAGGCCCATGCGCCCCCCCCGGTTCCGTCACCTATGGGGGCTTCCAAAGAGTGCAATTACAAAGATTGAAATTCTGTAACTGGATGATTTTTGCTATTGTAAGTCTGCTAATACATGCTGTATGGATTTAATTTTACGAAACTTGTTCTGTTGTCAATACTAATTTTTACGTATTCAAATGTCAGTAATTCTCATCTTGTTCAATACCACGGACCTACACTTTAGTTGTGCGGAGCATGCCCAGTCAACCTCAACAAATTGATAGTGACGTGACTTGTTCCGGATGGTGCGATCAAGGGAAAATCACAAAGAAGGATTGAAAGATAAGCCGGGTTGAAAAAAACCCGGGTTTTAAAAAAACAATTCACATGTTTTTTGTTGTTTTTATCCGTTTTTTGTTTTTTTTATGAAAAGAAACAGGTTTTTGTTCTTTTGTTAGAAAAAAACACTATTCTGAATTGTTTTTATTGCATCATGCAATGTCACCATTTTCGGAATTACACAATAATAACTTTTTATACCTATTATGGCATTCAAATCTGAGGGTAAAGAAATGTACCCCATCTTTGTTTTCGCAAAGCGTTGTTGGTCAATTCACTCCAAAGTGGTAAGGTTTGGCAAGCACGCACACAGCAGACGGAGAAAACCCACTCCCACACAAACTCTGCCGTCTCACGTCAAGTTTATGTAGCGTACATGTCCTGCTAGTTCAGCATCGATATAGCGTATTTTTTCAACACATGGTTTTGTATGGCCCAACATTAGAAACAGTTCGGATGCAGAGAAGGCAGAAAAGTTGGTTAAAATCTACCGATTTTACAGAGCTTAAGAAGATAGCCAGTAGAATTTACTCAAACTGTCCAATTGTTCTTCTCTTTTTTTCAAGTCCTGCAAATTTGCTGCTGTTCATTTTGTTTCATTCAAAAATGTACAGCTAAGTGTACAAGTGTGCTGCTTATTTTACTTTTAACTGCATTGTGCATTTTTCAAAAGAAAAGAGTAGGATTTTTGTTAGTTTGTATTAAGTGGGCTTTTTTAAAAACACCCGGTGATTTTTTTGTTTGGGTCCAATTACATCAACCCTGAAGATAATTATGGACGTTTTATTAATTTTCTGAGCCAAATTTCAAAACTGTCCTATTTCAACGTGCTTGATGTAGCTGATTTTATGATGTATCAGTAGTTTCCCATTTCGTTTTTTGTGCTAATACCGTCGCACACCTGTGCTTGCAATATGTGCTTCGTTTCGAGCTTCGTCATTAATTTTCAGTTCAGGCGGATTGATCATAACAGCACACACAAGCCCGTATCTGTTCTGTCCCCCCAGTAGTTGTACATATAACAGCCACATATAACAAAACGAAAATTTTCTTGCGTACTTTATGCACATTCTCAATTCTTGTGTAGTTTACAAATTTTAAACTGTCAACCCTGGGTGTCCGACATCCCAGCCGCATACATTCTGATCGACTGCTATTCGACGCAACATTGGCACAGCCCGATGTTTTCGCAGGTATTTCCATGGTTTATCAAGATCGATTTGAAATAAATTTATTGCAGCTATTCGGGCACCCAGGTAATTCAGAATAATTTTCTATAATTTCTGTTATTATTTTTGAGGTCAACATTGTTGATGAACAGAAACAAACATATTTGGTAACGATGTTTTTGTTTTTAATAAGTTTCCATTGTCCTCAACTGTTTTACTGCTCCCCCTGCCCTACCGCTGCTCCGGTGTCCCTGAATATGCAAGTTGTGTCAACAAACTTCGCCAAAACGTTGGTTTGCAAACGTGAATATGACGTCATATCGTGACGACACAAACAGCGCAGCATATGTAGTAACAATGGGCACCATGGGCCCACACCACTGCTCAATACTAGAATTTGGTAGGGGGGCATCCAATCAAGCTGCCGCCCCGGGCATCACTAGACCTTTGCACGCCACTGGTTTCACATCTCCTTTTTCTTATCTGTGCTCAACAGTAGTATCCAAAATATACAATTTCCTAAAAAACAAACACACTGCACATATGTGTGGCAAGCATAAATGCGTTAAAACACAAGAACGTAAGGACAGGATCGTAACGACGGGGGGCAAGGGGGCCACAATTCCCCGTTCGCCGAATCCATATGGGGGCGTCTAATCACTGCGGGGGCGCAGAATGATTGAGAGGGCGCCGAAAAATCCAAACAATATCACCAATACTTTCTTCAGTACAGTGCATTTGGTTCCGAAAGATCTCAGGTTCGAACGTGGGGGCGCCAAACTTGTTTCTTGCCCCGGGTGCCATTTAACCTCGGTACGCCCCTGATTACCAC
>JGI24021J15306_10005296_pt1 | contig 15297 bp, 4 predicted proteins | sample Ectturendosymbi1_FD_15306 | JGI IMG/M metagenome (IMG submission 15306)
AGAGAATTACGATAATTCGCTTGTGGTGACTATCACAGTGACTTGTTACTCATGGGCACCATCTAGCGGTGACCATTTATTGACATGTGGCGCTATCTTCTGGCCGCCACACAGCCAACCTGCTGAGCTTCGTCGCAATGGAGTCACACTGTCTCTAAGACGCCGTGCCATGGAGCCGGGACATCTACTCCACTCAGCACTCGCCTGTCCATCGAGTGCAGATGTACGGCGCCTCAAATCGAGGCATCCATTCGTACTCGCCGCACATCTCATCAATTTATCTGACAACAACAGCATACGTTAGGCGCAGTGGGCGGATCACCAATGGAATGCGGGGTGGCAGACAACCCCACAAGACTCCGCATTTTCATTCCAGACAGTGGCACCCACCCTCTCGGAATGACCCTCCGAAGTAGAGCCTGGGTCCGGCTTAACTGCCTCCGCACCGGTGTCGGCCGTTTCCGCTCCTGCTTGTACAAATGGGGTATGGCCTCCTAGACCGGCGAGTGTGGCGCAGAACCGTCGACCATGTTGTCCTCCAATGTCCAATCCACCGACCTCCTCATGGACTGCACGGCCTGGCGGTTCTGGACGATGAGACAACCGAATGGCTGCTCAACACCTGCCCCGAAATCTAGCGCGGCCAAGCAGTGGATAGAACTCGCTCAAAAGGTGCATATCAAACACGATCAACCAAAAGTTTTTTCGCCTGATTCCAGGGACGTGGGAACAGCGGTAGGGCAGGGGACAGTAAGAGAGTTGAGGGCAAGCTTATAAAAAACAAAGTTTGCCACTTTTGCTTGTTTCTGTTCAGCAACATGTTGACCTTAAAAATATAACCAGACGTTATAGAAAACCATTCTGAAGTTTCTGGGTGCGCGATTAGCTGCAATGAATTTGTTTCAATTGTATCTTGTTAAACCATAAAATTACCCATGATACTTTTGTAAAAAGGGCACCTCCGCCGTCCGTGACTGATTCACACGTAACAATCGACACGATTCACCAAAATTAGGACGCAACCAATGTGCTTTTGAGTATGACGACACTGTAGTCGAGATTAATGAAAACTCGTTAGAGTAACTGTAATTTATTCAATTTTTGACAAATGACACAAGAACTATAAGTGCCAATTACAATTAAGTAGTAAATAATTACATTCAATCTAACTCTGAATTCGATAAGTCTGCCTGACAGGTTTTAAAACTTCGTAAATTAAAACAATTTATTTTGTGTACAATAGCAACACGAACAAATCTGGAAGCCAAAGCAGGAATGCACGGAACATATCATCACGCAGGTTTTAGGCTACGCTCCTGAATCGACCGACCAATCGGCTACCGCTACGCTCTTACACCGACCAATCGGCTACCGCTACGCTCTTACTGACCAATCGGCTACCGCTACGCTCTTACTGCTCAGTGCTCATAACCTTCACTTCGGCAAATGTTTCGATTCTTCGAAGATGTAGAATCCAAGCTATCTTCACGTGCCTTCTAACTTGCAAGAGAACTGGCCACTCCACGATTTCAGCCATGGTTTGTAATTGAACAACCCAGGCGCTTACAGCATAGCACAATGTTGCTCGGCATGACTAGCGCTACATTACATGCAAAGCGCGCAACGAAAGCTGCACGACATGGCACGAGCGACGCGGACGAGTTTTACAACATAGATAAAGGTAAGCTTCTTCTTCCCCAACAAAGCTCGCACGTTTTTCGAAGATTCAAACGCAATCTGCCCAACTTGAACGCCGTTCCAAAATCGCTTGATTTACTTGCGTTCAACGACACACTTCTACCCATGCGCGTCGGAAGATTTTTTTCCAGGGTTGGGGCACTGTTTTTTTTTCCAATATTTTTCTAAGAGGGGACCAAATGTGGCAAAATTTGTTTTTTCCCACTCGAAACTAAGAAAATAACCCTTTTTTGCTGAAAGTTTCAAAATCAAGGGGAGCCTTGCTCCCCTTCCGACGCCCGTGCCTCTACCTTGCGCAAAGACGAGTTGACAGACTGGGGTTGGGTTGACTTTGCGGCTCACAATGTAAGGGTGTAACTGGGGAAAGTACCAACGTTCGGTAGCGGCAAAAATGCTGGGCTCTTTCGACGGCGAAGCGCCACACAGATCAGCGCTGCTTGGAGGAAATAAACATCTTGGCGCCGACTCTCATTGCTATCGTTCGTTCCCAACAGAATTCAACAGAGCGATACTGATCGACGAGCCGAGCAAACCGCTTAACGTTTCACGTTCCAAGTGTTGCAGGCAGTGGCGTAACTGGAGGTTTGAACCAGGTGAGTTAAAACTTAGCTGAAAGGGACGGCCATGATTTGGAGTAACTTGAGAGATGATGGTGAATCCTGATGTGGATGGCTACGCTGAACCCTAAACCACAGGAAAATACTCTGAAAAATGCAAAAAGACAACAACCTGCTGAAAACCAAAAGAATACTAATACCGAAATGTGAGTTAAGTGGTGGCCAAATTTTTACATTTAGCTTGCCAGGAGGGGCGATTCGCCGTCTGCCCCCGTAAGTTACGCCACTGGTTGCAGGTAGATCGCAATGGTAGAAACGGTACCGACGAGAGGTTTATTGCATCCGGAATTGGTTAATACTCAGTGGAGCGTTGAGGAGACAATGCTAGAAAAGATAATACGTTAAAAGAAAATCCCGTTTCGCCAATAGCACCGCAAGCAATCCAAATCACCAATTCCGTTGACCTCGGCTTTCTACAACACTGCGTAATACCGTGAGCGAACGACGACGACAATGTTCTTTCACGACGCCAACTAAGTAAACTTGAGATTATCTCATGTTAGCGAATTTTTTCCGGTATGTTGTTAACGTACATGGTGTTTCTATCGTTGCTGCAAAGATCACGCCGAAAACGTTTGGATTCGAATGAAACCAACTGCTACGAAATGGAACGTTCACAAACTTGCGAACAGATCAGTGTTTCTCAGTTGCTTTTCGGCCGCTTTCTGGTGACGCTCGTTTAGTTTGCACGCATCGCACCGGACGGCGAAGTGGTACGTGCATTGATGCTGTCATAAGCGGCCTCGCCAGACCCGCAGGTCTTGCATATGTGTTGTGTTTAAATCGGCCTTTGAGGCTTGGACTAAGTCGACCTGGGTTTGACCTCGAATGACATTGATCCTACACCGGGCGCAGGACAGCACGTCTTATTTTCAAATGATGCGAAAGCAACGGCGAGGTCTGCGACGCTCAGCGAAAATAACAAAGGCCGCAAACACAAACCGACAAAATAGGATACAACAAAGCGACGCGCGCGATATTGCACTCGCACGTGTGGCACGCTCTACGGACGAACGCGGCAAAAGGCGTCTTCGCACAACAGGCACACAAAACAACGCGACTGGTCAACTTCGTTTACGTTCTTAAAAAATGGCCCCTGGTTTGGAAAACTTTCGGAGCGGAAAACAAGCGTGACGAAAATCGACATCGCGAACTGCGTAATGGTGTCGATGACGTTAACAGCCAAACCACTGCTACCCACAAACCCTCACTTCAGTTTAAAAGCTTCCCATGGAACAGCTTTGCTTCGCTAAACCTCGGCAGCAAAGCACAGCCCCCAACGAACAGGCAAAGGCGAAATTTGCGCCGATTTAGATGCCGGTGGACCAGGACCACAGCTTCGGGGGGCATTGCCCCCTAATTTTATTGTGCCCAGACAAAAATGGTTTTTAGTATGTAATAAAAACAGATGTTGCCCACCTAAACATGCATTTTGTCCCCCCAAAAAATCCAAAACCTGGCTGCGGGCCTGCTGTGGGCGCATGTTGGATGCGGACAGAGGGGCGTCGAACTCGGAATCACAAACAAAACAACAAAACATTTTAGATTCACTAGACAATGATGTCCGGAAGACGATCGTTCGCCACGAGAGCGAAACGCTTCCTTTCTTCACAGTCGCATGATGTCCGCTACACACCTTCCTCAGCAAAGCGCAAGCGCCCGAAAGCTTCACCGCCGCGAGCGGGACAGCAATAAGCCGCGATTATGAAGCTTGTCGTCGTAACCACAAAGGCAAGCTGAGTTTCGCAATGGAGAGCCGGTTACAGTGTTGAGAGGCGTCGTGGTCAAGCGAAAAGGCAATACTTAAGGAATTTTAACGTCTTCTGGATGACTCACCCCGATTCGCGAACTTAAAAGCGTCATGTTCGAGACAAAGTGTCCGTGCGACGGTGCACGCCTGTCCAACAGCTCGCGCGCGCGCAAAAGCGTCGTCGTCGTCGGCGATGCAAGTGTCGCACGGCATGCAACGTCATCAACTTAACGTAAGCAAATCGAACGCGTCAGTGAACCAGGGTACACGCGCACGGAAGAAAAAACGTCAAAATTTTGAAATAAGACCGTCTGCTAAACCACTTAACAGACGAAGGTTGCGACACGCGCCATATCTCGGGCTATGGAGTTTAGATGCAAGCTGAGTGCCGCCAGGCAAACGTCGACCCAGTTCATAGAATATTCAAGAGAAACATGCGTTTTTTGGTCTAAGCGTAGAAAAAAATGTCGTCAGGAATTACGCAAATGACCCTGCATTCCACTAAAAACAACTTCGTAACCGTTTGCGTCACAGCTTATCGTTATAGCGGCCGAGAGCGTTCATCGTTGGCGGGCGACTGATTCCAGCGCCTACAGTAGACGAAACACGTTTCTTCGGCTTGCTGCGTGCGAAACAAAGCCCGTTCCGGTCCGCTGCGTTTGTTCGAGTACGCCATCTGGCGGCGCGAAGGCGAACACACGAGCCCGTCGTTCTTGCTACGGCATGTACTTGAGGTGGCGCGAACAATCAAGTCAATTGTATACGCTGAACGCAACCGCGTGTACAGGCCGGGGCTTACCACCACCACCACCACCGCTGCAGCTGCTGTCACATTTTGAAGACAAATCGGCGACGGCCTGCCAGGCCTTCCCGACGCTGCACGAATTCGACTAAGATTGTGCAAAATCGCGACGAAAACAAAGCGCTCGCTACGTCCCCCCAGCCTTCTGGGGGCGAGACTGGTCGCTAGAAGCTCGGGCGGAATGCGACCGCGAAGGCCCGGACGACGCGTCTTCGACCGCGCGGGTTGCGGAGCGTTTCTCTTTGGCTTCTTCCTTTTGTCGGATATCTTCCAATTGCACCTGCGCAGGTAAATCCATTCTTTGAACACATTTCTGCGTGCGCGGGGATCTGGCGACATCGGCGCCCGAAAGCGCCGCTGTCGCCAGTCATTTTTCAAGTGGGACTGGCGCCACAAGCTCCCACCAGTGTTATGGACGAACCGTATAAGATTTCAGACCTAACCAGCTACAAACTCCATTTACGCAGTTGGTTAGTTTCAATGCAACAGCGAGGTTGAAATGGCATTTTACCCTTTGTTCCCACCTACGATGAGCACTTTCAACTGCTGAATTTTCGACGCTAGGCTATGTACACGTCAGTAGCGCAGCCAAGAATTTTGTTCGGGAGGATCCTCGTCAGTCACTCACGTCATTCTAACTTGATACCAAGTACCAGTAAAAATCTTGGCACGTTTGTTTCGGGGGGGCATGGTCTCTTCGACCTCATTCTGGAAGCGCAAGTGACACACATGCTAAGAAAGATACACAGCAACTGATTGTACCTCCCACGCAGGTGCTACAAGCTTTGGTAACTACCACGTCATGCAGAGAACATGCTACTACAAGCACGAAGGACAGGGAGAAGAAAGTTTGTTGGAAAGTATGCCACCAGTTTGAAAAAGTAAACCAGACGGCATTTATTTAACTTCAAATAGCGTTGCTTGGACCGGAGACGAACCCTCCCCCGCGGCATTGTTCGCTCCACAAATTAGTGAAAGACACGAGACTTCGGCCCAAAACAGCACTGTGGTGTTGGGGCAACATATTTTTCTTTTTGAAAAATGCTGTCGCAGGCATTCATGCGCATCCGGACCTAGTAACGCTATCAGCTTCAGTATGCAACACGCGTTGTGTTATAAATCTGCCAGCCTATCGCAAACCGGCGAGAACTGCACAAAACCTGTTCGCTTAGCACGCACCTGCAAAGACTGGGAGAGCTTAACAAAGTCACGTTGCACGTGTTCGCTCGTCTCCAGCGACTCCTGCAGCGAACGCACCTGGTTTTTCGCTCTAGCGAGTTGATTCTCGAGCGCTTCCTAGCGAGAAAACGGCAAGCAATTAACGGCCACCAGAGGGCGAAAAATTGTTCGGCAGTCGAGTGCAAGAATTGTTGCAACGGAAAAAAACATGCAATCACAGCTGAATGCAACCAAACCGTTATAGCTTTTTAGTTGTTACTGTGTTGCTTCCACGGATGACCGCAATACCATGTATGTTTATATTACTCATTTCAATAAACAAAAAAGACGACATGATTGATAAATGCCTGACTGCCACGAATTTGCGAAGTCAATTATCAGCTGTCGCGTTAACGAGATTCTACCTTCATGCAATTAACGTATGTCGCAATCAGTTCAGTCGTATGAATAGCGCCTGAATCAAGCGGCATACAGAACAATGGCGAATATGACGGGCAGTGGTCGGTGAGGCAAAAACCTGCTGCGTGGTATTTAAAGTGCCCTTAGTCGCCATAAATTAAACGCACAACTGGCCAATTTCGACGAGTTTTTCTGCCAAGGGCTACAGCTACAAACAACTTGCTGCATCGGATTTGAGCAAATGTCCTGCTGGAAATGACTGCACAAAAAAATAAAAGAAACCCCGAAGCAACAAATTGCAAAAAAAGACTAAACAGCATTAAAGTATTTTCGATAAAATGTTCTGAGCACAAGCGCCTGCGATGCGGTAAAGAAAGCGGGTCAGGAGTTTTACTAAACACAGCACCAAACGTCACGTGCTACTGCACGGTTCACTGTCGACGTTGCACATCGAGAACACACCCGTTCGTAAGTCACCCTGCGCACACACCAACAGGCACGGCTGGGTATCATAAGGTTTTTAACCGGTAACAGCTGGATTTACGGTTAATTGTGGTTCTGCCATCGCAACCAAGGCGACTGCCTCGATGTAGAACTTATTCGAACAAGAAGTGTTGGAGTATTTGACTGACGGGTAACTTTGCGCGGAATGGTCGATCGCAACTGGACCATAGACTGGTGAATAGTGTTCCGGCGAGTTTCAAATCCTATTATGGGATAAATGGCCGAAATGTCTCAGCGAAAAAAAACAGCCAGGAAGACGTTTTTACGGAGTAAAAAGGAAATTTTGACTGGCCAGGAAACGTGTGCAACCAAAAGCTCCCTATTGTTTAGATGCAGTGTCTCTCAACCAGTGGGCAATAGTGCAGCTTTCGAGTGGGCCACGGAGCTGGGTGAAAAACATGTTTGTTATCTATTCTAGACCCCTGATCAGTGGCGTTGCCAGCCAAAAATTTTGGGGGGCAAATTTTTTGACTTTAAGCGAGCAACAGTATTCTGTTTGGGACACCACTCTCGAAGCAGAAAATGACAAGGTATCCTAGAAATTGGGGGCATGCCCCTGATCTATATATAAGGTGAGAACACATAAATTTGATTTCTACAGCATAGCTCCACCAAAAACATTAATCTCGTTCTGATTTCTCCTTTGATGTTCAACATAACAAATGCAACTGAAATGCTCGCACTTTTTTCAACGCATCCACGAATTAAAAAATGCGTTCAGCGCCAAGCTTCTCTCCGAGTTGCATATAAGAACAAATCGCTCGTTTAGAGTATTGTGCGTTTCTTTATGCGTATAAAAGCGTAGCCTATGCTAATTCTGCAATCAGTGGGCCCGAGTGGCATGTGCGCAAAGCTTCACACTGTGGCAGCAAGCAACAATAGAAATCACACGCCGTGCGCTGGGAAATGCTCATTTGCACCACATAAATATAGGTGCTATTTTAGCGCACCTCCCGTTCGTGGTGCATCGCGCATGCGACGCCGCGCCAGCCAAGAGTCTTTAACATTGTCATAGACTTGCACAACTCAGAAAGCTCGAAGGGACATATGATCAACATAAATTTTCTACCGGCCGCAAAGTACTATTTCTCCATTTCATTGCGATGTGGAGATTTCGTTGCAGTACGGAAGCAATTCTGGAACGACAATTACTTATTCATGGTCGAGCTTTTGCAGCATTTTCTACGATCGAGAAAGCTCTCGCGTGCGGCCCGCGGTCCATATGTTGCGCAGGCCTGCGACTAACAAGAGTGTGGGTCACGCAATTTTTGCCGAAAGCTATCTGGACCACATCAAGAAAAGGGTTGAGAAACACTGGTTTAGATTACAATTAACTGGCGGCAAAATTAGGCTGTGCAACTAGCAGCATTTCCGTAACGCGAGAAGCCCTTTTACAGCAAGTCACGTGCTGTTTTTGTGAGCGAACAAAGTCAGGCGGTCCATGAAGCAACTAGAGATAAATCAACATTGATGATCGGACACGTATCTGGCAAAGGCAGCAAAAAGCGAATTAGTTGCTTTCGACCGATATGCGGCATAGCACACAACCAACTCTTGCAAGCACAAATCCAAATTATACCGAAATCAAACTTACTTTTTCACCAAAACAAACCATAACTGAGGGAAAAAACACCACGAAAATCGGAAGAAGAAACGGAATTAGTTGCTTGACACGCAAGGCCAGCAGCGGTGTTTAGGGCTGCAGCACAACCACGATTGAGGCAAAAGCCGAAAAACTTTTTATTACTTTTTCATTGGTCTCGTGCAGCAACTTGTCCTTGAGATTTTTGATAATCTCTCTCGATTTGGCGCGAATCGAGTCCATCGACAGCTGGTCACGTTCGATCTGAACCTGAAACAGGCCAAAACAGGGGGTGGGGGGTTAAGTGTCGGATGAAACCTTTTCAAACGTCCGCAGTTTATTACGAAGGCGACGGAAAACAAAATTTTCGGTTTCTTGCGCAACGAGAACGAATGCGTTGAGAAAAGTTTGCAGCTAAACAACAAGATAAAATAAAACCAAGCCGGCTACCCGCAAATCTTGCTTCTCACTGATTTCTTTCCGGAGCTGATCCTGAACAGACTGGAGATGCACGATCTTCTGTCGCGCCTCGTCCAGTTCCGTCGACAGCGCGTTCTCGATTTGCTCCTTTTCGCGCTGGGAAAACAAAACCATCGTTTTTCTTTTCTTTCGCAGAAAGTTCATCGGGGTTTCGGATTGTTTTGTTTTACTTCGAATTTTTTACTTGCTCAGGGGTCAGGAGCATATCGAGGGGGCCAAGAGGGACACAATGCCTCGGGCGCCGAAAAGTCTCAACAGTGCCGCAAGTACTTTCTTCAGTACGGTAAATTTGCTCCTAAAAGACCTCAGGTTCGAACCCGGGGGGCGCCAGGCTTGTTTCTTGACCCGGGCGCCATCTAACCTCGGTACGCCTCTGTCAGGGAAGTAGCGTGGCCGGACTGTTCTTGGACAGCTGCTTTCCTTCGTGGTCGCCGCCAAGTTAGTCGTGAAGAGATATCAGTCAAACGCAAAAAAAACTTGCTTCGCATATTGTGTTTGTTGTTTCCTTTCGCCTTTCTCTCGTTTGTTTAGTGAACTGGCGCCCCCCGGGTCCTATCTAAATGCTGGGATGGCTTTCATCCCAATGGGACATATCTCAAATCAGCTGGAAAATCCAGGACATCACATACACGCACACACAACACGTGCACGCACACACACAGAAAACACACACCTGCAAAGCTTCGGTTGACGAACGAAGGAAGCTGATCTGTGTCTGAAGCGTCGACTCCAAATGCATTTTTTCGACTTGCACAGTCGCGTAGCCCTCCCGGTACCGGTCCAGGCAAATCTTCAACCCCTGCACAACAACCAAAGCAACTTTCTTTAGCGTGGTGAGGAACGGACGAAGAAGCTGGCGATTTTTACCTGGAGTAGAAACAGCCACTCGGACATGTCTGATCATGTTGTGAGCTGTTAATTAATAAATGACAGCGCACTTTTACGGGCACAAAAAATTCAAGCATAATTTTCACGATGAGGAAAGCTGAGGTTTGAGAACGATTGAACAAAACGACAGCAGGTTGGTTACACACCTTCAAGAACCATAGGGACGTTAAACCGCTGATCTGGCATCCGGCTACGGTCTGCTCAGGTGATCAAGCAGCTTCATTCAATAGTAATTTTAACCAACACAGACCTTGATGCCCATGATTCGCGACACAGTTTTTTGTGCAACGTCTACGAGATGTGCAGTTTTGTCTGCGCCGAAAATTCCGGCATAAGTTCGATATGACCCAAGTGGCAGTTGTTGCTGTTGCCAATAAAACTTCTTGTACGATCAAAATCATTAACAGAGCGATGACTTGCAGCAACAAACAGGTGGTCACGTGAGACGATTATGACAAAACACACAACGAAGATTAACCGCAGTGGTGGTCGGCAACTTGGACTCTTTCTCCAGGCTGTGCTTGGTCTTTTCGAAAGAGTTCTTCAAAGCATTCTGATCGTTCTTTAAGTGGCGGAAGTTTTCGAGCACTTTGTCTCTGTCGCTCGTCATTTCCATCTGAGCAAATGCGGGTCCTCGTTGAAGTTTCAAATTGGCATATTTTCACAACGACAGGCTCTGCAGCGTAACCTTCTCTTCCTTCCAAACGCAAGTTTTGAGCCTTACTTTCGGGATAAACCTACGCTCAGACATCGCGTAGGAATGCTGCTGCTGCTGGTGAGTGCGTTGCCGATTTGCTCCGAAACCGGCATCGCAGAGCTTCTGTTACCAAGCAACGCTGAATGCACTCGGTTAAAATTGGAAGCTCGAACACGCGGTGCCGGCGTTTGGAGGCAATGCTAGAAAGTTGGCACAGAGCTATTGCGAAGGTAACCAAGCTACCGCTATTGCCTTTAAATCTTTTAAAAAATATTCACAACAAGAAACGACCCTTCGATGACGCAAAGCAAAGTAGAAGCAAATCGTACTGGGCGGCGGCACTTCTGTTAAACAAACTAGCGCATCACCGCGCGTTCAAGCTGAGTAAATAGGCGGTGATGCGTGACAGAAATAGGTGGACGCGTGTGAGTCCCGACAATCCGTCTCATCTATTGGCCCTGTGCTCTGTCGAGGATACGCATGAAGAAGCACGGGAAGTCGATGTGAGCAAGTTTGCATAGCTCATGTTAATTTCACAGCGTTTTCTCGACTTCGATGAACTTAAAAATCTGCATAAGATGCGAAATCAACCACAACTTACGCATATACTAATAATAACACACATCAGGTAAACTATTTTTCGTCGCTCAGTTATCCCACGTAGTCATATTTCCAGGGAGTCAGTTAACAGCTAATTACAGGCTACTTAAAGTTAGTCAGCTCAAGCAAGCAGGCAAATCCCAATCAGTCACCAATCTCTCGTTGTCCTCCGCTTCCTTCTTCCTCCGATAGCTCTGGTCGTCCTTCATCTTCTGCTCGAGACTGTCGAGCTTCGACATGAGACTCCTGATCTGCTTCTGGGCATCTTCGGACGCCCTCATCACCGACTCCTCGACGTCCGCGCGATGAGCTCTTTCCGCCTTGCACCGCTTTTCCGCTTCCTCCAGATCCGCGGTGAGTTTGTTGCACTGCGGAAGACAACGTCATCGTCGTCTCGCGGCGCTGGACTTTTAAGTTGGACTTTACGGAATATACATTTTTGAGTTTAGCATGCCTTACGAGACGAACGGCCGTCCGTCGAAAAGCACTCACAGTTACAGTTCATTTAAATGAATTGTTAAAATAAGAAAATTAAAAACAAGTGTTTTTCACCTGGCGTCGCGACCCACAGAGGGGTCGTGAAGCATTTTAGGAGGAGTCGCGAGTAGATGTTTTATGTACACAGCTATGTTACATTTGCTCTAGTCGAGGTTTAGATTGGGGTCGTTGGGGTTATGGTGGCTTGCTATGATCGGTCGCGGTACAAAAAAGGTTGAAAACCACTGATTTAAAAGTAAACATGTTTGGCGAGTGGATACAAGCAAACAATTTCACGCTACCTCTCCGACAATGAATATTATGTCCAACAATACAATAGCAACCTTTTTTCACGAACACCTACAGTCACAACATAAAACTGATCCCTTGCCTTTAACACCGCGCAGCACAGACAAAGAAATCGCGTCACGAATGCAACGCGGCGAACGTCGCGCTTTGATACCGACCTGTGCGGTCAGTTTCTCGATTTCGGTTTCTTTCGCTCGCACGAGCTTGAGGTGGCGCGCCGGCGACGACTCGTCGGAGAGATCGCTTCGGTGCTTCGTTCCCTGACGTAATGCAAAGAACGTCACCAGCTACGTCACAAATTTCAGCTCCAGCCGAATCGCCGCATGACGCAGGGGAAGTGACGCGAGTCCGACGCAAGAAATTAAATAGAATGGCGAATGAATCACTGGCATTGCAAGCAGGCGACTACCCCCGACAGTCTCGTCGCCACGGTTTTTTTTTGGGGTCTTAGCCCCCCAAATTGAATTTGTAAATCCACCCACCGATGACTTTGTGGCGACGGTTATGACCCACGAAGACTGATACAGGGCTTCAATAAGCAGTGGGGGTTAGTCCAGGGCTGGGCAAACTTTTATCCCTACGGGCCACATTTTCAGGTGCCATTGGCAGGCCTGCCACACCGTTAGCTGGTGTAAGATAAAACAACATTTCTCGGCCCGCTGTTCTTTATTGGCAGTAATGCTAAATATTGTCCATCGGATGGAGTTCCAAGAAAAAATAATTTAGTACACATTAAAATCTTATTTATTGTGGGAATGTAGCTGTTTTTCATTGGAAATTGAAACGAAATCAGGTGAACGATAGTCAAAAATTTATCTAGATAAAAATATTCTCTATCCGTGCCTGACTTTTCCCACCCCTTGGGTTGGTCGTTGTTTCTTTGAAGCTCGACGCGCACGACAAAATTGCACCATTCAGGCCAGCGCCTGTCGCGAGATGGTCGTTGAATAAATAATGAAGGGTTAGACTGCCAGGTTGCAGCGCACCGCAAGCAGTACAAGACGCGCGAAGGCTTTGCTCATTTGCTGAAATTTCATTCCACTGAAAATAAAATCAACCTCATTTTGTAGCTTTCCTTTCTTATAGAACAGATCGACGCAGCAAAGGGCGCCACTTATAACGCGATGAGGTTTCCATCAACTGAACTTTCAGCGAAAGTACAACTTTACCGCTGTAGCCACCCAAGCTTGTCAAAAATGGTATAGCGCGATTGTGAAGCAAATAATAACTTGTAAAGTAGGTGTTCGTCTCCTAAACAACCGCACGTGTTAGCAAGTAAGACACGCTGGCGCTATAACGGTAAATCGTGAGAAAGATTTCGAACATTCGAAATACCGTACATCATTCCCCCCCTAGAGCAAAGCCGCAAACGGTTATATTGAAAATATTCGTGTATTTTCAAACGAAAGCGTTTGTGTTAGTTGCTCGTAGCAACCAGAAGCAGAGTTGCGGCTGCGGCGTTTCGCAACCAAGACCCAGCAAGGAAACCAAAGCAACTGACAAGATATCCGGATGGTTTCGGGAATGCGAAGAATCACAGAAAATCTGTACGTAACAAATATTACTCACATAGAAGATGTGCACAACAAACATCAAACCTGCAGTGGCGAGGCAGCTTCTTTGGTGGTGGTGGCTCTGCGCTTTGAGAACGGGGAGGAAGGCTCTTCGCTTTCGGCAAGCTCGTTCAAGTCCGGGGCGGAGTTAACTGCAAGTTAAAAAACAAGCAACTGGAAAATCGAAGAACGGTCTCTTCCAACTATAGGCGTAGCCAGGGGCAAAATTGGGTCCATAGACCCCAAATTTGTAGCTTATCTTGTCGTTTTGTGCTTTGAGAGGATGTGTCCCAAACAAAACACTGATGCTTGCTCAAGTCAAAATATTTGGCCCCTCCCACAACTTTTGGCTGGCTACGCCACTGCTTCCAAACATCTGCGGGTTGAGAGACGAAAGCAAGGTGGTCTCGTAACGTGACGTAACTTTTACGAAAAGAACGGCAACAACAGTGACCCTTAAAAAAGGGCTGGTGATGGTTGGTTGAAACTGACAGAATGATAGAAAATGAGCGGAAGGTCTCGATAGGCAACTAGTTGGCAGGATTTGAAATTTAGGTGAATAACGGGCATACCAACTGACAAGTGCTTTCTACCGCAACCTGAAATAAAATTCATTTTGAATTGTCAAGGGTTGCTGGTGACCAGCAGCAAAAAGCATTTAATTTTGCAATCCAGCGAATTACGTCATGTTCCTGTAAGGCCTTGAAGCGAAGCAGCTACTGTAGTCTTTCAAGCGATTATTAAACATTAAATTCCGTAAGGGCATGATTATAATTATCGAAACGAGTCTTAAAATGTCCGCAGCGCAATTACCTCAGCACACTGCTTGCCTCTTGTACGTTGAACAAGTGCTGCCTTTTCGTGCGAATGACGACAATTTTTGCAACAAGAACTTCTGTCGCTTTACTTCTAACTCTGGTCATTTAAAAGTTCAACTTTAAATGATGCATAAGTGAACCGAGATGTGACGTTTCTTCGCTTAGGGTGGGTAACAATTGCGCGTTTGCTACGAGGGAGGGAGTTATTTCCTTTGTAGTCTTTCTGGTGGGAATTGACATTGACATATAAGCGCTACATGCACCGCTGTCACTTTTACCAACAGCTGTTCATTCATTACATCACACGCGGCGAAATCACACAAAGGGCCTCACCAGTTGATTGAATCACTATGAACGCTAAAATCTCTTTCAGAGCAACAAGTTCGAAAACAAAGGTATGCTTTGACTGCCTACTACACGGTTGTGCAACTCCGATACGAATAACCAGAAGCGTAAACCCAACATGAGCCCACACGAACCTCTGACCGACTTGGCTTCTCTGTCTGTAGTTGAGACTTGGCGCGCGAGGCGCTCGTCGCCCGATTCCGCCGACGGCGAAGACGCAAGTTTTGCGGAAGCGTCGTAGGACGGAGGTAGATCGTCGTGGTTCTCGTACGGGTGGTCTTGGAACGGACCGAATGAATCGTGGGACACGGAACGGAAGAAAGAAGTCCTGAATGAAAAACAACAAGCTTGCCACGTTGTCCGGGCGGGCCTGGACTTTTTTCGGTGTCCTCGGGCCTTGCGAAATTTGTTTATCGCGGAAATACAGTATCTTTATTTCAAATAATCAGTAGCGGGACAGGCGCGCCGGTCACGGAGACTGTCTTTCGCTTGAAAGAACTTTTTGATAACCTTCGTCTTGGAGACTGACAATGTAGAGACATGCTTGCTGTTAACTGGGCCACCCAGCGTCTAGTTCAGGGGTGGCCAAACTATGGCCC
>JGI24021J15306_10005298_pt1 | contig 15296 bp, 10 predicted proteins | sample Ectturendosymbi1_FD_15306 | JGI IMG/M metagenome (IMG submission 15306)
GTTGGCGCCCAGGGCCAGGCAAAGTGGGCCAAGGTGGCCTAAAAGTCCTCCACTTATGACGTCACTCACAGAAAACCTGCACCCCCCAGACAAAAATTTTTTTTCAAGTGCAATCTACTAGACTGGCCGATCTGTTTGAGCCGTTGAACAGCTCTCTAGCGCAAGCGGAGGAGCTAGGGCGTTGGTAAGGCAACCGAAAATTGCTGTTTTTTAGGCCGAAATCAAAGTACGAATATACCGTAGGCCGGCTCTATATGTGTTAAGTGGCTCACATGGGTCGTAAAGGTAAAACCAGTCCGTATCCGAAGGTGCTGAAAGCTTGTTAGCAATTGCGTTTAAGTGCCAAGAGATATTTTACCTTCAGATGCTTTTTCGTGCTGCTCCTAACTGTACTCTGCATGTTTCTTTCAGGCATATTCTGTCTTTTTTGTTTGTATTGCAATAACATCTGACACTGTATGTCTGCTTTTCATCCCTATTCAATGGTTATTTTTCATGGCCAGTACCTATGTTTGGATGCATTATGTTTGGCATACAGGTATGTCAAAAATAACACTACTTGTCAAAACATCATATGCTTAATATGTGAATAAAGTTTTTTTGTTTATAATAGTGATAGAAAAAATATAGTTGCCTTGTGAATATTTGAATCTGTGCTGTTCGATATTTACTGTCAAGTTTGCATAGTTTCAATTTGTTAGTTTTTGCAAATATGAGACTTCCAATACTTTAGTTGTGGATATGATCTAAAGTTTGCGTTTTTTACCAAGTCAGTGAATTTGGCATAAAAAATGTTCTACGTATGTTGAATGTACCTGTGTATATGCTACTTCAGGGAAAACCAAACTTAATTGTAAATTTACATACTTATTTTTATCAAACAGAAAAAAGTTCCGGAAGTAGAAAAACATTACAGTAGTGTTAGCAAGTGTCAACTCTTTTCACTTCAGGTCCAACACTTCAGTTTTGCATTTGATTGTTAGTTTCCCTGTGTTTTTTTGCATAAATTTATGTAAATTCAGAACAGTTCTCATGACACTGACAAGCATATATGGGTATCTCTTTTGTAAACTGAGGAAAAATTTCCCCAAGGGCGGCACTGCAGCAAGTGATCATTGTAAATGTTTAATGAAATGCATAATTGTTTAAAAATACAACAGAAACATAAGATACATTAAGTGAATAATGATGTAACATATTTGCAACATAGATTAGTACATCAGCAAATATTCTAAACTCAGAGCACACGCTACAAAGCTTGGGTTCTTAACCATTAAGGTAGTGGTCTGCGAATTGTGAACTTCAGCCCACTTGTGGGCCTAGCACTTTTTATTAGGCCACGGAATCCTTTCTGTTGTGGGCCATGTGGCACGCAAGAGCTGCAATCCTGTGCTGGTTGCATGGGATAAAACATAGGTCACTGTCTGTAGCAAACTACGATTGTGAAAGATTAATTGTTCAATGTTAATATTGATTGTTTGAAGCATTTTTGTTGTTATGCAGTTTTGTGACATTTATGTGGCATTGTATGTAACAGGTTACTGAATCCAGCATAAGTTTGAAATTGGGCCTTCAAAAATAAGCATAGGTCTTTACTTGTGACCGAAAGAGCAGTTTGGGCCCCGTTAAGGAAAGTTTGCTGATCACTGCCTTGAGGGGTCCATGAAGGTGATGTAAAAGGTCCATGTGAGAGATTTGAAAGGTTAATAGAATTTGTCCTGACATTTTGAAAGGGTTGGCTTTGCATACATTTCTATTACTGCTACAATGATTAAGACCCAATTTTTATTTATTGCATTGTTTCTCCTTGAGGGTCCATAACCTGCATTGAATGTACTAGGGGTCTGTGACCCACAAATCTTTAAGAAAAACTGCTATAGAGTGACTGCTTAAAGAAGATTAACAGCAAAACACGAGCTTTACATATATTTATTTGAAGGAAACAAGTCCAACTTCGTTTTACTCAAATCTTTGGTTTGTGCATTACAACTTACGCTGCAGTTTTCTAGGACTTCTAGGACTTCTAATTTTGAGCCTGTTGCAAATATCCACTATCATGTGATTTGAAAACAATCTTAGTCATTCAACAAGTTACATTTGAACCATATATTAAAACAGGGGTGGGAAATTAATTTAGCTCAAGGGCCATTTTGGGAATCCCGCGTTTCGCGGAGGGCCGTACCTCCTCAGGGAAATAGAAGCAAGTCTCGGTTAACGCAGCCTCAGCACTAACATTAACTGTGGTAAGTTGGAGGAAATTTCAGATTTGAAGATTCTTCATGAATGCTTCCAAGGCCCACTTGAAATGCTGTGGCGGGCCATATTTGGCCCGCAGGCCACTATTTGCCCACCCCTGTATTAAAATATGATAAAAATTAAACGTCACGTATTTTAACCATTGCTAGACTGTCAGCAGCTAGAAATTGAAAGTATCAAAGTAATCATGGCAATAATATTCATAGTACTTCTTATGCATTCAGAGATCTGTTCTTATAAAGCATGTTAGAAGATCTTGAAAAAATGCTAGAAGCAGCATATGCACACAATTGCAAAGAGTACCGTAATTTAATCAATGTTAAGAAAAGAAATAGACAAGTAGTGCATGGCCAGGAAAGTAATTCAATCTGGCCTGTGAAGCCGTTTTCGTCCATGTGCAAAGACATTTTGCCAATAATGGAACCTAGTATATTTTCAGAAAACTTGTTGATTTGGCAGAATGCCACATATCCTGAAACAATCACATTACATAAGATATCTGGCCCTCGAACTGTTGTGTAGCAACTTATGTGGCCCTCTGACAAGAAAACTTGGAGACCCCTGAATTGATCCAAAGTAATACATTGTTGACAGTGCTCTGTGCAATGAGTTTGACTAAGTGAAAAAAGTAAAGCATTGACAGTCAGTGGCACTTTCTACGTATAACAATATATTTCGACTGGTTCAACATGCTTGAAAGCTTGGAGAAAAAAGATTCCCAAAAACGATCAGGGTTCCCACAAGCTATCAAAAAGTATTGAATTGTGAAATCGGTTTTCAAGACCTTGAAAAAGTATTGAATTTGACCAAAATGTCCAAAAGGTATTGAAAAGTATGGAAATTCCAAATTCAGTTATTTGTTTATTAAAATTTAGTTCTTTCCTGCTGATGACAGATTTGCAGATGTTTTTTGCATTGTGTTCCATTAATAAAATTTTGGAAAAATGAACAGAAGCGATGGTTTTTAATTTTTTTTATTTGGTATTGCAAAAGTATGGAAAATCGTTTTTGAAAATGTGTGGGAACCCTGAATGATGCCAGGGCATCTCAGCCTAAAAGAAAAAAATGATCTATAGACTGGGTTTGTAATTCTATTGCATATCGATCACCTTGTACACCTTTGATGTTGAAAAAGTGTCAAGTTGCCAAAAACCTCAAAACTCGAAAAGGGAATGCAACGAGAATTTCTCCAGGCAAATTGGTTGTTGGTACAAGGAAGGGGGTGGATAACACAGAAATTTGGGTATGAAAGATGAGATTGAATAAAAGCATCACCGTCAGCGATCCTATCAATGTCATTATGAAACAGAATGCACAATGTGGAGAGAAGCTGTGAATCCATCGTGTAGATTAGTCTTGTTTATTGAGTTCTGTTTGTAATAACATATCATTATTAAAAATCCGTGTTATCAGAGAAAGTCTACTAACCAAGTCAAAGCATGACAAACAAATTTAGGAGGAGCTTAAATCAACATTGGCCAAACTTATCCATTTCTCAATTTAAATGTTGGCTGTTTGATTTATCCACGGCCACTGAGTAATTTGCTGTGGAGCTCTCAGGCAGGCAAGACTGCTCACCCCAACCACATCGTCAAAGTAGAGTTGTGCTCAGGTTTCCTGTTAGAAAAAAAAAATTTTTGATGCTCTGTCGTAGCTCTGCTTCATATAACCTGTGACCCGACATCGCCCCAAACCTGTGCCACGTTCGTCCTCGAGTAGTTGTCAAATGGTAGCAAGTGAACTGGTTTGATGAGATGATGCAGTAAATTCGTTAGTTGCTGTGAAGACATTTTTGCATAATAAAGTGATTTTGTGATCCTCTTATTTTGCAGAAAAAGGTTTCTGCCCTCCAACGTTTTTACTGTGGTTACTTTTCATGTACGTGGAAGCGACAATAAGATTGCGTGATGTTAGAAGTGGCCCGTTCCATATCGAGCTATGTCGTCCGTTCGCCGCTCACTGGTAAGGTTTTCTGCTGCAGCTGCATCTTCCTAGCTGGTTTTTGCATTACTACATGCTTACACACCTCATTACATATGATTGGTGGGGCGCTTGACTGTCAAGCTCTTGGAAAAGTAGTTATGTGTTGCTGCTATACTATGCTTCATTCTGTATTATGCTGTGTGTTAGTCAAGTTTTGTTTGGACTGATCGTGGCTTGGTTTTGAAATGAAAGGTACGTGAGGACCTGTGCTCTGTGGACAAAAGCCTTTGTTTCTGTTAAAGTTTCTTATCTTCGAACGTCTTCGAGACTTGACATAGAAAACGCGGAGGGCTTTAATCAACAAAACGTGACTGTCTTTCCAGCAAGCATATTGCAAAATCTGTCTACCGTAGGTACGGCTCCAGTCAGGCCCGCGTCCAGGGGGAGGGCAAGCGGGCAATCGCACATCCACAATCGCTGACCCCCCGAAACTAGCACAACAACAAGTTACAATCATTTTGTCCTCCCGAAAATATCAGTTGGTTGCGGCCTGCCATGGCTCCAGAAACAACGTATTTGTCGCATTAGTCATGCTTGCTAGAATTACGCTGCTGTGGCGATGTAGCAAATGCGTTTTTCCATTGTGTCCTTGCGATTGAGAGCCCGCTGTACGATTTCACAGCGGTTGCCTTCGCCTGTATTGTGTGGGAGTCGCTGTCTGTTAATTACACACGATTGATCCCTCAAACCTGACAAACACATTCCCACCCCTTCTGGAATAGAGAGAGTGTTGCTTTTCCGTCAAAATCATTACCGCTTGTGGAACGTACAAAAGATGTGAAAAGAGTTTTCAAGTTCTCGTTAAGTTTACACTCGCTCATGATGCAGAAGTTTACACTCGCTCATGATGCAGCTGCCACTGTGCTAACAATATTTTGTATAGTGACAATTGCCACTTTGCATAGTGATAACTTCCACTTTGTACGCTTTTTTTCGCTGAGACATTTCGGTTATTTGTCTAATGATAGCATTGAAACTCCCCGTAACAGTGCTCACTACACCGTATTTTCGGACATCATGATCGAACTGGCTTAATTTTTTTCGGTCTTTAAAAAAAACAACCTGGTCTATAACTGAAAAATAAGCGAAAAAACCAAGATAGTGGTCACTGCCACTTGGATGCTGAAGTGGTTCAGTTGTCATTTGCTCGGAAAGGATGTCATTCGTTGAGAAAAATGAAAGACCTTCCCACCTATTCGCCTGCATTGCCGCCAAGGTCACTTACACGCCCTAGAAAATATGATTATTGAATTATTGATCTGAGCACAGTACTTCGCGCCGTGATCATACCGTAGAGAGTTTCGACGACATTGCACTCGTTTTCATATCAGCTGAAAACCTTGGCCGATGCTTTTCATTTCATGCTGTCCGTTGTGATGCAACAAGCTATTGTTCTTGTAGCATTTGAACGATGCAAACCGAACGCGTCCACAGCGCAATTGCTTATAATCACCACTTGTAAGGAGTTAAGAATAGCTGTCGCAAAGAGATTGCATGGGTCCCTTGCATGCACCTGGCAATTTTCGGAAGGACGGACAGCATTTTGCATGTGAGCTGTTTGGATCGCATAGAAGTGAATACAAGCCTGGCTGTATGTACCTCTACATTAGCTTGAATCATCTGCGGTCGAATTGTTTTGAATTAAAAAAAAACGCATTTCGGTATCTTTCAGAGTCCTGCGCGGGTTGAAATATTTTGCTCGCTCCCGCCCTGCACCCACAAAATTTAAACCCGCCCCCACCCGCAGGAAATTGAGAAATCTTGCCCTTTCCCCCCTCCGCAGACTTCTAACCTGCACCCGCTCCACTTTCCGTTCCGCATCTCACGCTGCCACTGTGTGGAGGAAAACCACTAAAAAGTCACGCAACAATATGTCTCATCGCTGGTGGCAATTTATTCAGTGGTTCATTTCAAAGCCAACAAAAGCTCTTGAAAAACACTGAAACCTAGTCAAACTTCAATGCTTTCTCAGAGCACTTTTGAAAGAATGTCGTTCACTGACGAAATCTTTAAATTTATTCTTCTGCTATATGACCGTCTATACAAAACACTCGTTCACCAGCAGCGCTAGTTGCCATAACGTAGTCGTATTCGTTGCAAGATCACTGAGAGATGAAACTCCAATCTGGTAGGATTTCTCAGGATTCAACAGGTAGGATTTCTAAGGATCGCTTCAGTATTTGGCCATAGACAGACCCGTTGTCCAGCTGCGGGTTCGTCAGTCAGTGCGGAATCAGTGTGGCTGTCTGCAATTTCCGACTCGGCCATAGCCAGTAGCGAGAAATCGCCACAAGTGGTTCGTGACTACGGTTTTAACTCTACCCACAAATGTCCTGCAACCTCATAGAATTTGTATGGATTTTCGATAATGATTCCGAAGCAATTATTTCACGTATTTCAGCTCATTGCCCCGAAGGTCAAACATTTCTATCAGAAAAACACTCGAAAGAATTTGCCAATCATATTCATTTAGTAAAAATGATTGAAGACATGAAATTAACTTTGGCAAAGAATATGCTTCCGAAGGTGTCCGCTTATGTCGCTCGAAAATTTTTTTTATTTGCAGCTCCTTGAAAAGCTGCGTTTGATTGTTACTGGTAGCTGTAACTCTTCCCGTCACCACCGCTTCATGCGAGAAAAATTCTTCAAAAATGAAATTAGTGAAAACATTTCCCAGAAATTCCGTGACCAGTGAAAGATTGGGTAACACTGATCTAGATTCAGGTGAAAGGTACGATCTGAAAAATAGATTTAGATGATTTCGCTGATGAATTAGACAGTCGACACGACAATCGAAGGATTAAGTTACATTGAGGTGATGATGATATAAAATTCTAATGTAGACTGTGCACGGATCTGTGTGGGAATCATATTGTTCATTGTCTATTTGTCTGAATCTTTTTAGAGTTAGTGCGTGTTTCGCTTGTGGCAAGAGAGTCATAAATCAACGCAGGGTTGAAAAGTCAGCTTTTGAGAGTCAGTCAGAGGAAAATTCAGTTTGAATATTAAAATAACAACTTTGTTGGGAATATTCTGCAAAAGAAGTTTTACGCCTGCTGTTACGTGTTGCGATCAGGTACACGCTCCTGAAACCGATACACACATTCCTACTGCGGCGCTGATATGCTACTCTATGTGCCACTGGTGCCGAAACCTCTCTGAAGTTAACTGCATTGAATAGTCCTCACCCTATCCACGCTGCAGATGGGCATTACACTCGCAATAGTAGTTGCATAACATTCTTATGATTACACTACAATCACAAAATGTCCATGAGCTACCACAAAAACGGATTAGTTAGTAGTCGCCAATCCGTTGGCAAATTTTTATGCGTTTTGTAGTAAGAATACTTGGACGAAACTAGTTGGCTATCAATAGCCTACTTGTCTCTGTGTCAGTATGGAATAGGTGGTTGGAAGTGGAGCCATTTCGCTTGCATGTGTGTTGTTTTCACTTTCGTGGAGCTGTTTTCGTTCATGTGGGGTCGGCACAATTGTGTACGGAAAATGGTGTCTCGTTTTACATGTGCAGTGCTGCAGAAGTTGCATGGCTAGCACAGATAATTCGGCATAGCAGTACACGTGTGTGATTGCATCTGCAGTGGCGTTTAGGCGTCTCTAGTGAATAATAACGTTAGTTCATATTTGATGATATTCACAAGCCTATATTGGGTATGACAGGGTTAATCATAGCAACTTCAACTTCAAAACAACGAAAAATCACTATGCAAGATGGACATTTGTTGCCCCCCCTACTTCTTTTCTCGGCCCCGCAGTGCCCCCCACTTGCTTAATTCTAGAATTGCCACTGCGCACAGGACTCTGGTTATCTTTAGACATGAAGAATGTGACCTGAAAATCCTTCTTCCGGCTACAACTATGCGTTTTATCCGTTCGCTCGACCGTAGAAGACAAGATTAACAAACGTTAGCGAAAACACCTATAAATGCCCGACTTGTGTGTTATAATGGTCGCTTCATTGCGTGATAATGGTTGCTCCGTTGCTGGTGCGAAACGTCTCATTTTCGTTTGTTCATTATTTCGCTACGTCGTCGGCGCAAGCATTGGGACGCGAACAATTGGTCAGATCTTTTTTGTCGGTGTGGGCTGCGGAAGGAGAGGAAGGGGTTTGCGCCGGTGCTGCGATGCGACTGTGTCGGATCACTGAACCTTGCGCATTGTCGAACTCTCTGGCAAACAGTTATTATCTCGTCACTGTGCCCAGTTTGCTGTCACCGCTGTTTTGAAAGGTTCGGTAAAATTTAAAGATTGTGTCATTATTTTTGGCAAACACTTTGAAATGCGTGTTTTTGCTGTTTTGTCTTCGCTAGCATTGGTCATCCTGTCGTCACGTTAGGCATCGGCCTGAAGAGTTACGTTTTGTATCGCCTGCGATTGCGTACGCAAGCTACTGTGCAAAAAGAAAACAACTTTTATTACGAGCTGATCAGGAGAGCTTTGCCGAAGGAGCTTCATCACAATCACACGATGGCTGTTGCCGACAGAGAAAGAAGTAATTATATTTTCTACTTATCTGAAATCGCAAACTTTGCAAGCGGCTTTTTAAAAAATGCTGAACTGTTTATTCACCAAGTTTTTTCACAATCAGATCACGATACAAACTTTGTTCCTCTTCATACGTACGTGGAAATAATAGCAGATCTCCTTGTTTTTTTGTTTTCTGTCGAAGCACATTCCCTTAAACTTAAAATGAAAGTGGCGTCACCACGAAGTGGTGACGAAGTTGCGAATGGCTTTCAAAAGAAAATTGATTACTCTTCAAGAAATGCTTCTATTTCCAGCCTTGTTTCGAAGTAGCAGTTGTTATCGAAGGCCGTTGCAGCAACGGTGCTGCATTAATCGGCCGCTTGCAAATACGTTTTAACACTACTCAACTCGTAAACTCCGTTTGTTAGAAGCAATACCATGAACGCAATTTGGCGATGCGCGTTTTTTTTTGTAAACTTTAGATTGTTTGTTGCATTTGTTATTCTTTCATTTCTCATGATCGGATTTTCGCAATGGCACATTTTGTGCATTTGAATTTTCGCAACGGCCTGTTCGGCATAGCGACGTTCGGCCTCACATTTCCGTAAATCAGCGCTAAGGGACCTACCAACTATCGCGGGCCACATGTGGCATGGGATGTCGCTGGTGGGACGCAAAAATAATTTTAATTTATGCTACGCATCTGACTTATCTTCCAAAGGAAAATAAGTGTGGAATAATTTTGAGGAGCTCGAGAACTTCTCTTGAGTAACTGTCTGAATAATTGTTTATCACGGAGTTTCGTTTGGTGCGATGCACGGTCTAACTTTACTTAGTAATAAATATCTTCAATGTTAACGTAGGCTGCATTTGACCCGCTGACCACAGGTCCCCCACTCTTTCCGTAATTTGTCGAACAGGTCATGTTTTCGTATTTTTTACAGATTTCCTGAAAACGTTACGCGGCTGTTCGATTCTGTCCCTAGCCTTGTTTTCGCTGATACCTTTTTCGGTATCAGCCTCTTTGTCCGAAAAAGCTTAAAAACTTTGTCATTTTTTCGTTTTGCGTCATTTTTATTTGACTGAAAAAGTCATTATTTATGACCGAATTGACTTATTTTTATTCGGTCGTTCCGAAAAAATCCGGTCAACGACCGAAAAATCACCGACAAAAAACCCCAGTCTGTCAGGCATAAAATTGATGGGCACTGAAAACCGAAACTGAAGAAGCGTAGCAATGCCTGTCGTGTGAGTCAAGTCACAGCAGGCAAGTGCTGGCAGGTAGTCACATCTCCGAGCAAGTGCGGACCCGCCGACGCCATGCAAACTTTGCTTCCTATTAAACCTCTTCCTGTTCAGTGCGGTGGGCGTCTAAAGCCTTCGAATGTTCAACGCTGTGTGTTTTTTTTTCGCTGAGACATTTCGGTCATTTGTCTCATAATAGTATTAATACTCGCCGTAACAGTATTCACAAGTCTATATTTTCGGACATTATGACCGAATTGACTTAATTTTTTTTTCAGTCATTACAAAAAAATTCGACCTACGACCGAAAATTGACCGAAAAAAATGCAGGTTCAGCGTCCTTTGTTTTGTTTCGAAACGTCCAAAACGGGTCAGTGCTCGTGCACCGACACGCCCACTACACGCCCAGGGCTGACATGCAGTGACGCCACACCCGCCAGCGATGTTGTCTTCGCTTTTCCTTCGCGCATGTGTTCGTGATTGCCCGTCGCAGTAACCAGAGCTCGTTTGCAGATGACGCGAGCGGCGGCGGCAACCAACCCAACGGCGTCATCGCGCACCAGCCCGGCAACAGGAAAAACAGCGAAAAAGTTCAAAAGCAGCTCGCGATTCAGGACGTCACAATGCAACGTGCGTTGGGTCGCGGCGTGTTTGTTTCGCACTTCGCGTGAAGGTTGTATTTGCCACACACTCGGCGTCCTCACAGCTTCGTCCACCCGACGGTTGTCGTGACGTCACGTATTACGCGCAGGTTTCATCATGGCTGACTCGCCGCCCTGTCACATGACTGTTTGGGGGGGTGGGGTGAATCGGGTAAAATCACGTCCCCACTGGCACGCGAAAAGCACCTTGAAGTTGGAGATCTCTTGAAGGATTTGCAACCGTATCCAGTGTCCGCCTTCTCGTTTCAACATTTGAACAAAGCCACTTCCGCATAACAGAGCTGTATTGATGGTTGACGTGCATGTCTTATTGCGCAAAAGCAAAATATATCTTGCAGGCCAGTAGCTGCATGTGGTATTGACGAGACTTGAACGTACGAGGTCTTCGCCCGATATTTGTGCCAAACGGGCCGACAATGACTGATCTTGTCATCCTGTCGTGGATGGAGGCACTTGGGAAAGCCATCGCACGGAAAATCCCTGCCAAGCTAGGCTTTATAAGCGTCTTTCGTGTAATTACTAAACCGCACATTTTGTTCACCACCATGATTGATTTCTTTCTTTGCTGGGTAGCACCAAGCACAGTGATCCTTGGTGTAGAAACCTGCATCTCGCTGCAGCTCACGTTCACGCATGGTCAGGATCCTTAATTAGTTACGTTGCGTTGGTTGCATGTGGTCTGGCCGTCTGGACTCTTTGTTTCGAGAAGAAGTTTAAAACCTGATTAGAATCCTTTCTGGCATCTTTTTCGTTGCATTGTAATTACCAACGCAGAACAATATTAAACGGTCACGTACGTCGCAAACGAGTTCAGTCCCGCGGGGAATTCAATTGTGGGATTGCAGACACTGCAATGCATATCGTTTTGCGAACCTGTTTTGAAGGTCAAACGTTTCTTGCGGCAGCGCTGATAACTCACTGGAACGGTAAGGCCAGAATTCCCAACCTGGGGTACATGTACCCCAAGGGGTACATTTGCCTATCCAAAGGGATACATTTGAGGTTAGCATTAGAAGAGAAAAATATAATTACATAATATTTATTTCGAAATATTTATACATATATCAGTGAATATTATTTTCAAATATCAGTGTATGCTTATTGTTAAGTATATCTATGAATAATGTTGATAAAATACTTTGTCATGCGAGATTTTAGGGGTACATGTTAATCTGTCGAAATGCTGAAGGGGTGCATGGTAAAGGTTGGGAACCCCATGGTTGGGTCCTTCGCAAGCTTTGCAGTTCGGCCGTATTGGATTCCTTATGACGGATGGTGTATTGTTTGGTCTTAAAAATACTGACATTTACTAAATTAAACAACCCATGCCTTCTCCAGTGCTCCCTATCCGATAATAGCACTCCAAGTAATGAGCGCGCCTGCTGGCTAACCCGGCCTTATTTACTTCAAAGGCTGGACTGCTTCCGCCGCTATCACTGCTGTGTGTGATTGCATCCGTTTCGTGACTCCCTGTGTTGAGTGGATGAGGCCAGGGGCTCTGTGGCTTCTTCGACAACAGGATTTCTTGCCTTCAAGATTCTCACTTTCCTGTCACAACTCTTCCCCATTTGCACATTCCGCCAGCTCAGTGGTTCTTAATTGGGGAGGCACGCCTTCCCAGTGGGGTGTCAATAAATTTCCAAGGGGGCAGGAGCCCCTTACGCGGTCTACAAAAGGGAAAGTTTTTAAACGGGGAAGTCTTCCGTCCAATTTGTTTATTTAGCGTCAGGGGACTTGAAACAATGGGTAACTACTTCAGGGAGGGGCGTTAACACCCACTGCGCTACCCCACCCGCTGGGCCGTGACACGGAATGGGTCGCTGTTTGATTATTTGGTCGCGTCATAAATTATTAATTGTTTCGCGGAAACTTCATGAAGTGCTGACCACTCTGCTGCATAATTTTGCATGAACGCGAGAAGTCTTGTAGCAAACAATTACTAATATACCTATTATGAATTGTTATCATTGTGACATCACAATGCTGACGCGTGTTATTCTCGGCCGGCAATGTTGCAGCAAGCTAGCAGTTGCGATCCCTGGTAGTTCCGTCCTTTTGAGAACATTTGCACCTCTGATTTGAGAAGTGTTTTAGTGAGATAGTTTGCCGAAGGTGTGGCATTTCCTTTACGCATAACATCTTTATCATCGCAATAAGAAGTTGAGAAAAACTGCGCTAGCTGCTTAAACGGAACCAGGGACTGAGCGACGAACAAACAAAAGAAATTTTGGTTTCCAGTTGCCGAGGTATCATCATCATCATCATCATCACCAACAACAACAACGTCGTGGTCGTCAAAATCCGCCAGCGCTCCAGCGAACGCGAGCACGTCGAGTACGCCCTCCTCGCAGCGCAAATTCAACTCGTCTGCTACCGCCGCCACTGCAACGGGCAATTCGCCAGGCAGCAGCAGCAGCAAACATTCGCAAGATTTCGCCTCGTCTTTGCACAACGCGTTGTCCGCCTCCCCACAGGACGGAGATGGTCGGCGTCGCAACAACAACACTGCCAGTTCTAATAAAAAAGCGACCGCTAATGACTCGTCTCCTTCCCAGGTGAGAAAGAACTTTATTAGTAATAAAGACTTATTAGAATGAAAATCATGGCCAAAGAAAACGATATAAACGACATTTTGAAATGTCGTTTATATCGTTTTCTTTGGCCATGATTTTCATTACAAGGCTATTCAGCACTTCCGCTTTTCAGGCACCAAAATCTCACTAGTTAGTTTCAATTTACTAGTAAGTTTGCTGTAAGTTTACCAGGTCTGGACGTTCAAGGGTTTACTAGGACTGGTTGTTCAAAGAGTGATGAGCCGCTAGAGCAGTGGTTTTCAAGCTTTTTTTGTACCGCGTCCCACCATAATCCAACGAACCCCAACCCATCTAAAACTCGAATAAAGCTAATGTAATACAGCTGTGCACTTAAAAGTTCTACTCGTGACCCCTCCAAAATGGCTCACGACCCCAAGGTTGAAAACCACTGAGTGAGAGCGTTCAATGCCAACAGAAGCTTCTGATATCAGTGCGAAGCATTGAAGTGACGAAACAATCATGCTTTTGTCCGGTACCGCGCTGCACAGACGGTCACGTGATATTGAAACAGAGTGATATTTGATTGGGCTGCTGTTGCAGGAGATTGTGATCGCACGTATTGAGATTTGCACCCAATTAACTTCGTACAAATGCATTTCTTTCGTTTGTTGTTTTAACGTGATGCTTTAAGCAACCTTGCTGAAATTGCTTAGAAGACCTGACGGGCGCAGTCGTGTGCGTTCACTGGAGTTCCCTTGGGTTTTCTTTCTTTCTTGCAATTTGTCGAAACTCGTTTGTTCCGAATCGATTGTTGTTTCGAATCGGAAAAACCCGTTGCCAACCTGTCATGCTGCTCTTAATTCAACTGTGAAGCATGCTTGCCGGTGTAATCTGTTATACTTGTCAGAGAAACAACTCATGGCTGCTGGTTTTTTTTCGGTCATTGCACGAGTTTTTTCTTAAATGACCGAAAAATTTGGTCAATTCGGTCATGATGCCTTTTTAAGTCATAAAAATATATGCGAAACGAAAAGGTGAACGACTCTTTCATCCTATGTCGGACAATTAACCGAAATGTCTCAGCGAAAAGAAACACCCGGCTTGGCAAGTCCATTTATTCCAACCTGTTTTTTTTTGCGCTGAGACATTTTGGTCACTCAGACATTTCGTTCATTTGTCTCATAGTTATATTAAACTCGCCGTAACAGTGTTCATCATCCTGTATTTTCACACATTTTCACCGAAATGATTTCATTTTTTTCGGTCATTTGAAAATCGTTTCGGCCTATGACCGAAAAAGAACAGATTCCAACTGCACGTCGTTCCAGTGGCCGGATACCGGTACAGGGTTCACAGGTTAGGTTCGCGCGCCATAACCACGTGACAAAACGTGCAGTAGTTTAATGTGTCGACTTGAAACGTTTCAGTAAAAGATCGATAGAACCTTTAACTTTGAAACATCGGTTCGGCCGGTGACAAATCGCGCCAGACCAGAATAGCTCCAGCATTCTTGTACGCTTGCTTGGGCGAATTGGACATAGCAGATCGCAATTATCGCCGCGTGTCGCATTGAGGAGGCTCCTTGGCGTTATTTGTGTGTGTGTGTGTGTATCTGGTGGAGGGAGGGGGGGTACCAGGAAGCGGGGAATGTTGGCGAAATGCGTTAAAGACGCGCAGTTTTGGGCAAAGATTTTGTCGCATTCAAGCGAGTGGTTTTCAAAGGCCCGGGCGGTGAGTGCAAGCGCTAACGGTTAAGGGAAGTTAATCCATGAAATTTCCTGTTGACTTCTGCCATACCTTTGCTGGCAGCCCTGAGCCGGCTGCTCTTGTCTGTTCGAAAGCAATCAACTTGTGCTAGGTGGCAGGCTAAAGGAGGTGCGTGCGTGTGTGCGAGAACTCTACCTACCGTCGTCTTTACCCAGACGCGCAAAACGAAACAGACTTGACAGGAAATCTCTGCGCTGCGTGCTGTAGATCGCTGTGCTGCGTGAAGGTTGCAGGCCTGGTGCGTGCGGCGCGCGCTTCGCGATCAGAGACGAAATCGCGACGCGCGATTCTGTCACTCGCCGGCGTGTCAATCAGACAGACGAGCGCGTTTTCGCGCGGCATGGAAGCAAATCTGAGCGGAC
>JGI24021J15306_10005299_pt1 | contig 15296 bp, 10 predicted proteins | sample Ectturendosymbi1_FD_15306 | JGI IMG/M metagenome (IMG submission 15306)
CGTCCGGTGGTCTCGACCAACGCCGGTCGTCGTTTACATACGCCGACATGCACGGACCTTACCCGAGCCGGTCCGAGAGCGTGGGCCGAAACCTGAGTCCTCCTTTTCCATCTGTGGATGAGCTCGAACGCAACATTGCCTTGAGTGACAGAAGACAGCACGATCGCAGATGCAGCGGTAAAAGACTGCTTTCAAAAGATGTGGGCTGTGCCAAGTCCAGGTCAGTGACTAGCTGCGGTAGGATGGCGTCGAGTCGCAAGTCTACCGTGCATGGCGACGCATCACATTATTGCGAAAAAGGATCCGCGAAAAGCAACTTGGAAGGTACATCCGACTTTCCGTATCAGCTTGGTAAGTGCACAAAGTTGTTGGTCGAACACTTTAGGATAAGTGTGTTAGTGGGTTGGAAGCTGTGTTTGTTGTCCTACTACAATATTTGCTTGTGTTCCAAAAAAACAGCGCTTTTTTTGCAAGTGGACGTGAAAGGCTCGTTGGCGGTAAAGGTACTCGGGCCATCGATCCACTTCGTAGTGGCATCCGTTAAGCAGCTTATTGAAATAAAGCGCGTCTTCACGGCTGAAGATGTTGCGGAAAAAGCATCTCAACGGTTGCCACTGAAACGCAGCACACGTGCCACTGAAGTCGCTGCCTGTGCATATGCACTGCATCAAGGTTTGCGGAGATACGCAACGTCTGTGGCAGGCCATCAATAACTTTCTCCCAGTCGATGCGTATTGGGTGGGCGAATCCCAGCGCGATATCTTGAGCCGTTGCTCGTTTCCCCTTCGACTTGCGGGCGGGTCTTCTTCTTGTTGAACGAATTGCCATAAGTTTACTTCAGCTATTCAAGCTTGTCATACGTGCAGCGTGCGAAATGATGTATGGTTGGCAGCATTAATTTTCTAAATTAAACCACCACTAGCGCTTAAGCTTGTTTGCTGCCGAACGCCAAAGTAATGTTGAGGATGGATGTGGCGGTTTTTGTTGTTTTTCTTAGTTCAAAAAACTTTTTTCATAAATTTTTGTGGCTCTGCTTACACACAAGGTTCTGGTATTCCTTCGTATTTAACGTATTGCAGAATGCTTGCAGCTCGGTCCAATTTTTTGCTCTAGTGCGCTGGCATTTCCCTAGTTGCGAAAACTTTGCCTGGAGAACTCCGTCATAAGCCGAGAAATCGCCACGTCAGGGAAGCGTGTCCGTGTTGGTTTTACGCGTTTGCCTAAAGCAGATTTTAAATCGTCAAGTGCCGTTTGTGGCAGCTTGCCAATATAATTGTTAGTCGCAGGTTTTGCGATAGCTTTTCCGATCGCGCAAGTTAGTAATTGTCACTGCTCGGAAACGTTTCACCGGTGTACTTAGTAAAGCTGGGTTGATTGAAAGTGAATATGCGTTTTTCCGTTCTCCCTGGCTAGCCGGGTGTCTGGTCTCGGGTGTCAAGTTACGCCCGGTTCAAAATAACTTTCAGTTTTGTCGTGGCTGGTCAGTCTTTGTTCAGTTCGTTGCTAGATCTATAATTTGGTTCTAATTATGCTTCGAAATTCCTCTTTTTTGAGCTTCAAGCAATGTCGTCTATGCCGATGTTATTGTGCACAACAAACACATGCCGTCATGCATGCACTCACTATGGAGGAACGCAGAAACCCACTGACATCTTGAAAACGAAAGAAATTGTTGTTGTTCAGGTCCATGTCAGTAATACGCCTTGCTTTCGTTAAAAGTACTGGCGAAAACTGAATGTTATTTTTCAAATCCAAAGAGCCGAAAATTCAATGCTATCACAGTCGCTAGACTACTGAATCTTATTGCGTGGGCGCTATATGCAATGCCCACCGACGATCAACGTTGACTTAAATGGCAACGAGCTGAACGTGCTCATAGCGTGCAATGGGCTGGCGTTATTTGCGTGGTTTCTGGAGCAAATACTTGCATAAAATTGCAACCAGTCAGTGCTTGCGGAGAATTTCGTGGGTTTTGGACTTTCGGTTAGCTTGGCGCACCAGTTTGTTTGCTAAGGCTCTTAATTGAAGCTGCAAAGACAAAATCTTTTGATGGCGGCGTTAAATAACGCTACACCTTGAAACAACTCGCAGCGAATTTAAAGTGTTTGCTTTCGTTGAACGTTCGTTGGTTGTTTAAGTTTCCGATTTCATGACTGTTCTAGCTCGAAGTGTCGCCTGAAAAGCACCAGCTCTCAGATCGGTTACGGACAAAAGATCTCATCGAGTAAGTTGAGAGAGTAAAGGATTTTAGACCCACCGAAACGTGTAAAATTTGCAAAGGAATTTTGACGGTATGAGCTTATTTAGGGTAGCACTAATCCATCCGTGTAAAGACTTGTTCTACAAAAGGAGGTAAACTGAATCTGTCGTGAAATCGCTCGTTTTTAGTGTTTTTCTTTTGTGTAAAGAATCAAAAGTATTCTTTCGACCATGCAGAGTGAGTTTAGTTGTGCTTGTTGGAAACTGATTTCTTTGCGAAACAATCGAGGGATCGCCCGTCTCGCGTTTTAAAGGTGCACCACCGAGTTTTCGTTGGCGATGCTCCAGTGAAATTTTCATATGCCGCTTGTTTATGGTCGGCTTTGTCAGTTAAAACCCAATGTTTGGGATCGGCGTCAGTGACTCAAATGCGGGGCAGGGCTTTGCTTTGGATAAGCGATTTAACTCGAGGACATTGCACTCACTTCGTGATCGGTCGGCTTGGCTCATAAAATAAAGGACTTGCAATGTAGAGAAATGTTACTGTGCACGTATGGAAAGTGCAGTTGGGTTGAAACTGCAAATTCTGCATATTTTGACAGTGCTATGCTTAAAACGTAAACGTTGTTTGATCTACCAGTTGCACTGTAAACAGCCTACTGTTTCTTTCTGCACTGAATGAGTTTATTTTTTTTTGTTTGAATCAGTATTTTGGGTCATGATACATTATATCACGAATTAAGTGGTGGGAAGGAAATGTGTCTGAACTAAGTAGAGATGTGCAGAAATTAAGATTTCAATATCCGGCCGAAATCGGAATTACTGTCATATTTTGCTTTACAGCTGCGATTTTCTTCCAAATGCACAGAAAGACTCAAAACGTAACGTAACCAATAACTGATTTTAGCCTATAGCATATTGACTTTCAAATATGGGATTTTGATGACAAATATGAGATTTGGGTAGCAAGGTGATTTAATTTACATGTGTAGGTCTTGTCTATTATGACGTTTCACCGAAACCTTTAACTCAATCTCGTAGTCTTGCTATGTCACAAAAAATCCTGTGAAGTTTATGGTGTGTTCCCCGCTCCTACGATCTACTTCCTACCCAACACTCTAGCGTGAAATATTGTTCGAAAACATAAGTTACAGCCAATCTGATACGAGCGGAAGCACGTAAAGTTTTAACTTAATTTGGAAAAACCCACTGTCGTTCTCACCTACATGAGCATAGTTGTAAAAGCTAAAATGTCCTCGGGTGGTGGTATGCTGGCAGAATACACAGTTGTCGTTCTCAAAAATATTAGAGTTTCAAGAAGCTGGAAGTCGTCTTAAAACAAACACCTTGCAAGAAAGTTCATTCGTACTATCTCATTTTTGGAGAAGTTCGCTTCGATCATCACGAATATCAACTTGTTTCAAGCCCACTACGAAGATTATTATCGCTGACATAGTCGTGGCCTTGTTGCACGGCTTAAGCTTAATTCGCTAAACCATCGAGAAAGGCACTTTTTGCTTTGCCTGATCCGATTATGCAGACATAAAACATAAGATTTTATTGGCGTTGGGACCTTCCAATGGAGATGCTGTGTGCGCACTGACTAGAAAGTTACAGATTTTCTGGTAAACACAACATGTTATAATATTGCTCTTGGTCTTTACGGTAAACGCTGAACCGAGCTGAAAACATAAAAATTGTCACTGGTGATGTTTTCACCCATTTTTACCAAAGCTACTTGCAATGACTGCTATTCAGGCACAGAGCGAGCACTCTCTGTTGCATTGTCCTTATACATCCCGTTTGTTTGCAATACTGCCACTGTATATCCTGCGCAATTCATACGATTCCTTCCAGTTGGTTGGGACAATCCCAGAGGGCCGCTATCCCCACCGTTCGCAAGGATCGTATGTCATAGGGAGTTGCCGCTAACAGCTTTCCTGTTCACGACGTTCTGCTCTGGGCAATATGCTGCGCATGGTGTTTCACGCCGAGCAACTTGAGTTTCAGGGTCGTATCCTGTTACATGTCCGGCCCGATTAGCTCGCGCTTACTGCATATAGTTGCTGCTGCGCAGTTGCATCACTTGCGGGATTGGAATGCTGGAAAGGGTTGCTTCTGGACAGCACTAGTTTGCTCAGCGTGCAGGGAAGTTTGTTTCGAGTTGTAAGCCGTGTTAATTGAAATTCACTTCAAAAGTACTGGAGATGGATAAGCTTAGATTGTATTTGAAAGGTATGTTGGCTTGGGAGGGGCAGGTGCTCGAATTTGCAAGGAGCAAGGTTTTCAGTTTTTACTTATGTATTGTTGGAAACGCCCTTACCCTGATACCTACTGTTAGCCAAGCTCGTCAAATTCGCGCTAACCAGTTGTGGAACTTTCTTCCCAATCATGCCTTTGTCAGGTTGGCAGACTTCGGTGTTCGACAGCGATCGAGGGATTTGCGGATTTTAGGTCATCCGGGTCGTTTTCCACTTCTGCTTAAATGACAAACATTTTCTCTGAAACCTGTGAGCAATCTCTGTCGTTGACAGACTGCTCTTCAAGCGCTTGCGACGGAACATTTTCAGCACAGCGACGATTTTGAGTCAGTCGGCACTGCTTAATCATGCATTATGCGAGGTTTGTGTCAGTGTCGCTTCGGAGATGATCACGTCGTCTCGAGATGACCTTCTATTCGGAACGCGTGAATATGTCACTTTTGAGCGGGTGCAGCATGCTGCAATTAGACTGGCGCCATGTACTTGTGAGATTTGCGTGACGGTTTGCAGTGTGTGTGAAAAGAGTTTTGGAAAGTGTAACACGTGCTAAACAGTCATTGGATTTGACTCTGGTGAAAAAAAAACAAGAGTAACTTGAAACACAGGACCTCCGGTACCTCAGACCCGTGTAATAGTGATAATAGGCATTGGCAAGTCGTACCTGCGGCGCACGCACCTTTACGTTTTTCCTTGTATTGCTGTCAGAAGATAAGAATTTCCTGCAACCAATCCGGTAATTCCGTAACGAGTTGGTGCTGAATGCACCGAGTAGGGTAACCGCCTTTGGTCAACTTCGCTTTGTTTTTCAGGTAGTGATGGGCAGAAGATCAGCAGTAACCGAGAATCTTATCTTCTCTCGGCCAGTTCCCAAGCCGACATGGACGAATGGGTAAAAGTCATCAAAAGAGTCATGCTTTCGCCTTTCGGCGGAGGTAGGTGGCAGTGCGTAGATTAAACATGAGGTTTGTGTTCATTTACGATTAAAAAGTGGCAATTAGTAGACAATTGCTCTTCTGTCTCCACAGAGCGTTTGAGTTAAACGATCCGGTCCTCGGCCTTAGTTATAACGTCAAGGAAATATTAGCAAAGCCTTCTCGTTGGTTGACAAAGTTTAGTCCGAGTAGAATATTTTTCAAGTTGGTTAGCGTCAGCAAGGAAAGAACTTACCAGATGCGTGTGTGGCATGCGTACCTTTTACTTTGAGTTAAATTATTGTTCAGGCATATTTGGTCAACGTCTGGACGAAACTCTGCGGTACGACCGGCGATTGGACTCGTCTGGGTGTGGCACGACCTCGACTGGCAGATCTGGGGACAGCGACACTACCGGACGCCGAAAAGCACCGATCATAGTCGAAAGCTGCGTTGAATTCATTCGTGCCAACGGTGGTCTGAATGAAGAAGGTTTATTCCGTCTTCCGGGGCATGCCAACGAAGTGAAAGAATTGCAAGACGCCTACGACAATGGAGAGAGGCCTGTATTTCCTCGGTAAGTGCGTGAGGGATAGACCTCTGCTTGTAATTCAAAGTAGAGGTGACGTGCGTTTGCGTGTTGATTCGTCTTCCCAAGTCGGACGTATTTTATTGTAGAAAAATTTTTTTTCAACGTAGTAATTATTTATTGCGTGTTACCCTTCCTCATCGTGGTTCTTTGAGGGTGGCACCTATGTTACGTTTTTTATGTTTGCATCGCATAAAGGTTTGTCGGAAAGATAGAACATTCATTGCTGGGAAAAGATGCACTTACCTTCCTACCAGCATAGCGTGGGTTGTGTCATGTCTGAATGTAACCATAGATTTCGTTTTCATTTTTGAAGTCAAGTTTCCTGCATGACACACGTTACCGCAGCAAGTACCTTGTGACAAAGTTTGGCTGAATGCCTGTGGATGAAGCATATTATTGCTTACGTAGATGAATTACGTCGTTCTTGGACATTGTTATATCTCTACACAGCACAACTGACATTCACACTGTGGCATCTCTGCTGAAAGGCTATCTCCGCGAACTTCCCGAACCAGTTATACCGTTTGAGCGGTACGACGCACTGATTGGTGCAGCCAAGCTGGCACTTGGCGACGAACCGACCAATCATAGTGAAGGAAACGCCGCATCGCGAAGAGCAACAGAATCGAAAATCATAAAAGAGCAACTAAACCTCTTGCCTCAAGCAAATTTCGACTTGCTGCGGTAAGACTCAGTTTAAAACCCTGCTGTACTGTGAATGCAATGTGTTTATCGTTTTCTGTAAAAACTGACCTCTGACCCTCACGCAATTCAGCTGCTATTATGTATCGATAGCAAGAAATGCCGGTGACCAGTAGCAGTACGGTGTAGCATATGTAGCAATGTGCTCGTGCTGACGCACGGTAAAGATTAAAAAGAAGCACGACACATTGCACAAGTTGTGGAGATTGGCTGACCGAGACAGTCCTGAAGCAAGGATCTACGTCGGACATCCATTTCTAATGCACTTTTTGCTCGCATCTTCCTCGTGATCACCCGTGTGCTTCAGTTCGTCAGTGGTGCTACAGTACATCGCCACGTATGTGGAGTATGGTTTTTGCTACCACGCTTGCACCTTCGCGTAACAACTTGAAAGTAGTTATCAGCAATGCCGCTGGTCTAGTCCGTTTTGCTAAGTCAGTCATATCGTGTAGCTTGATCTGAAGTAGAAATTTACGTTTTGACGAAGAAAGCGATTGACCGAAGGTTGCTTACGCGTCGGTGTACATTAATTCTGCGGTAAGGTGGAACCAAATTTAAATCTGATGTATTTGGATAACAAACAAAAGATCTGTTGGCGACGTGAGTCGTAGTAAGTAATACCAGCGTCCAAATAGGGGGGCTTTACGTTTGTGCGGAGGGGCTTGACATTCCAAATCTGACACAAACTCCACTGATTTACAGTGTTTCATATTTCGATTTGGGGGGCTTGGGGTTTTGTTTGGGGAGGCCAAGCCCACCAAAGCTCCCCGTGGCGACGGGACTGGTCCAAATATTCATTCGCGCTTTTGGTTTTTCAGTCATTTCGAAGATAAACGGTTCGCAAAACTTGTTCCAAACGTTGAAATTTTTGTCATCACTACCGTTTGACCTTTCCAAGCTACCATCGAAACCTTGTGAATATTGCGTCATCGAACACATGACTTTCATGTTTGTCCAATGTTTTTTATTATCAGGTATTTATGCCGTTTCCTAGACGAGGTGCAGTGTCACAGCGCCGACAATAAAATGGACATTTCCAATCTTGCCATGGTTTTTGGACCGAATATAATGAGGTCCAAACGCGACGACCCGCAAACAATGATGACTGACGCTAGTCACGTGCAACACGTCATGCATCAGTTCATCGCTAATCACCGGTGGGTAACGATTGATTAACTCTACCGCACCTTGAATTCAACAGCATCCCAGTGTTGAAGTCAAGGTCGGTGTAAAATACTGTATGGTGCTTAGTCAAACTTGTAACACATGTGTGAGCTTTTGTAACAGCAAATTGCACTGAAATTCGCAGTGATTTCATGAAAATCATCATCGTTGTTTCACGTTCGAGAATGTTTTAACGAATGACCAGTTTGCCACGCGTTCACACACAGTGCTTTATGCTGGATGTGTTAGCACCGTACCTCAAGTTACACGCACTAACGCAATTACTTTTTATATGTGGAAGAAGCAAATTAAAAAGGTTGCCAAGTCACGAAATTTTGATTCCTTACAGCTATGCTGAAATTCAAATTTATTATTCGTTTCAACAAAATGTCTTAATACTTCTGTTGTCCATACTGCAGCTTGGTCAAGGTCATGTATTACCTTGTTACGTCGTGGTGTTTCTGCTGTGGTTGTTAATCATACTGCTTTCTGCATATATTGGGATCTGATACGTTACTTGAAAAATACCAACTATGCGTCAATGTTCGTAGCTCATGCCAGCCTCAAACTCATTTGAATAATTCTATTTTCTGCCGAGGCGTAAGCGATTTCGTTACCTACTAACGCCCCAAAGCTTGGTGAATACCCAAGAAGGGAGATTTTTTACGTTGATTGGTTCTATTTTTGGCCAGAGTTCCCCTTATGGTGGTGATTTTGGAAAGTAGCCTCGGACATGTTCATTTTTGTTGCCCCGTATGCCGTCGCTGAGTCACACGAAAAACGTGAAATTGAAGCTCTGTTTCGTCTCCAGATTGTATTTTCCTGACGACCAGAAGACGACAGCCATACCCAACATGCAGTCCCTCCCAGACGTTGCTATTGGCGCCATGGTCGCCGCTAACGCAGAGCGCTCAGCAACCGAGCAAGTGTTGTCTGCCGACGGTGGCATAGGGACCCTCACTAGCACTGTGTCGCCTCCGGGCACGTTAGCGCAGCGCAACAACACTGACGACAGCGGTACAGGGTCGCTGGGCCCAACCCCGGAAAACACTTCGAAACGTGTTCCGCCCGTGCAGTTCCCTGCGTCACCGCCTCGCAATAAGCCCAACAAGCCTGCGAGGCGAAAGGTCAGCGTGCAAACAGCCGGTAATAGATCGGAACTGTCCGTGGAAGACATTGGTTCGACACAGCGAAGGTCGCTGTATGATAATGTTACCGTCTCTTCGAGTGCCAGCAATGACGCGATTCCACCCAACGGCGTCGCCCCGCAGCATGACCGCAGATGGTGCTGGAGCAACGAAAGCGAACCCAGTGATGCTTCCGGTTCCGTGTCTGGTTCAACAACGCAAGAATCGTACTACGTCAACAATCGCAGCACTCCTGCTGTCTCCTGTGCATCGCCACGGTCATCCACAAACGCCGTGGCAGGAAGTGTTGGTACGCGGGAATCCTACCACTCGAATGCGGCTATTTCCATGCAGCTGTCCCGAAGTAACGGCAAGCGTCGTGACTCGCACAAGGGATCGCAAGAAAATGGATGCAATTCAGACAATGAGTCAAATACAGAGTCAGTTGTGGCCGATGATCGCGCTTTTTCAACTTTGTCCAGTCATCGCGACAGCGTTGACTACGACCAGCGTGGACATCGCGACGGTCATCGTTCGTCGATGACTTCACTGCAGCTCGATCAAAGGAAGTCTGCCCTTGATGTGATGTCAGCGGGTAACCGCTTGTCTACCGGAAGTGATGTCTCGTCAACGTCATCGTTGCAGGGTGCACCTCCAGTTCCGTCGCGGCCTCATCGGAAGATCAAGAGAGCCGGAGGTGGGCCGGTAAGTGAGGAGGTTGGGGATCAAACCAGAACATACAATGTATCGGTTATGTGCGTTTCGCTGACAGCAGTTGTGTTGCACAAATGATGCGTTCGTAATGTCCCTGTAAAGGTTAAGGGTAAGTCATTCTCCACACAAAAACTCGGAAAGACAAAGTTTATATAGCCATGGTGATGGTTTCTTCCCGCCGCTATTGCAGTCAAACAATTTTAGGCCTTTTCCGCGTTCATTTGGAAGAACCAAATGTTGTCGCTATTTTGGTGCAGTTCTCAGAAAACTTATATCCCAGTCAGTATCTCCGGACTCCGTGTTCTGATATTATAAAAGACGGCCTAAGAAAGCACTGCTGTAGATAGTGGCGGCGGCACTCAATTGCATTATTTTCTCGCGAAAAATGCGCAAAATCCATGTTTACTTCTCGATTTTAATTGCTTGTTTCCCGCAAAATGTGTAATACTCTGAAAATTTAGGAATTTCTCACATTTCCACAAACTGCAAATGCCACGTTTAATTCTCAGTTGATGAACGTATCACGCATGATATTCCGCCAATGTACGGAAAGAAATACAAAAACTCGAACATTCTTCAATCCTGTACGATTCGTTATGTTTCGCAGGCCGCAAGCAGTCCGAGAAACTCGCGCGCCGAGACTGACGTCACTTCCATCAGCGCTGGACGCGAAGCGAACTCGGATCGATCGTCGCAGGTCGTGGGATCAGCGGCAAACAGTGTGTTTAGTTCCGGCCAGCACTCGCTCACTTACAAAGAATTGGAAGAGCAAGTCAAGTTTCTTCAGGTATGAAGCGCGCCACGTGCGTGGGATGCGGATCAACTCCTCTTCGATGCATCTGAGTGACTCGGTGCTTGATTTTGAATTTGGTGATACCTGTAGTGGTTAAGACCGGGCCATACCGCGGAAGAAGCGATCGGGAGCCTGTTCGGAACAATTCCTTTGCAAGCACTGACTCCGGCTTGCGTTGCTGCTCGACTGGGGCGGATTAAGGTTGTATGAGGNCCCTGACTGATACTTAGATAGGGACCCTTTCTTTATATACCAACTTGAGGATTGGGGGCACCTGGCTGTAGCCCAGTCAGCTCTCCCCTTAATCCGCTACTGTTGCTCAATTTAGCCGTTGTTTGAATGACAAAAGATTTCTCGCGTTGCTATCGATATTCCTAGTGGTGTTGAAAACCACAAATTGCGTGACAGCATCGTGAGTTTTGTTACGTCAGGAACGCCGAGTAAACCTTTCACGAAGTTTTTAAGACGGGTAAGTTGCACAGTCAAGGATCGCACGCGAGTTCAATTCATTTTTACGACATGTTGAAAACGGAACTTTGTTTGAACTAAACATCTGTTCAACTATTTCATCGGTCGTTGTTAACAAACGCTGCAACGAGCATCGTCACGTGACTTACACCGTTACTTTCGTTTGCGTTGTCATACAACGACGCAGCCGGCCAGCGCAGAGGGGAAGTTATGTGCGTTACGGGTGAATAAAGATGTGGTTCGATGGCGTTTTTCCTCCAATGTCGAAAGTGAAGGAAACGAAGTAGTGTCCAAACTAGAAAAAACATACCGCGATAACGAGGGTGATTTCCAATTGGGCATGAAATACGACCTTATAAAAGTTAACCACAGCCTTGAATTGGATAATTTTTTACGAGACCGTCGATGAACAGCGCTGTTGTCCGATGCTGAATAGTGCGTCATTACCGATGGCTGGCGGCTTCTTCAGCGAAAACGCGGTGTCGAGACTTGTTGCGTGAGGATGAAAATGGCCGAACATACGCACAAAAAGCTCAAGCTGGTAGACACAGAGGAAAACTTGGAACTGCAGGGCTAGCTACAAGACCGAATCAACGGTTCGGATAGACAAATGTTCTGTTTTAACGGGAGTTGTTTAGTGTTACTGAAGCGTGGTCATCGACATAAGGGGTTTGTCCGTAAGTTCAGTTCCTGTGAAGTGAAAAAACTTGGCAAATTGTTGCTAAAGGCGTCCACAATAACAAAAAGGCTAGACGAAACAATTCCGTTTGTGTGCTTTTGGCAAACCAGACGTTTTAAAGTATTAGCGCTTGACTGGACGCGTTGCACCGTGACTTCGTCCTTTTGGTAAAAAATTACTCTTGTTTATTGGTGGTTTTATAGTCTATTGACAAAACTGTTGCCTTGTTCCAGGAAGAGCTGCGCAAACAAAGGGTGGAACACGAGAAGCGTTCGCGCATGCTAGAAGAGCATTACATCATGAAGATGAAGAACTCTTCAGCGGGTTATTCGCCGTTCTCCGCCGGCGCCAGCTTTTCTGCTTATCCCGCGCCTTACTCGCCAACCTCGCTTGTAGGTTCCGAAGACTTTGCAAAGTCGCCCTTCGCTCGCAGTGAAGGTAGGGATTTTGTGACTCTTTGCAGAGCGTCGCACCTAGCTCTGCAAAAGCTGTTCGCTGTCGGAAAAACAAGTTACCGGCCATTAACTTTCGAACACGCTGCTGTACTTCGCCAGGCTCGTTAACTTTTACAGTTGACTTATTTGGAACTGAACGTAGCGCTTGAATCCCATGCGCTTGACTTTTCCCGGCTGAGCAATCGCCAGTTCACATTCTGCAACATTTGCCTCTTTAACCCGATTGCCCTTGACACTTCTAACAGTTCTTCGGTTCAGGTTCTGTCACCGATTCCAACGATCCGGCTCTTTCCAGACGTAGTGGCAGCATCGATTCGACGGCTGAACTCAGGTAAGTGATCTGCATCAAATATCTCCGACAATTCGGTGTTTTGTAGTTGACTTTATACGTCCTGCATTTGAGGTTGAAGTCTCATAGAGAATGCTAATTGTCGTTCAGAATTTAAACTAATTTCGAGTTTTTTCGAACGTGTCAGAAACGCAAAACAGGAATGTAATTCATTAGCAAGTGCGCAAAGGTGTGCTTCGAACAACGAGCTCTAGAACATGCACTCCGAACTCCCACGTCCTGTTTTAGAACCAGCACAACAGTGCAGGGCCTTATTGGTGTTAGGCTCATGCCCTCTGCCATAGAAATCTTTCCACTGCGTCGGAAATGTCTTGTGCTGTTGAAGGTAGGGTATTTCCTGCTTAACCAACCTGTGATCCATATAAATCGTTGCATCATCATGGTTCAGACGACTCGCAGGAGTAGCAGCAGCTAAAGTTAGAAACGATTCCGCGTCGGTTGCATATTATTATGTTAAAGAGGCTAATAAAGTAGCATTCAGGTATGCGGAGGAGGTGAAGAAGCACGCCATGACCAAGATCCGCTTGCGCAACGCTGAACGGGGCTTACAGCAAGCCGAAGAACGCAACCGACAGCTCCAGAAAGAAATGGAGGATTTTTTCCAAACGTTTGGATGGTACGTATGAAATGCATCGCATGTCATTTTCCACTGCGGTGGTCACTGGAAACTTGAAAACCTGGTCCACTCGGTGTATATTTATCCCCCCAGGCTGCTCAAAAAAGAACGTTTGCTGCTTTCACAGTTAAAGCAGATTCACAAGCATAGGCGTAGCCAGGAGGCCATGCCCCCCAATTTTTGACGTACTTAGTCATTTTGTGCTTTGAGAAGCGGCGTCCCAAACAAAAATGCTGTTGCTCGCTTAAAGTCAAACATTTTTCCCAAAAAAAATTTTTTTGTCCCCTCAGAATCTTGGGCTGGCAACGCCACTGTTCAAATGCAGTTTTTCTGCTGCGATGCCAAAAACACATCGTTGTCGAAATCTTTTCGTGTTAATCCACTGTGGTTGATAGTTTTGTTTCAATTGTTGATGTTTGTCGCAGCCTCATGGATAGAAGCCCTGGAACGTCATAATGGAAAGGTGACGTGTTCTCGTCCACGGCTCGAACTCGGGCGTCGAGGAATCGCGAGCCTCTGTCACTTACTGCCGCGTGAACAACCGTCCCAACCACGTGCTATTGAATTATGTGCAATCGCCTTCTTGTTTACCTTTGCATACCGGGCTCCCACGTTCCTGAGCTTCCGTGTTGTTCAGCTGGTGGTCTGTCACTGGATTTTTGTTTTGTCTCCCACCCATGCTTTTCTCAGATCGACATCGTGCCTCTTGAGACAACAGCAACTTCCGCGGCAACGCCAGTCCGTGTTGTGCAGCGACCTTTCCTTTTAGTGCAGCGACCTTTCCTAGCTTTTCAACAAATCTGAAAGTGAAGCGACCTTTCCTAGCTTTTCAACAAATCTGACACCGACGGGAAATTTTTCCCAAACTTTTTCCTTGATTGCAATTCATGACATAGTTGTTGTTTGTGGTGCGAGCTCCCCTATCCTACCCATTCCTGCAATCAACCTTACCTGCTACAACTTCATGTTCGCGTGCCAACGCTTTGCGTTTTCAAGATTGAAACGCAACATCATTGAATATGGCCAGCCAGCACCCTTGTTTCAGTTTTGAAAAAGGTGGCTGCCATCTACGCTAAAATATGAAGTTTACTTTCAAATTGCACTTAATTTTATTACTTTTGCTGTAGAATTAAAAAAATCGCTAATTTGATCGCTGCCCTTTCTACCCTTTGCGTTTTACCCAGGATAAGGTCTTCTACCAAACAAACCTTTTTGAGTTGTTCAGAAATATCATAGCTTGGTGCCTCTTGTGAAAAAAATAGGCGCGATCCAAACAGATTCAACAAAATCGTTGAAGAATGGCGGGAGATCGAAAACAAACCGCAAGTGGGTTTCTTCAACGCGCGCAGTGTCCTGCTTCTCGTGCGAAAACGAGATCGACGCTGAATAACTGGCGACAGATCTACCACTCGGACGTTCAAAGCAAGCTCGACGGAAGCTAAACCTGCTCTAAGCGGAAAACCTCGCTCGTGCCTGGCAATACGAAACGTGGCTCGTGTTTTTTTCTCGTATATTTGCACGGTAACGTTAAATCATATTTTTCGTTTCGTCGCAGTCATGCGTCTTTTCCACCCACAACAGCGCGCGCGCTTTTCCGACCATGACGCCACTGCGCTCGCAAGCTGAAGCGTGATGGCCGGTCTGAGCCGACGTTCAGCGACATTCCTTTCCATGTATGCTACACACGAAAATCATTAACATGTTATTTCCGTTTCGTTTAGTAGCCACAAGCGTTGCTTAGGCGTTTTTGTTCAGTAGCTATACAATCGTTGCTTTGCCCGTAATTTTGTTGACGCCTTTAACAGCCCCTCAGTGTGCATGGCAGATGAAAACAACTGTGATTTGCCGGCTTCGCGCGCGGACCTGTCATTCATATTCGAACGCGGCCAGGACGTTTTTCATACTGTGAACATGGCCAACCGTCGTCTTGAGCAGACCATAAACAAGACGCCATACCACTGCGACTTTATAAAAGTTTTGCTGTGACAGTGTTTCGCTTCTGTTTTTCTTGATTTTTCATCTCTTTACTATTCATTTCAATAAACGTTTCCGCACCAGATTCCGTGATACGGTTTGTGAATTCTATGTGCTAGGCGCGGGGACCTAGTTTAGGGGGGGGTATGTCCCCCCCAACATTTTGCGATAAAAAGTAATATAGTTGTGCAAATTTTATGTTACTTTGCTGTTGGAAACGTTTCCCCAGCATAAAACCAGGGAATAAATGAGAAAAATGAACATTATCACTGGATTATCTGTAGACACAGTA
>JGI24021J15306_10005300_pt1 | contig 15295 bp, 10 predicted proteins | sample Ectturendosymbi1_FD_15306 | JGI IMG/M metagenome (IMG submission 15306)
ACACCATCACGCAGGTTTTGCAAATTGAGCAGATGAATTATGAAAACTCGCCACAGCAAATATAGCTTTGCACTCAGTATTCACTCAGATGTCAGAAATAAACCTTAACAATGAAGACGTATTCCCACAAGTCTGCTGTATTTTAACAAGCCACGTAATTTTATACTGCATGAAAAGAAGCCTGCATAAGTGAAGTTTGTTACTCAGGCACATTGGTCACACTCGCACTAATAATGGATTTTTCAAACTTGTGGAAGCATTGCTACAGATTCACTCATGCTTCTTTTCACAAAGTTTAAATGTACGTGGCTTACCGGTATCATCATGTCACTGTCTCGCTGCATTAACTGCCAAGATGTGTGCGTTCAACAGTCTCATGCAACAAAACGCCTGCTACCTACCGTAATATAAAATGACCGTTTGCAGATTTCTTGCCATGCTATTGTTACGCAATAAAGACCAACAGTGGAACAATCCGCTCGCGACTTTCGCAACCCGCCTCTGCAGTCAAAGGATGAGACATGTTTGAACAGCAAGCTCATCACAGCATGACACTATAACTGTGAACCTGACTCTTGTGCAGTGTGAGTTTCATACCGATAAATAAACTGCCATTGCAAGAATCAAATCAATTAATTTGAATTAAGATGCCGACTTCAGAATTTTCTAGAAATATTTGGTTCTTAAATCCCAATTTCTAGAGGGAAATGCCCGTTATCCCCCCCGCGGACGCCCATGCGATCACTGACTATTTTATGTCAGGTTCCACAAACATGGCCAGCTCATCTAATGAAACGAAGAAACGTTTTTGACTAATTGTTAGCATAAGTTAATTTTTAGCATTGTTAGTGATTAAGTAATGTGCAGTACAAACATATTTTGGCGATGATTTTCAATGAAATTAAACACCATGTCAACAGCTCTTTAGGTCTGGTGAGGGGATGCATCCCCCTGTGTCCGCGCCTGCCCGGGCGTAGCACTGCAGACCACATTTCACTCTTCAGAAAATTTTCGACAAATCGTGGGAGTAGGCTATGCCAAAGATGTCTACACATGTTTTGTCGACCTCGAGAAAGCATGCGACCGGGTTCCTCGTGAAAAGCTTTGGGAAGTGTTGCGGGAGTCCGGTGATGACGGCTGCCTGTTACAGGCGGTCAAACCACTGTATTCCTGGTCAGAAATTTGTGTCCGTGTCGGAAGGGTTGAATCACAATCACAACCGTTCAAATCACAACCTGGGTGTTGGACGCCGACAAGGGTGTATGCTGTCACCACTCCTCTTGATGGTCTATATCAGGCATCACCAACATGGTGCCCGCGGGCACCAGGTCACCCGCACGGAGCACGTGGGTCGCCCGCGGGCCTGTTCTGACAATAGCATAAACATGCTCAATGTCTTGGCATGGATGAATATCTTTAATTATTATTGATAACATAATTGAAGACAAATGGAGCAAATTTTTATTTCGGAAGTGTGTGTGTCAAACTGGTAGCCCTTCACATGAATCTGTACCAAGAAGTAGCTCTCAGTTTCTAAAAGGTTGGTGACCCCTGGTCTATATGAACTGGATAGACAGCCACAGCAGACTTGATGAAGGTGTCACTCTTGAGAGCTGTAGGATAAATTGTTTACTTTTTATAGACGATTAAAGGGTCTTCAACATGCACTTGATAAGTTTTCACCTGTGTGCGACCAAGCGGGAATAAAAGTTAGCACGAAAAAGTCCGAAGTATTATGTCTCTCTAGAAATCGAAGGCAGTCCGCAATATAAGTGAGCGGCAATGCGCATGCAGCAGGTGGAGAAGTTAAAGTACCTTGGGATGGTATTCAAGAGTGACTGTAGGTCGAACAACTAGATTGATACACAGATTGGCGAAGCAAACGGAGTTCTGCATGAGCTAACAGGAGCTTTCAAAAACTGTGAAGTTGTCAGTTTTGAAATTAGTTTTGTTCCGATCCTCACCAGTGGTCATGAATCTTGAGTAATGTCTAGAAGAGTGCTACCTCAAGTACAAGAGGTAGGATTTTTGCGAGGAGTTCACGGTGTAACACTTCGCGACAACGTCCACAGCAGTGAAATTCGTGGAACTCTGAACCTCGAGCCACTTTTCCGAATAGAGCTGGCTACAGCCACAGGAAAGCTGTCCAGAGGTCGACCAAGCACCAGGTGGTGTGATTACATCTCCGACCTTCAGGGTTGTTGTAAAAAAAAAACAACCCAAAAATACCACCCGTTTTTTTTAAGCCCACTTAAAAAAATCCATTGAAACCCACGAAAAAAACCCACTCTCTACTTTTCCTATGAAAAATCTACTAAGAAATAAAAAATAAGCAGGACACTTGTACAGTTAACTGTAATTTTTTTTTTTAATTAAACAAAACGAACAGTAACGAAATTTGAAAGACTTAAAAAAAAGAGAATAAATCGAACGGATTGAGTAAATTTTAATGGTTATCTTCATCAGCTCTGCACAATCGGTATATTTTAGAAAATTTTTCTGCCTTCTCTGCATCTAAACTTTTTTCTGATTTTGGAACATACCAAATCATATGTGGAAAAATACACTCCGTAGATGCTGAACTAGCTGGACATGTACATAAACTTGACGTTAAACTGCAGAGCTTGTGTGGGAATAGTTTTTCTCTGTTTGCTGTGCGCATGGTTGCCAAGCCTTACCACTTAGGAGTGAACTAACCTTGCTTGGTCCGTCTTGGTGTGAAACAGCAGAAGTGTTAGAGATTACTGAGAACCGTGACCGTGAGTTATTTCGAGTCCTCCTAGGGCTTCTGTCCGCGCGACGCTCGTCCCCAGGGAAAAGCAGACATGAAAATGTATGAAACATGGCTCCAAACTTTGTGAGTTTTAATTGCCAAAAGTGCAAAAACTAAGCTTTAAACCAGCCAGAGATGGGTATGTTAAAATTCTGCTCGTTCGTTGTAATCTAAATGCTCATTCTCGCAGTGGTTGTTGCAAAACTACCATGGCAAAGGCGTAATCGTGTTAAGTAACTTTCAATCGTGATTGGCTTAGCTCAATTTCAGATAAACTGAAGGTTCTTTGTTGTTTGATTGATTTTCGAAAAATTCAATTACACCGAGTTAACAAATTGCTTAAACAACATATAGTTTCTTCGAGGTGTATACAATATTGTGCGGAATGGCTTGTGTTCAGGCAATGGAAAAACTTCAAGAAGAAGGTTTAGTGAGAAGCATTGGAGTTTCAAACTTCAACACGTACCAATTAAAACGTGTAATCGACGAGGGAAAGATCGCGCCTGTAACCAATCAAGTTGAATTGCATCCGTACTTGATTCAGGAGGATCTGGTCAAGTTCTGTCATGACAACAATGTGGTTGTGACAGGCTATAGTCCTTTGGGCTCAGCAGATCGTCCGTGGTGGGTAGTTACACAAATTACGCATTTTGTTTTACATCTGCAGCACTCGTAATTTTGCTGTTGGTTCCATGTGTGAGACCTGCGTTGTTTATCAGTCGAAAACTACAGCGAGACCGTTCGACACGAATAGAAAATGTTTTTCATTAAAGTAACTCAAAGTTTCGGACACGGTTAGCGGTTATGTCCGAGTTTTTGTAAATTTCTACTAAGCTTGATATGTTCTTGCCCCAAAAGTACAATATATAAAGCGATAAAAATCAGCCTGTGACGGTGTAACCGTACGGCAATATCACAGCCTGTTTTGTTGGTGCATCATCAAGGACCTTCGTCTTGAGTAAAGCATAAAAAGTGGTGATTTTCAAGTGCTTGCTTTCGGCATGGGCGTTGCAGGGGGGCCAACGCCCCACCCTGAAGTATGAAAATTTTAGCAAAAAAGGTTGTTTTCTTATAGTTTCGAGTGGGAAAAGCCAAACTTCACTACTTTTGGCCATCCCTAGAAATTTTTTGGAAAAATCCCCTGGTATTCCCCCCTGGAAAAAATCCTTCCGACGCCCATGGTTGTCAGTAAACAAACGTTGTAATATTTGTACCAAAAGAGCTACGTTTTTGCCAAAGTGTAACTTGCTGAGCATAAAAAATATAAGTTCGTTCCTTATAGTAGGGCCAATTTTTCTGTAGCTCTTTGGGAGTTCCGAACGAGTCGCTTTGATCGAAAAACAACATGAAGTAATATCTACTTGAGTTTTACGTTCCATACCTAAGCGACGCTCCAAATTGGTGTTTTAGTTTTTAGAAAGAAAATCTGTTTAACTACCTTACATACTGTTTATCTATCAATAAGTCCAATGCAAACGCACACGCCTCACATTTTTGTTGAAGATAATAAAATAATGGCATTTCTTCAAAGGCTGCAAATAGCGCACAAAATTGTGCACAAAGAAACCGTATAACAATATGCAGAATAGAGCTTCAGAGATGTTTTTTCTAAATAAAAATCAAAGAAAATCGAATGACCTGCTAATGATATTCATGCTTTTTGTAAAATCGCTAAATCGAAAAGAGGAAATACAAGACACGACATTCATTTTAATACACTTCCATTACTTCTGAATTTCTTCATGATACCTGATCATCAGGAATGCACTATTCTTGGCATCTGGTCACTCGCAGCTAGGCTCGTGGTTTGGTGTAAAGCAGTGCTGGTATTTACGAAAAGTATGACGATCTGATCAATAGGTGTAGGGAGCAGGCTTTTTATAAGGGTGCAAAGACCATTTGACCGAAACTTGCCCAAAAAACTTTTATGCAACAAACCTTCCTCCTACAAAATTTTTGCAACAGTTGGTACATCATATCTTCTGCTAAGTTGCATACAGATTTCACTTCTTAGATTGCATTAACATTTTGCTTCAACCGTGACAAAAACACAACGAAATTTACGTGAAAAATGTCTTTTCTTTTTCTGAAGAAGGCATATACGTGATATACAGTATGTGGCATGTCTAATAGTATTTATATCAGTGGTTCCCAAACTTTTTCTGATCGCGTTCTATTTTTGGGTCCCGTACTGTCAACACGTACCAGGAAAACTCTATCTACCAAATATCATTCGATCAAAAGTTTGGAAAACCAGAATTGACACAAATGCGACATGAAGAAAAATGAGTGTGAGAAATTATAATGGCCATTTTGAAAAACAGCAAGGAAAGGAATTTATTAACAGAACTCGATAAGTAAAAACTACAGATGTCAATATACTTTTTGTGAAGAAAAATATGAAGTAGGCTTAATTTCGTGCCACCTTGAAGGTCTTCGCAACTTCGCGTACCACAGCTTGGAAAACAATGATTCATATTATGGTTGTACCATGAGTATCACAACATTGTTCGACTGCACATATATTCAACATGCAACAAACTCAAGGGAAAATATGTTCGTTCAAACACTGTAGTTAAAATGAACAACAAAAGTTTTTGGACTTGACTGACATGGACTCTACTAATACCAATTGGTGCTCTACAGCATAGTCTATTCCCCACGTTGCAAAATGAATAAAGAACATAAATAAAATGCGTAATTACATCCATTTTACCCAAACGTTCAGTTGACTCGGTTACTTATCAGCTCTCACAAACTAAAACACGAAGTTACTAGTAAAAGCTTGGTGATTTTATATATATATTTACTGTGTTTTCTGTGACACAATAAACTTTTATTTATACACTCACTACCAAAAAACTATAATTTCATTAATATTGTTAAAAAATGGCGAAACTTCTGTGCCCGAATTTTTGAGATTTTGCCCGCATTTTCGACAAATCAAAATTTTGAAAGTGCGCTTGCAACTCCTGCACCCTCAGCTTCTAGACCACTGATCTGATCGCATTCGCAATGCAGCATCGCACCTTAAACATTATAATTGTGTTATGCCTTATAGTTTATAATTGTGTTATGCGTTATTGTTACAGTTCATGTTTGACTTGGTATACACAGATTTTCTGAATTTTAAAGTTCACTGCAATTTCAATTTCAGGGCAAAACCTGATGAACCAACTTTGCTCGAAGATCCTCAGCTGAAGAAAATAGCTGACAGACTACATAAAACTGTGGCCCACGTTGTTCTTCGCTATCAGATTCAAAGAGGAGTTGTCGTGATTCCTAAAAGTGTCACTCCGTCGCGCATCGAAAGCAACATGAAAGTAAGCAAGATTTGCTTTTTCTTTCCGTTTCATACAATGAAGTAGCTGTTCACTTCTCCATATGGTAAATCCAAGCACAAGCTCCCTTGTGAGTGCGACTATGAGCCACTTTTCCCTGATCTGTCTGCCGTACACCGTAAGGGTAAACGGGTCTCATTATAAAGTCCGAACCGGACATATGTTTCTTAATCCCTATGTAGGCCCCCAAATTTACCTAGTGAGTCAAGATATGCGCAACTGCGGGGTAGTGATGGTGAGTAGCAAAGTACACATGACTAACTACTTCACAAGTAATCATTTTTTATTGAAGATCTAATTACATCGATTGCCTTAACAGTAACTGGTGACAAAAGCGTTCGTCGTTGCAAAAAACTTTTGCATGCAGGCCCGAAATTGGCCCGAAACATTTTGATAAAAGTCAACACTCGTAAAAACTTTGCTTGAAGCAACTGTATATGGTATAGCCAGATAAATTATAATTTAAGCATGCTTGCATAGCCAATATGCGATTTCCTTTCAATATAAATTGTCGAAATCCAGTGCCCTAAGCTGTACTAGCACTCGGGGTCGTAGCGAGGAGGCCTACGGGGCACAATGCCCCGGGCGCCTAAAAGTCCCAACAATGTCGCAAGTACTTCCTTCAATACAGTACATTTACTCAAGAAAAACCTCAGGTTCTAACATAGGGGCGCAAAACTTGTTTCTTGTCCCACGCGTCATCTAACCTCGGTACGCCCCTGCCTGCACTTGAAGGTACGCGTAGTCAGCTTTCACGTAGCTTTTAACTATGGCCTTGACCTAAGGACTTTGCGTTTCTCGGGTTACTGATTCGATCTGTAATAATACTGAAAACTTGTGTTTTGCAGCATGTTTTGTAGTTATGCGACATTGGTTACCATAAACTAACACACTGAGCTGAGTGAATTCAACGGATAAACTTTTCTTCGGCAGATTTTTGATTTTGAATTAACTGATGAAGATATGAAGACTACTGCAAATTTGAATAGAGATTTCCGCGGATGTGGTCTTGAATGGTAAGCGAGGTTACAGAGTAACTTTTTAACTTAACGTGTTTAGCAGTAACTATGACGTTAGGCAATTGCTAAAGTAAATCCAAATTTACGTGCTGTTGCTTTTGCAAAGGTATTCATGCTGAACTAATATCGTGTGAAACGCAACTCTTTACAGGGTTTCTTATCACAAATACTACCCCTTCGCAAAGAATTACTCGGAATAGGATTAAAAGATTTCAGCAATTTGTCTTCGTTATGAGATGTCTGCATCGAAACCAACGTCAGTCCATAATTGCTGCCTCGTCATTCGTGCCACGAGTCTTTTGATATTCAATCGATCGCTGCAAATAAATCTTGTCTCCTTTTGAATTTGACTTTTATGTACGCGCGAGGCGCTGACACAGATGGTGAAAAGATTCGGTAGTAATTGTAGCCAGGCCCGTAACCAAGAGGGGCTTCTCCCCCCTACAATTTTTTCGACCCCCCTGGAAAAATGTGTTGGACATAGGTTAAAACTATTGGACATAGTTTAAAAATTTGGCCCCTATCGGAAAACTCTTCGCCACACCTGGTGTCCCAAGCTGGTTACGGGCCTGGTTGTAGCAAAGGTTTGCATGGTCCATTCGTCGCGGACTGAAGTTTGGGAAATCCTGCATAGCTGCCTGCAGTCCTTGTCGCTCAGCCGCGCGGGTCGTTTGTTTTGCAACAAGGTTTTTTTGTAATTGTAGCCTGTGTATTCCTTGACGTCATTAAACCATCAAACAAAACACCACACTCCAACCTGCTACACAGGGCCGGCCTTAAGCCCATACAGCTGCATTGGGCCCCGCGCTATGGTGTTTGGGCAGATTGTTCGTTTTTGCCAAATGCCCCTTGCGCTCGAGAATTCAGTAGAAACGGTTTGTAAATCTCATTGATAGCAAACAATGCTCACGTTTGAACGAACGATGAATTTCCTCTAATTACAATATTATTTATTTACCGCAGGCGCTGCGGCTGCCAACATTCTTACTCCCAAAGGCAAAAATTGCTCTACGCCTTCCGAAATAAATGACCGGTTCGCCACTAATTAAAATGACATCAGCGTCGAACTACAATCGCTTTATTAATCTAACACCACTTACGTAAGATGTTCCGAAGTCATATACACAAGGCAGCAGAACGCAGTACTGCAGCCAGGATAAATTCGTATAAATTAACTGAAACCAATTCTTAACGCTTTCACAAATCTTTTGCTACTGGGCAGAGAGTAATATAACCCAGTTCCATCTCACACTGAAATGCACGAAAGATCAATCTTCCCATTTCTGCGACTGTGTCTTAGTTTCAAAATGAATTTTTCATCACCACGACCGCGGTCTGACTAAATTTCACGCAGGATCTGAGCAACTACTGGTGTAGGGTTGCCAGATAGCCGGTATTTCACCGACCTGGCCGGTATTTTACTGCTAATTTAGTGGAGGCCTGTATTTTGAAAATCAGTCCCCAAAGCCGGTATTTTCAAAATAAATAATTTGTAACTTTAAAAAGAAATAACGCAGAATTTCTCAAATTATAATGACTCTAGTAGCGAATATTGTCAGGACAGTTCCTTCAGTGAAGTTTATTTGCTGCTGTTGACGCAACCCTTGGTGCGATTGTCACGTCACACACACACTGAAATGTAATGATCCACCCAAAATACGGGCAAATTACTTAAAAAATACTCTTCTCTGTTTCCCTGTGCCGCTTAAAAATTACGACAGAGCTTAGATCTGGCACTGTTGACAAAATGTCCGGTATTTTTACAAAACGCATCTGGCAACCCTATACTGGTGTGTATCGTCATAAACAACTCTAGTTTCCCGACCGTCAAAAACAACAACACAGCTTATCATGCATTTGGAAAATATTGAATGCAGGCTGGAGGGTTACTAATTTATCGTTTAAAATATTGCTGGCCGGAAGTTATTTACTGCATATGTCAACCAAACGAACTTGAAGGGGACATTAAGTAAAAAAACTGAGGGGGGGGCAAGCAGGGGCCAAGCAAAAATCTGGGGGACATGGCCACCCCAGGTCCCTCCTTAGAATCGCCACTGCACATCACAAGGGTAATCGAATCACACAAAAATGGTTAGTCATAGCGCATTACACAATAGAGTAGGTGTTAGCACACAATCAACAATGAGAGGGGCAAAATACTTCAACAACGCCCCAACTGTAACGTCATTCACTCTTCATCATATATGGATCTGGACGTTAGATAGAAATGAAAGCATTCTAACATCAAATATTGAGGTAAACAGCTAACAGAAAATAAAGCAAAAAAAGATCGGACGGGGTGGTCATTGGCGCGCAGAGGCATGTAAGTTGTTTTTAACAAGGTTTAAAATGTTTTGCGTGACATTTAGCATACAAGACTGACACTGGCAGCCAACTGTTTTAACTAAATTTAAAATATCGAGCGTCATCAAATGTGGTCAATTCTCGTGATATGCGTTATCTGCGCTTCACCATGTCCCATTATTCATGGATGGAACTTGATTTTTAGTAGTGCCAGTGACTGCAGTAGACTTACAGCTATTGCAAACAAGGTGTGTAGTGATTCAACCTGGGCTGTGGAGTCGGAACTCAAATTTCAGGCTCCGGCTCCAGGCATCAAAATTTTTTGGTTCCGGCTCCTACACAGAAAGTCGTCAATAGGGGGCTTTCCGTTTGTGCATGGGGGCTCGACATACAAATTTGACAAAAATTCCACTGATCTACAGTGTTTCATATTTCAATTTGGGAGGTGCTTGGAGCTTTCTTTGGGGGCAGCAAAGCCCTCGTGGCGACGGGACTGCTCCAACATGTAGAAATTTATAGTTCCGGCTCCATAACAATTGGTCCATAAAAGCTAAAATCCACTGTCATTTGTACAACTCGTTTGCCCCACAAACTGTGTGTGGAATTGGAACCCAAATTTCAGGGTCCGGCTCCACCTAAAAATTTTGGCACCGGCTCTGGATCCAGCCGTCAAAAAATGCTTTGGCTCTGGCTCCACAGCCCTAGATTCAACTCGCAATGTGCAGGTCGAGATAGTCGCGACGAGTGTCTCACACCGCTGCCAGTGCAAGTCATGCAAAAAGCGCAAAACACATAGTCGATTACCTCTCTCATGTGTTTTTCAAACACGGACACAGTTACATTAACACAAATGCCAAGATGTGTTTGAAAGCACTTTGTTCAAAGAAATAGCATGACCTCTAGCAAGAAATTCACCTTCGACTTTTTCAAAACAGCTAAAAAGTTCTGAATTCTTATCTTTGCATTCATGATAAGCAGCGATGAATCATAAAGCACAATTTAAAACCTGCAAAGCTTAGGAGAAAAGAAGACTGGTTACCGTGTTGAAAACATACATTTTTTTCCACAGATGAAAACTTCGAGAAGTCCACATGTGTTTACCTTGCTTTTTTGTAACCTGATATTTACTGCTATTAGGGTTGCCAGATGGCCGGTATTTCACCGACCTGGCCGGTATTTTACTGCTAGCTTAGCGGATGTCGGTAAAAGGCCGGTATTTTGAAAATCAGTCCCCAAAACCGGTATTTTGAAAATAAATAATTTGTCGGAACTTTAAAAAGAAATAACACAGAATTTTTCAAATTATAATGACTCTAGTAGCGAATATTGTCAGGACAGTTCCTTCAGTGAAGTTTATTTGCTACTGTTGACCCAACCCTTGGTGCGATTGTCACGTCACACACACACTGAAATGTATTGATCCACCCAAAATACGGGCAAATTACTTAAAAAATACTCTTCTCTGTTTCCCTGTGCCGCTTAAAAATTACGACAGAGCTTTGATGTGGCACTGTTGACAAAAGGTCCAGTATTTTTACAAAACGCATCTGTCAACCCTAACTGCTATGCAAAGCAACGCNAGTTCGCTACCAATTAGTTACGACTTTCATTTTATGGTACTGCTAGTAAACGTAATGTTTCCTAGTGAATTTCGCCAGTAGCCTAATCTAGTAAACCTTGCTAGTAAGCCTAATGATTTCTAATAAAAATCCTACTTTTGCAATGGCGTGCTGTGCATTTCACTATTAAATCTGCAATGGCATCATATCATACTCCCTGCTAACATCATGATGACACAGCTACAAAAGCTATTGGATATTATATTATATACCTACACATTGTACTGTAGCTCAGTAATTTTAGATCGCTACACTACTACAGACGTGATGTGAATCATTCTGCTAGGAAGTAAGATGTTGTGGCAGTTAACGCTTTTCTTACTTCTACAACAGTGGTTCTCAACCATTTCGCTTAAGGGAGCCAAATCCAGACTTACGATTTTGTTAGAGATCCTCACTAAGAAAATTTAGCACAAGTCAATTGACACGTTTTTGTTTTATTGCATTAACGGAGTCTGTTACACAAAAATATTACAGGTGTTACTGAAAGACTGCTAAGAGCCGCACAAAGAATGCTCGGGAGCTGCATGCGGCTCTTAGAATAGTGTTTGTGAACCATTGTTCAAAAAGCAACACCAACCCTGCCAGCTACGATGTCGCAGTCTTAGCGATGATTATACCAAGGAAACATCACAGGCTTGCAGATCCATTGTCACAGTCTGTTGCTGTAACTCGTAACTGCTCCTCAAATAGCTCCAGCTCCGGGCCTAAATTTTAAACTGAGCTCCGGCTCCAGGCAAAATGCCCAGCTCCGGCGCCCTGTTTAGAACAGGGATGAACCTTGACAGTATGTTGTGTTTGCTTCGGCAACAGATCTGACGTTTAGAAAAATTTTTGAGCTTTAATGGTTTGACAAACTCCATGTTGAAATGGATTTTATGTGGTTCTAAAAGTAGTTTTGATGACTTTTGTTTGTGGGATGCTTAAGACTGCTTTGCAAAATTTTAATTGCAAATGGGTAACAGCGTTGATCAAATTGGTGATAATTGTGAACTTTTCAGTTACTACCAGGAACGCCGGATAATGGGTGCGTTGCCCCCCTGTCTTTTATAAAGGAGGCAAGGGAGGTGAAGGTGCCTTTTCATAACAGTATCGTATGTAATTTCACGGTTGATCAAGACAGAACTGTCGCCAGAAAGTCTTCAATAGGGGGGCTTTACGTTCGTGCAAGGGGGCTTGACAACCTAAAAATTGACTAAATCTCCATTGATTGGAAATGTTTCATATTTCAATTTGGAGGGGCTTGGAACTTTAGGGAAGATAAGCCCACCAAAGCCCCCGTGGCGACGGGACTGGATCAAGATCGACTTGCAAGAAACTTCTTGGAGCTATTCGCACATCCAGAAGATTCACATTTGTTTTCTACAGTTTTGTTATTATTTTTGAGGCCAACATCTTTGCTGAACAGAAACAAGCATATTGGTAAATAATTTTTTGTTTTCTATAAATTTGCATTGCCCTCAACTCTTTTACTTCCCCCCTGCCCTACTACTGATCCGGCGTCACTGGTTACTTCTACATATGTTTTATTATAATTCGACCTATAACTGAGCATCTCCACCGACATGATTGTCGAAATTCAGGTCACCAAATCGCTAACCTAAAATTTCTCACGGATCGTCACTGGATGTAGACATTTCCTAGGTTAATAAATGTGATACATGTAAATTGCACCAGTTTTTTGACGAAATAATTGATAAATTTGCAGCAGCAAAAGCAAGAAAACTTTGTCTTTGAAGTCAGATAATTGCAAGTAAAGCATTGGATTGCTGTATCTTTTTATTTTCTGTCAACTTTTCAGGGTTTTATATCCAATTAAATGTTTTAGGATTTTGCAATTATATATTTGTCTAGAAGTTTTGCACAAAATAATTTGCCTTCAGTTTTTCATGTGCATTCTTCTGTGTCCTCTTTATTTATTCGTGAATCTGCCCTCAGTCAGTTCTTTCATGGCGTTCCAAAACTCAAAACTCGTGAGAGTGCATGCTCCAGAACCCCCTACAGCTCCAACCAGCGGTGTTTGCGACCAGACCTGAGGAGCGAGAACGCTGCATTCATTATCATCACAAGATATCTGGTAAACCCGCAGTTTAGAAAACAAGGTGCAACTCTGGCTAATTCTATGTTGCGTTATCAGACTTTTGTGCCCGTAAAATTATGTAATTAAAATTCCTGCAGATTTATGCAGATGATCATGGAACTTTTTGCCTAGTTTTTGCATTTTACTTCACTAGTTGCTACAATTCGAATTTATTACGGTGATTTGGAATGCCATAATGCAACAATTTGAATATTGAATCGTTAAAGAAATTTTAAAGTGGGGATAGCTTCACGAGAAACGATTAGATCCTGAACTATACGATAGTTAATGATTTTCACGGTTCAAAGGCCCTGAGGTCAATTCCGTGACATCACAGTCATATGAAGTTATCAGACAAGTCTAGAAACAGCTATATGCGGGGCCTGAGTCAGCTTTCGACGTCCCTTTACTCCCAATATTGTTCGCATCTATGCCGCCACGAACGGGTTGGGTGGGGGCGCCCAAATTGACTTTGTCCCCGAGCGCGGGAAACCCTAGGTAGGTACGCCATTGGGTGCGGGAATAGTTGCAATATATTTGTTTCAATTCGCCACAAATGCATCTGTGGCGCTGAGGAGCAGTCGGCCAATCATATAATCTTCGATTGCAACATCCTTCGCCCTCCGAATTGCCTGGAAGACCTGCGGTCCCCTGACATCAACAACACTAAATGGCTTGAGGACCTTGATTGTGGATTTTGTCTGAACCGCTGCTCACACGCAAGAAGTTTCAATTTGATGATCTTGATCAACCAAAATTCAGTCCCGTCACCGCTTAGCTCCACAAAGAAAGATTCGATTCCCAAATTGAAATAAGAAGCACTAGAAATCAGTGAAGTTGGGGGACCCTTTGAAAGAAAGTGTTTATACATTAGACTTATTTGGGCCCCTTTGAAACCAAGGTGTTTGCACATTACATCTGCTGTTGGGGGCCCCTTTGAAAGCAAAGTAGCCTACTTATACATTACAATTGCTGTTGTGGGCCTCTTAGAAAGCGTAGGGCTCACACATTACAGTTGCTATAGTGCTCCCTTTGAAGGCAGAGTACTTACACAATGCAGTTGCTGTTGGGCGCCCTTACACAATGCAGGTGATGTGGTTCGGAAAATACTATATGAGCGGATAATAAATTTTTCACCAAAAATGAGGAACATTTACGCGCGAAATACCTTGATGGTGGCCCCTGAAAAGTGGTGGACCCGAGGAAAGTCCCTCGCTTGCCTTCTCTTTAAACGCACCACTGTATATAACCCTGACAATCATCTATGAGAATATGAAACCCATTGAACACGTTCTGCTTCAACCGATATACGTACTTTCTCACTTGATGTGCGCATGTAAACACTGTAAAGTTGTCTGTATATTTTGAACACATTGAAATTGCTGATGAATTTATCACTTCAGAAAACACATATTTCACGCGATTTTTCATAATTAAACCTAGACGCCCAGGTCGACTAAAAAAAAGCATATCTGGGTGAAAAAACCTTCAGTGGGAGCCCTGGTCACATGCGGCAAAACGCCTGCTACCGCAACTTGAAGTGATCATTTGAAGATTTATTACCATGTTATTGTTACGCCATGAAGACCACGAGTACAACAATCCGCTAGCAAGTATCGCAACCTGCCTCTGCAGGAAAGGATCGGACATGAGCGAACTGCGCAGTTGCGCTAAGCGTTTCGGGGGCCTCGTGGTCACGACTTTGCCCTGATGGGACTCGCGTTAATTTATCCTGCCTACATGCCTACTTGTATAGCCTATGTCCAGAAGTCAGACTTCCACTTGATCAACATGTTTTGTGCAGTGATTGTTGCAAAAAAATGTAGGCTGCTATGTCTAGCCCAGATAGTCTTCTCTTATTTTGTACTGAATAGCAGCAAGATACGTTTGGTGCTTACGACCAAGGTTACACATTTGTGCAGCCTGCTGTTCAGACAGCCAGATGGAGTTAATTGTTTAGTTAGAAGAGCCTATTTAGCAATCATTGCTAAGCTGTCCCAACAAAGAGTAGTGCAGATCATGGGCGCAATTTGGTGGGGGACACGGGGGACATAATATGCGATGTACCCCCACTTTTTCTCTTCAGGTTTTGTATTTGGAGAAGTTCCAAAAACAAAAGTGACGTTTGCCACGTTTTGTGTGAAGTGCTTATCATGTTA
>JGI24021J15306_10005305_pt1 | contig 15284 bp, 8 predicted proteins | sample Ectturendosymbi1_FD_15306 | JGI IMG/M metagenome (IMG submission 15306)
TTAATTATATAATCAGTCAAATATTTTTACCACTTTAGATCATAACTTTTGAACCCGATACCTCAGCAGGTCATCCAAAGTATCAAAAGGCTTGGATTATAGCCTAGTTTCCAATAAAAACTTTAGCGAAATAGTACCATCTGACGGTTAAAGCCCAGGGCCAACATGAAGTGGGCCAAGGTGGCCTGAAAGTCCTTCACTTATGATGTCACTCACAAAAAATCTGCACCACCAACCAAAAAAAATTTTTTTGAGTGCAGACTAGTCTTGGTGAGTGTTTTGAGGTTTTGACCGGGTTGGTAGCGCTTATTGGACCGGAGAAATTACTGCGCAAAACCACGTGCGTTTCGGTGATTTTTTTGGAAAAATCCCTGAAAGCAGCCAGACACCAAAGTGTTAATTAAAAATCATAGCAAAATATTGAAATTGCTATAATTTTAAAAATTTTAGCTCATAAATCCTGATTTTTGAAGTTTTCAAAAATAAGGTAGGACACATAGGTTATAGAATACATTATGTGTTCAATAATGAAGCAGAGAATAGGATTGGATAGTAAAAAAACATCCAACCATCTCTAAAACCTACCAATCAGCAGTTTTGAAGACAACCACCTCTATCATTGCCAAACTACATTGAGACCATTGATTTTGGGAGCAACTGCTAAGAGGCACAGCTGCAGAGGTGAACATATTTGTATCGTGAATGATAACAAGTCCATTTTATGGAAGAATGACTAAATTCCATTTGGGACAACCAAAAACCAATGATGTGGAAGTAAAAATGGCTTAAATTTGTGCTGCACATTATTGTGTACCACAAATAAGTTGCTTAGTAGTGCTCTAGAGCAAGGGTTTCTAAACTTTTGTTGTGGGAGGGCCACATACATTACTACATAACAGTTCGAAGGCTGGACATCTTATATAATGCGATTGTTTCCAGATCTGTTACATTCAGCCAAATCAACCAATTTTTCGTATATGTAGTATATTTTCGTTGTAGACAAAGTGTCTCATGGGCTGGATGGAATGATTTTGCAGGCCGGTTTTGCAGAGGTTCCCAACCTGGGGTATATGTATCCCCAGGTATACATTTGCCTATCTGAAGGGGTACATTTAAGGTTAGCAGTAGAAGGTAAAATATATTTATATAATATTTATTTCCGAATATTTATACATATGTCACTGAATTAATTTTCAAAAACCATGATGTGCTTATTGTTCAACATGTCTATGGTTAGGCATAAAAAAATATTTTGTCAGGAGAAATTTTAGGAGTACATACTCCTCTGTTGAAATGCTGAAGGGTACATGGTCAGAGAAAAGTTGGGAATCCCTGCTCTAGTGGAGAATGCTAATTGTGCTTTACTGATTACTAGGCTACTCAGTGACCCTTAACCCTTTCCTAGGTTGCTTTGGGTTTATTCAAGTTGATCATTCTTTGGCTTAGGATTTGCCACACACATTGAAGAATATGTTGATAAACTTTGCAGTAGGACAAATTACATTAGTGCTTAATTTACATTGCTGTGATAGTCTGATCAATCTTAATCAGTAATGTTTGTTTGTAGTTCTGGATCAGGTATGAGCAAACAACAACCCACGGGCTTCATAAAGACCTTCAAGTTGTACAGTCTAGCTAGCTGAAAAATTAATCAAGTCAAGTAATTGTTTAACATCTCACTTAAATCGGTTTACATGAACAATCCATCCAACTGTTTAATTGAACATGCTGTCACATTCTAAAATCCAATACAGCCTACAAGTCAACTAGTTGCCCAATGCCCATCCCTGTTCTTGTTTGATGCTCACAACACTTATCCTTCACTATAAACATTTTACTTGAATAAGTTTTAAAGGGCTGAGGATGCGTTGCAAAACACAAAACTAGTTTCCCTGTTAATAAAACTGTGACTGATTTACTTGCCACCATCTATGTGGCCTATAACTATGAAAAATAGATATGGTTGATAGTTTTAATCATCGCAGAAGAATGAAAGCAGAAGGCAGGCAGATTCTTTAGAAGCTTGCCGCCAGGCTAAAGTTTGTTTGTTATCACTATAAACAGTGAAACATTACTCATTGGACAGCTGTTACACAAACGTCTTGATCAGTGGTTCCCAACTGGGGGTAATATGCAATTTTTCCAACGGCTTGAACAAGTTTGGGAACCACTGATCTTGATGGTTGAAAATTTTCTGTAAACAAGGAAAAGTGAACTATTAGTCAGCACCATTGTTTAAGTCAAAATTTTGCACCAAATGTCAGAAGGTTAGTTTGAAGACACTGTTTTGAATGAGTCATACAAAGAATTGTTCAGTCATGCATGGTCAGCCTTGCAGTGGGTTGATGGCTGACACTTTCAAATTTTCCTTCTTGCTTCAGTAAAATCCCCACATTTCTCAAAAGAACATTTAGGCAGTAAATCACTGCTAATGGGTGCAGTGATTACGGGTGAAAACTTGAAAAAGGCTAAAGAAAGTAAGCAAATTCAAAACTAAAATATCTAATCAACACAGAAGCTGCAGCAATTAAAAACTGGAAAATTTACATTGTTCTAAAGTAATAGTTGTTTTCACTAAAGTTGAAAAAACATCTGATGCTAATTACTGAACAACAAACACACATTGACGCAATCATGCTGCGTTGAGTAAATAGAGTGTTGATGGAATGCATAAGCCGGATAGTGTTTGTAAGGTTGTTAGACTTAAAGGAATGCTAAATGTTGAGAAGGCAGATATCAACATCAGTAACTATTGTACATGAGTGGTTGAAACGTCACACAAATGGGCAAAGCCAAATGGGAAACAATCAGTGAACAATGCAAAGGGGCACATAAATTATTTCACATGAAGAAGGATCATTTTGAAAATTAGTTTGTTAAGTCGCTTAACTGATTTATATTCACAGGTATCCAGAGAGCTAAAATCGAGTTGTTCTGCAAAAGTAACAGTGCAAGCTTCAAACACAGATGGTTTATTTATGATGCCATGAATCACTGAATAGTGCTACAATAAGGCCATTTGGTTGCTGTCATCCCTATTATCTGGTTTGTTCCAAGTACCTCAGTGTGCTAACCATATCTTGAACTATGTGTTCATTGTTTGGCTAACGTACTGTTGATTGCGTATCACATAAGTTGCCATATAAATACCATAGTTTAATACCAGCATAGTTTTGTTTGAGCAGGAAGCTTTTTGTCAGTATTTGTGAAGCAGTTGGCATCATGGATTTGTTGTGTTTTCCATGGCGACCACAAGGTGCACAGTATAATGCTTGCAAGGCCCTGACTAACCTATGTTTGTGTTTTTGTCTCACTTAAGTCAAGGTGTTTGTAGTTTATTAGATTTGTCCAATTGTGGTAGGATATTTATGGGTAATCATAACCTTTGTATTTACGCATTTTTCTAGCAGATGAGGAAATGATGTAGCCCAAACCTGTGGGTCATCTTCCTTGTCACATTGGGGGGCATAGTCTTTCTTCCCAATTTGATGCTGTTGCTATCGTATCATTTGTCCTGTCCAAAGGAAAGTTTGAATTGGTCGTTTTTCCTTTTAACACGTTGGCTGCCAGTGTACGATGTATTTGTACTTCGAAATTGGCCTAACAGAGCAGTTTTCAGTTGCCTTACCAACACCATAGCTCTGCCGATTATGCTAGAAAGCTGTTCAAACCCTCAAAAGATTCGGCAAGTTTTCTAGTCTGCAGTGAAAAAAACTTTTGAATTTTCGGTTTTGGGTTTTTTTGTGAGTGACGTCATAAGTGAGGTAGGTTTTTGGCCAATTTGGCTCATGTTACCTGGTCTAGGGGCCCAACTGCTAGACCAAAGTATTTCGCTGAAGCTTTCATTGGAAACTAGACTCGAGTCTTTTGAGCCTTTGATTGACTTTCTAGCATTTCTGGCTCAAATGTTATGATCTAAAATAAACAAAATAATTAATTATCTAATCAAGGGATTAATCAATTGTTTCTAACAGGAACAACAATGTGCAAGTACTCTGTTTTCAAAGAACCACGGCAGCAACTGCACGGTGTAAGTACTCTGCTGTTGAAGGGTCCCCCAATAGCAACTGCAATGTGTAGGTAGCCTACTCTGGTTTGAAAGGACCTTCTCAACAACAACTGCAATGTGCAAGCACTCCGCCATGAAAAGTGCTCCCAACAGCCACTGAAATGCATAAGTAATCTGCTTTTGAAGGAGCTGCTAACAGCAAATGTAATGCACAGGTTACTCTACTTTCAAAGGGCCCTCAACATAACAGCAACTGTAATGTGTAAGTACACTGTAGACCTGCTATAATGCGATCTGATATAATGCAGTTTGAGTATGGACCCTGATTTCATAACTGATTTGCTGTGATACAGTACTTTTAGGTAAATAATTTTAAACATTTCAAAATGCGCAGTCACATACGGTTTTGTCACAATCCAGACCACGTATGACCTATGTTAGGTATATCCCCGTAAAGACCGTTGGGCAAGTTCCAGTCACAGTCTCTAAGAGACTGCGCTTACAGTTTGCCAATCAAAACAGACTAGCTCTTGTGACATCATAGCACTTTGTGTAAAAGGATTGACCCTCAGCTCAATGTTCAACTTGGCAGAGAAAGCTTGGAATTCAATCACTGCACGAACAATTCAGAAATGTTGGTACCGAGGGTTAGCAGGGGCATTTTCGGGTGAGGGAAACGAATCAGATCGTTATGTTGCGTCTAATCAAATTGAGGCTAATACTGATGTAGAGCATTGTGAAGAGTTGTTCAGAATGATGGGGATTGAAGATAAACATGAATGGATACATATCGATGATGACTGTCTGACGTATGAATACCTTACAAACCATGATGTTGTGACAAGTGTTCTCAATGTTTGTACAAATGAGCATGCTACCGATGTATATCATATTGAGGAAGATGATGACCTACCACCACCTCTACCAAAACTATGTGATGCCATAGCAGTGATCGATACACCCTTGCAGTGGCTAGAGTGTCAGAACGTGGACAAGATTCACATCCTACACTTGAAAGAAATACGAGAGATTGCAAGGAAAAAGAATAGACAAGCACTGAAACAGTCAACTCTGGAGTCGTTTTTAGTACACATGTCTTGTTTTTGGTACACATCACATTGTCATGGAGATATACCTTCTTGGTCATGACTGTATACCATTTGTTACGTAATAAAATACCTCAGTATAATGCGACTCACTTATAACACGGTCTGATGTTGTGTATCCTGACATCTGCGTTATACGGGGCTGCAGTGTACTTCACTTTCAAAGGGGCCCCCAGTAGCAAATATAATGTATAACTGCTCTGCTTTCAAAAGGGTCCCCAACAGCAACTGCAATGTGTGAGCAGGGTGGGGTAAATATCCCCTTTCTAGGCTTGATCAAAAAGTCTTATCACAGTTGTCTGAATATGATGACATCATCAGATGGTCCCCCTTTTCAGCCTTGCCTTGGTCCTTCTCAACCCTAAGTCCACCACTGACACTTATGCAGTGTAAACTTGAGACCAGCAGAAATCAGCAGTCTGTTTCCAGCAAGAGAGGTATTGAAATTAACCATAACTTCAGATATGAGTGACGTCATTTTGCGAAATCAGGGAAGTCTGACGTGTTCAACAGTCATCTTGCACACGATTATCCAAATGTGTCTCAACGGCCAGCACAAAAATGTTGGAGCTATTTACCGATGTTGTATTTGAAGTCTTTTGTTGCATTTTTTTATTACTGTTGGGCGTTGGCACACACAGAAGTGTGCTTTGCATGAATCCTGTTTGTAACAAACATTCAGCACCAAAGACAACATGTATCACTTGTAAATAAGTAGAAACTATCTGGAAATGTTTTGATATTTATTACCACAGTGCTTCCTAATTGTAATATTTCTTTCTAAAGTGGACAAAACCATTGGTAAAATACGTTATGTTGTTTTTATGCATCATTGTTCCACTGCATATGTATGAAGGTACAATTGTACCTATACAATGTTTTAGGGGTAGAGTTTGTATTTACCATACATCATCGAAAAGGGTGTAAATTTTTTTCTGAAATTTTGGTGTGGACAATCTGAAATAAAAGTTTATAGACTTCAAGGAGCATCAGGTCTCTGTATGAGTTCTAAAAAAAGTAATCACTATTCAAAGTCAAAAAAGTCACAATTGTGCCTAGATTGTCTTTTAAGGGTTAAATAAAGTACAATCAGAGTTTTTATGGTCATTAGAATTGCATTGGATGACATGCTAAGTGTTAGACCACAAAACATACAGGTGTGTATGCACAAAAAAGCAGCAACAAAAATATATATTCTAAGCAGCTGAGTCAAACGTTAATAAGTAGCAATGAGGCAATTATGTCGAGGAGCATCAACATTCAATGAAAGGTGGCATGCTTCACAAAGAGTAATTGTACTGAAAGTTTCCTGTCATTTATGTGAGCCAAGATCTCTGTTATGGTTCCTCGACGAAGAAGTTAGCCTTGATTTGGAATGTGCCATGCACACATCTCAGGACAAAATTTTAGAGTTATGTTTACAAGTAGCTGGGCAGTAACACTGGTTATGATTTGATTACTTATACTTTTGCAGCCATTATTTGGATATTAATTTGATATCAGAAAAGATGATATAGCATTTTAAGGTATTTGTGCTGCAGTGAATGGTTATGTGTGATGTAAACCACAGTTATGGTTGTGGACTGTTAAAAGGTCTGAGTTTGCTGTAAGCTTTTGAAAATTAAAAGCTCTAAGTTTGCTGTATTGAAATGCACTATTAAGTCTAGACTTGCTTCCCTCTTTTTTTTCTTTTGTCCCTGTTACTTATCAGGGCATCTGACTAGAAAACCGTATGGTTGTTTCAGATGTCCTGGAAACAAAATAAACGTTGTTCTAATGTGGTTTGTTTTCTGTGGCATGATATGTTGTTTGTTTATAGTTGTTCCCAAATAAACTGATACTACTGATACTGATACTTTTGAGGAAAGGCTCTGCTTTCATCTTTTTGTGATTATTCAAACTTGCACGTATCTGTATTCAAGTAAGTAACTGGTCTCCACACAGGTTAAGAGATTGAATCAATCAGCAAATTTTTATCGGGAAATAGATTTCATGTAATGCTATGCATCATCAGTCTTACAACCTTATTCAAATAGAAATGTGGTGGTGGAAGCAAAATATGACAGTTCTTTATACAAGGCATCAGAATCTGCTGTTCAGTGTTTGAAACAGTATTTCAGTTTCTTTTTGCCAACAGTAACAGGGCTATTTCACATCCTGTTACATTTCTACGCTTAGCGAAGGTTGAATTGGACTTCTGCATCCAACTATCTGTATCCACCATTTTGTACATAGTATGTTTGTGCTTAGCAATACTGATTTGTTTTGATTTTTACAATTTTCAGGTGTTGAGATTTTTAGGTTTTAGTTTCATGACAATTCTTAACCTGCCTAGAATGGTATTTTCTTTTACAACGAGTGGTAGGTGATGCTCTCCGTGATGGTGGAGTTCACTTGAGTCAATTAACATTGAGATTTAAAAAATGATGCAAACACCATTTTACCAGGTAAATACTTTTTTGTGAAGTTTTTGGCTGCTGAAAGTGCATGTTCGTTTTCTCAAAGCTGTAATCATATGACTTTCGTGCTTTCAATCACATTGCAGTTTGTCAATTACAATCCATCAGCCTAGAACTAAGATTTTGATCATTAGATCCTTTTGGCAGGACAATGACTGCGTGAAATCTCTTAATGTAAATATTTTGTACTCTCATACACAGAGATAAAAGTTGGGTGACCAATGGTGGCAATGAATTAAGCCAAATGATGGCCCAGTGAAACAGCATCTGATTTCATTTCAGTTTCATTGTACAAGAGTGATGGGTCTTTGGCACCCATGTCTGCTTGCTTGTGCCATGGGCTCCGCAACTCCTTTTCTAATGAATGCTGCATTGGTGGCAAGTTAATGGTAGAACCATGTGTGAACCTTTTTCTTTCATCCACTCATTAATGCTGAACATGAGGCAGAACATGTTATATACAAGTACTGTTTTTTCATGGGTATGACCCAAATGGGATTCGAATCCAGTGTACCAGCTTCAGTGGTGCATGTTCACCCCACTGAACCACCTAACCAGTTGCAGCAAGAGATTCTTTTAAAGTGTTACTTTAGTTTGCTTAGTACAAGTAGAAGACTACTCATAAGTGCATCTGGAGACTTATGACAAGAGCATTCTTGACAGCAACAGGTTGGATTACACTGTCATTCTGCAAGGAAACATATTTTCGGTATTTAATAGTTTTGCATCTTGGACTGCTCAGTTAATTACCAGGACTCAACAGCTTATGTTGGTAATGAGGAATGCTTCCAACTCTGCAGCTGTTTTTTTTGGTCATAGACTGAAATGTTTTTGAAATGACTGAAAAAAATTAAGTAATTTCAGTCAGAATGTCAGAATATATAGGCTAATGAACACTGTTGTGGCGAGTTTTGATACCCCTGTGAGACAAATGACCAAAATGTCTCAGCAAAAAAATGACCGAAGTGTCTCAGCAAAAAAATGACGCAAATTGTCTCAGCGAATAAAAAAACAGCTCTGTAGCAGTGGAACTTTCTTATTAAAGCTACACTCTGTCAAAAAACAATGTTGACAATTCATGAAACAAGTATATTCCATAAGAGTAAAAATTTGGTATCTTGCCGCTATCTTTAATCTGTGATGAAAAATTGTACTATGAAGTTTGAGAACCCCAAATTTAGATGATGTTAAAGGCCAATCTACACTGAGGCAAGCCAGAAGTCACCAGGCGCAATCCTTAGTTTTATAGGGTAATTCTCCACCGTGCACGACTAAGAACGGCAACTCCTGGACACAATAAAACAAACAATTGTACCTGGCAACTCATGGCTTGTCCTCAGTGTAGTGTAGATTGGCCTTGACCCCTATGCCCCTATGCAAGTATCAGAGTATTTCCATTGTGTCAACCTCTGTTAATTCTGGGTGCAACCCTTATTTTTTGATATTTTGCCCTAGGTGAAGCTTTTGCACTTTGGAATGGCAGCAGATAAGAGTTTTTTTCAGTATATTTAGTGGTATCAGTATATTTAGTGGTATGTTTCACAAAAACAGTCTGAATTTCAGATTGGAGCAGTTGCTCACAAGTTTAGTAATATCAACTGGTGAATTTTGCGAAGCAAAATGAATAAGCAATCCTAACAGTCTAAGTGCAAACAGAACAGTATATTGGGTTTTTCTTCATGTAAAATTAACGACAGCCTTTCCCGTTTGCTCAAAATTAGCTTATTTGTTCGTAAACGTTTCAACGTCATTACTTCCAGAAAGCCTTTATTTTTTGCACTGCAGTCGACGATATTTGTCTTATTTTATCACTAGTTGTGGCACGGTTCGCATCACTTTGATGACGCTGCATATGACCACACGTACGAGCACGAAGAGGTTCATGAGGATGATCTTGTTGCTATGATGGGTGCAAACCAGGAGCTATCAACAGATGGCGAATTTATTGAGACTCCTGCCCAGCAGTGGTAAGGGTGCGGCAGATTTTGTGGTTTTCCTAACTTTTGTGCAGAATTGAAAAGTAGCAATTTCAGGTTGTGATAACTTCGTGCTAGACAATCTGACTTTGCTAACCTGCGCTGAAGTCACAAATATGAAAATGGTTTACTTCGTAACCTTTGTTGTTACTTAATCACCGAGTGCGTCTAATTCATTTGCTTGTGTAGGCTTGAAGTTGGTTCGGACCAGGTTACTCAGCTTTTTAAAATTTGTGTTTCTGCCAGACTCATCTGATGTGCAAAGCCTTACGGCAAAACAATTTTTTTTCTCCAAATCCGTTCCCTGGCGAAGTTAACTCGCTTGAACGCCCCTGACGTTGCCAACAAATCGAGTTTGCGCGAGGCCACTGCCGTTTGCGTTAATGCGAAGAGCCTCCGCCTCACCTTACTTCATTATCCCGTTGGTCTTGTTCTACCTCGTGTGCTCATTCGTGTTGTGCCCCAATCCCGCTTTACGCTTGTGGCAGTGCTATCACATTATCCGCACTGAACTCCTGTTGTGTGTTTCAGTTGGTATCATGGAAGGCTTGATCGGAGCATAGCTGAGGAAAGGTTGCTGGAAGCGAACGTGCCAGGGTGCTACCTGGTCAGGGAGAGCGAACGGAAATCCGGATCGTATGTGCTGTCCTTCCTCAGTGAAAATTGCGGGACTACACATTTCAGGCATGTAGACCTGCGCGTTTCGCAGCAGAGTTAGTTTCGTATTTGCAGTCAAAACATTTTTGACAGCAATAGAAAGCCTTTTTTTTCTTTAAGTTCCTCCAATCTAACACTTGACACTTCACCGTAATCGCGCAAACTTGTGAAATGTTAATCACGGTGATGAATGTTGTCCCAGGATAACGTGCGTATGTGGGGATTACTACATTGGGGGTCGACAGTTCGAGTCTTTGGAACACTTGGTGGCATACTACACCCACAGGTCGTGCTTGCTAGAGGTAGGTTGATATATTTAAAAAACTTCAAAGCCAAGTTTAACAGATCGATGTATATTTGTGCAAGGAAACCTAGCAATGTGAGCTGCATTCTGGCATTGGTGTTTTTCATGAGAGTTATTGTGGATGCAAAAAAGTGCTGAATCACGCAAAAAGTTTTGAGTCTTGAATATTCAAAACGCAAAAAGTGTGGAGTCTTGAATATTTAATTATACTGTTGAAGCGTTCTCTCTCAACGAAAACATGGTAATATCATGTTGAAGGTCGTGGGATCTTAGTTGTATTGATAGATCGGTACCGTGGATTGAGTCAGAATACTTACCGTGTCTAGGAAAGTTTCGTTTCATTGGAGTCAAAACTAATGCAGAAGGAAAGGATGTGTTAGTGCATTAATGTGCTTGGAGCTTTGGCTTAACGTTGCAACACTAGAATTTTCCTAAAATATCNCGCAGTGCGTAACCACAAAGTTAAAATTTCGTCGTTCTATGAAAACAGTAAATTTCGATCTTAAGATTGCCGTCCCAATCAACGACAACTCCACGTAAAAGAAAAGCTTCTGGTCCTCTGAACCGGGAGGTGTAGGATCTTAAACCAGGAACTCACATGAGTTCATTGCGCAGATCAGCGCTTTTTGTTCCTAATAAAACATTATCTGATAAGTAGTGCCGTGCAACATATTGCGCGCTTTCACAAAGATTTATCTGCACAGATAGAAAATCAGAACATGTGGTTCTAGCAGCGCAGCTTTGAGCAGAGAGTGCATGTAATGTGACGGGTTTTAGCGCCGTTAGTACTTTTCATGCCAATTACTGCAAAACAGTCAGCGGCGTGTACAACTAATGGAAGAGAAAAGACCATTTCCGTTCGATTTTTTACACGAATTAAACTTTCCTACTAAGAAAATATCGCATTAACGAAATCTGTGAGGTGGAGGCATTTTCTGTTTTGTAATTCTTAAACAACAATTAAAGCGTCTTAGTTGAGAGTACTATTGTAAAACTGACGTAGTTTTTTTTCAACTTGACGACTGGTTCTTTTCCACATTATTAACTTTGAAAAATTCATTATTGTGATTGTGTTCAAGTACAAAGGTAATGCAGTCGACTCCAGCCAGCATTGTGGTAGGAATCGATTTCATGTAACTCTACGCATCCTCAGTCCTGAAATCTTAATCAAATAGAATTTATTGAGAACTGTTTGAAAACATTTGCTGACACATTCGACTGTGTCGCCATTGTGGAGGCTGATTACTTGAAATTAGCCATGTCCTGCGCATCATCGCAGTCATGAAAGCAGAGACCAGTCCGTTGCTGCCTGGGAAAGCTCGCAGCAAACCTGGAACTTCAAACTGACAATATTTAATTAAAGTTAGTTATTTCGTTATGTGCAACTGTTGCTGCTGGCGATGTCTCCAAACACGTCCTGAAATCAAATCCAGCCCAGAATTGTTCGGAGTGCGGCGCAACAAAGAGAAATTAGGAAAACCCTTCTTCACCCAGTACCCACACAATGTGCCCTGTGCATAGACCTACGTCATCGAGCACCAACATCGAGCTTATTCTCTTATTGCGGTTCCCATGAAGAAGTGCCGTGATTTCTGCTACAGCTGTGCTTTCGTGTTTTGAACAGAACGAAGCTCTGCTGCATCCGGTGAACCCTCCCGAGCCAGTGGACGATCGGCGTCGAGTGCAGGCCATTCTTCCTTATCAGAAAGTTCCTGATGCCGACAACGATGAAATATCGTGAGTTTCAAAACGTGCACACGAGTGTCATTGCACGGCTACAAGCTCGCGCCCATTCTGAGCTTCTGTACGCAATTGCCGAGAGATATATATCGTAAGCATTTCCTTGAAGTCGCAAGAAGCAAACAGCTTCACTTAAACGCGCGCGCGCGATTTCCGAATCGCTTCGAAGACGCCGGCGCTTCCCTCCGATCCAACGCGTGCCGTCNAAGCGACGTGCTTTTCTTTCTGCTCGGTTTCAGATTCGAAAAGGACGACATTTTCATCGTGCACGACGACATGGAAGGCGACTGGATGTGGGTCACGTGCTTGAGGACGGGCGAAAGCGGATGCGTGTTTCGAGGTGCGGGCAACGCGTCCGGCAGACGTACCGATGACTGCGCGGAAGCGGCGTGCCTCCTTGCGAGGTTACGTTAGTTGTGATGCAATGGAATAATGCGCGGAAGTTCCGCGACGCTGCTGCGAACTTGTCAAAAATCCTTGCGTTCGGAGACTGGACGCCGCCAAATTTTCGAANACACTGTGTTGCCTGTATTACCGCTGTCGACATGGTTAAGTGCGTTTTAGAATTTTTGGCGTGTCCCGCTGTTGCAGGCAACGCGGCAACATAACATAACTCGACGAGACGCTTGAAAGTACTACGTTGGTTTGATGCTTCATCAGCACGATGTAAGCAGTGGCGTTGATTTATTTGCTCGGTCTACCTGTTGTGCGTAAGTGTAGAGAGGCGCTTATTGCCCAGCCCAAGGCTCTCTTTTGATCATGAAAAGGAGTAGTCCTGCTAACAGTTGGAAACCACGCTTGAGGCGGTGTGTTAGTTAATGTTTGCCTTACATAGATCGTGTTCGAAAGTTGCACTGCACATCACTGCGTTCCCCAAAGCCTGGTTTAAGCTATCATTTAAGGTGGTTTCACTAGGCAACCTTAAACATTGACTGGTAGGTTTGCGTTTTCTGTCAACGACTGTTGATGTTGTTGGGCAAGGTGCTTAGGCAGCGCGGGCTGGCATGTGTGTGGCATTGAGTTCGTGCGAAAAAAGCCAAATTTTGGCAGAAACGGCTTGAAATATTCTGGTTGAACCTAATTAGAATTTCCATCACGCAAAGTCTCTCAAAGGTTGCTTTCACACTGTCAAAAATATCTCAAATCGTTTTACAAAGTAACTGTTCAATGAACACTGCGCTGAATACATAACAGCAAATTAGCAAGTCCCCATTTTTAAAGATAGACCGGCAGGCGGCAATTACCAACACACCTCTTGATGCTCCGGCGTCGCCATGGGAACAGTCTGCGTATATGTTGCTTGCGTGTGACGTCATGCGCATACCAAGGCGTCACAATCTGCAAAGATCCTGTCCCAGTGTGTCCGCATTCAACGTGCTGTTCAACACACTGTGTTTCCTCGCAAAACATTAACGAATGTTTCGTCATTGTACCACCTTGTATTGCCTGATGCGCCGCCATGATCGGTTTAGTTGTTGGCGAGTTGAACAAACCTTCGCTTTTGCCGCAAAGTATTTTGATGAATGCTTAATTGCAGGTCTGGTGAGAGAAATTGGCCACGACGTCGATCCTCACGCGGGAAAAGAATGGTTCCACGCGAACATTAGCAAGGATCAGGCGTACAGCTTGCTCTCTGCAGGTGCCCTACACAAACGATTTGCAGATTTCTCTTGAGCACAATTCTAACCGGTGACATTGGTATTAAGTCCCGCGTTTTCTTTTAGTTGTTGACGTGCCCTGTCGTTTCTTATTTTTACTAGCTTGTGTTCTGTTAGGAAACAAGGCGGTAACGTCTCCTTGATCCAAACCACACCGAATGTTCAATGTTCATGGCGTTCTGCTGTCGTCTGTTTTTAAAGCTGTTGTCAGTTTTTTTGTTTTTTTTCAGTCAGCCAAGCGGGCAGCTTCCTAATAAGAGAAAGCGACTCCACTCCAGGCGATTACGTTCTTTACCTGTTCACCGGGTCCAACATTCAGCGATTTAAAATTCACCGAAAAAACGCGAATCGGTTCGAAGTGGGAGGCAGGCCGTACGAAAGGTCAGTCTAATGAACAGAGTATNCAAGTTAGTTTTTCGCTACTTGCTTGAAAGAACCCCCTAAACTCTGCGTCCAGATACACTCGGCAGCACAGATATGCTAAGTCGAGCTTGTCCCTAAAACTGCGATTGTTCTTGGACAACAGTGAAACTGTTTCAGCAAGCGTAGGTCATGATTTTTGGACCGCGTGTTCCGTTAATGTATTTCCCTTTGTTGCATTCCCATATAGCCGAGAAACTGTTTTTGCTCTGGGAAGGAATTCACAACGTCATCAACTTGGTTATGTGGGTCGGTTTGGGTCACGTGGTCTTGATGTTGATTATATTTGGAAGTTTTATGTCGTAGTTCGTCAGGATAAATTGTCCAGCACTCGATTTCTTGTTTGCGACCTTCAGCAAAGACCTGTCCGTGTTGAAAGTAGTTTGGTGGTTCCTTGTTTTCAACCACCACGAGAAAACCATCACCAATGCTTCAGTTAAAGTGCAACGCATCTTTTCCATTGTTTTCATTTCGGTGAAATTGCGTTGTGTTTGTTTGTAGAAAATAAACTTGAGAAACAAAATCACTGTCGTGACACACGATGAAGCTCAGCTTCGAGTAACCGACCACCTCACGCTTGGACAGCTTGTGGGGATTAATGATCCCAACCAACCAACGGTTTATTTCCAACAGATCTTGGACGTTTCTGCAGCTACTCTTGTTAGCAGAAGCAAAGATACTTCAGACTTCAATTGCAACGAATAGCGAATTAAAGCCTTCGTCATTTTGTTGCTGTGGTGCTATTGAAACTGGCCAATCTAGTTGCTCATGATGTGTAGTCAAAGCAGCAACGCCTATTTAAAAACGACTGTCCACCCCGTGGTTCTTACGTGCTTATTTTGAAATTTCCCTCCCGCACAGCATCGACGATATCGTGGAACATTACAAGCACGAACAGATAATCGAAGGCTTGACGCTGCGCAGCGCCGTGCAGAAGACCATGGACATCAGCAGG
>JGI24021J15306_10005306_pt1 | contig 15283 bp, 12 predicted proteins | sample Ectturendosymbi1_FD_15306 | JGI IMG/M metagenome (IMG submission 15306)
ACACGCCTATGGGCCTGTGGTATAGAGGATGAAAACACTACCTTTTACATTGCTTGGAAAATGACAACTTCAAAACGGCATGAATAAGCCCCGTGTCCACTGAATGGATTGTGCTTGTTTGGTTCAAAAATTAGGGGTTACTATTACTACAAAGAAGGAGTTTACGTACAGGTAATCAGATCGACAGCTAAACGATATTTTTGAGGGAGGCAACACGGTCCCGCATGAAAATCTTTATATCCGAAAAACAAACCTACTAAAAACGCTAGAAATCGCGGAAATTTAACGAAGAGAACTTCTGAACTACACGAAAGAGCTATAAATCCCAAGAAAAGATCCCAACGCCATATGTTCTTTAGACGAATGTAGGAAAGGCTTTAATTTCCGTTGAAGATCTAAGGCAATTGTGAAACCAAAGTCGGCACCACAAAAGATAGATTTTGAGGGGGAACTACACACAAGAGGGGCATACTTTCACGCGTTTCACACAAACGGCCAAATAGGTCACACTCGCGTAGGGCCCAAAAAACTAAGATGGCCTAGGGCCCCGCGCTCCCTAAATCCGTCCCTGCTTGTCGAATACGAGCACTGGAACACAGAAAGTGTGCGGCTGGACTGGCTGGAGCACAACCCGGTTGGCAAGATCGAATCTTGCTAAACTACACAAGAATTAAGAATGCGCATAAAGTATGCAAGAAAATTTTCGATATTGTGTTATGTACAGAAGTCCAGCAAACTCTTAGTTTTCTTTTTTCCCTGCTGAGACATTATCAAATGCCTGAACGCTTTTATGTTAACAACTGCTGTTTTTGAGCTCGTGCAACAGTTCTATCATGCCGCAGAAATTGGTAATGTAGCCAATGTAGTCAGCGCTTACGCTGATCAGCCATAGCAGACAAAATAAATAAATTTGCTTTGGATAAAGTGAACTATCGCGAAACACAACCTTAAACATGCGTAGTGGGCGAAAGGTCTGCAAAAAGTGGTGAGATGGTTTCTAGATGCAGACGACAACCCAGATTCTCACCAAAACCTAATTATTACTTTTTGGACCATTTACAATGTACCTTAAAATTTGCATGCAAATTCATTCCGTGGTGTTTGCATTAAGTCGACAAATTAACAAGCAAAAAGTATTGCGAAAACAATTAATTCCCTTTGAGCAGGTAATAAAGTTTTTGTAAAATGTGAAGCTCAAGGGAGGGCTTTTAACCGCAACCCCCCTTGCTTACGTCCTTGCTCTCACCGTAAACTGGCGGCCGTACAGACTGCCCGTCCCGAACACAACGTTCTGAACAGCATGCAATTTCCTTTCACTTTCAAATTACTTTTTCCCACGAACTGCTATTGTTTTAGCAAAAACAGTTCGTTATCTTTTTATAATTCAGTCAGTGCAAATATTTGACCTTCTGCGCTTTTAAAGTTCAAGCAGAAATTAAGGTAGCTTATGTGTTTCAAAGCAACATTTTCATCGCAACTATTTTTGTAACTGACAATTTTTGCCACAAAGATTTTTAAAGCAAGTTGTGCTACCTTGTAGAGCGTCAAGAAGTTGAACCACTATGCTTCTAAAAAGTTTAATCCAGTGGTTCTCAAACGTTTTTTGCTACGATGCCTTTGGGAAGGTTTGCTAAACTTGCGACGCACCAGCAATAGGATGTTAATAAATATCAAAATGTTATTTATTGATGAAACAACAAAAAGAAACATGCATCATTTAATGTGATGTGTGAGCTTGCTTATTTTTACAAAGTTCGTCGAATCTTTGAAGAATTTGTGAAACTGCCACCACCATTTCCCTCTCAAGATTTATTCGTGATCGATATATTTGGTTTTAATCACGGTCATGGCAGAAAATCCTGCATCGCATAAATAGCCTATACGACGTAGCGAAAGGGATAATTACCCGTAGCGTTTTTCGCTAAAGCTGTGTATTCGTCGTTCAATGAAATGCAAAAATTTGTAGGATTTACTGAATAAATCTTTCTATCCGGGGAATTATCACAAGTAAGGTCAATATGGTCTTCTTTTTCTTGTTCAGCAAAGGAGGGTAGATAGGCTGGAGAAAACGATGGCGAATCCGTTCATAGCTTGACAAATTCTCCGCAAAATAGGCCTACTGAGGAAAATTTATTCTCGAGTTTAGATAGATGTTGCAAAAATATATACATCGTAAATTTGAAGACAGCATCTCTCATTTCTTTTCAGGGAAATTAGACAAGAAAGTAAATCACTGAGGAATTACAGACATGTTTGTTTTATCTTCCTCCCACAGTAATAGTATTTCGTTGAAAGCTGCAATTTTATCTGATACGTCAACCATATTTTTATCCGACCATTGCATAGAAGTATTGAGTTTATTTAATTACCCCAAATTTAAATCAATATTCGTTCTGCCCTAAGGTATCAGTAAGTTATTTATTGTTGTAACTGACCACCGTAGCCTTCATTTGTCTGACGCAAAGTAAATTCAAATTGTGCAATACGTTTATTAGTAAACATTGTTTACTAAATAATAACTGCAGTTACGAACAACAACTGTTCTTTGGTAATGGCATAAAGGTGCACTGAATTTTGCTGTTCTTAGCTCAATGAATAAAACTGCACTAAGTTTACTTTTGTGCGACGGCCTTGGAAAATTGAAGCGACGCACCAGGCCGTCGCGATGCACACTTTGAGAACCTTGGGTTGACTCTTTCGATCAGCCAATCTCTCTTTCCAAAAAATATCTAAGCACAAGATGACCTACAACTCCTAAAAAATAATACTCTATGCTGCTGCGTATTTTTGATTACACTACAATGATCACATGCTTTGAAATAAAAAATGCTGCGGCAGCGAAATGCTCGCAGTGTCGAGTTCCGCATCAGCAAATGTCAACCGCCTTTGAAGCCAGTTCGTGTCTGTTTGCATAGTTGGTTGAAGGCAGCAAACGCATGGACAACAGTAAACTGCAGAGCGGCTTTTGACAAGCGTTTACATATTCCCAATGTTTGAGGCGTAATCTGATAGACTGCAGTGCGAGTTTCAACAACGATTTTATTGGTAAATGGGACTCAGGCAGAAGAATGCTCCTTAATTTTTAAAATTTTCATAGAGAGCCACAAGTACAGGTTGGTAAATGACGCGGGTTCCTTGCAAAGTCTAAAACTACTTGTAAAGATGCATGTAATTCTGACCAGAACACCATCGCCTGTGTAGCAAGTGAAAGTGATACATCCACCCAGGGTTCCCAAGAGAAATCTTTGCAGGCGGAAGAAAACCCATTTGGGGCCCCTAAGACTCGCAAAATTATTTTGAAATAAATAGAAATTCAGGCTAATTAATGTGCATCAAACTTCAACAAGAAGTGCTCGTTTATTGGTCATACGAAACATTATGTTAAAACATACCGTTATTCAAGTAATGTGACAATATTACCATTTTTAAACATGACTTTCAAATGTTAATAGTAAAATCTTATCGAGTAAGACATTACAAAAATATGCCGCAGTCTCAGAATGAATGGAGTCGATCGAGGTTGAATAAAACGCTGTTAGTGAAATGAGACTGCGACTTCATTGAGTAACAGTATCCTTGTAATGAGCTTTCTCATTATAACAAGAATGCAGGGACAGAACGAAATATTGTCAACCGACTATTGCTTATATTTTTGAACGCGAGCCCCACTAAATAGCCACACGGCCACAGGCCAGCCACCACTGCTTTAAAGCATTCTGTCGAAATACTGTAAGTGGTTAGTTTCTCCTGCATGGTTTCGAAGTCTTCAGATATCTGGTTATGTCCGCTAATCCTAAACGCACATTCGATCAGCGCCAGTTTAACAATCATCAAAACGCACAGCACACCGAAGCGGGGCACTATAAGCACTTGCGTCCTACACTGCAGTTATCTCTTAATTTTAAACTTTTTAGTTATATTACACATATGCGCAACATTCGAGGGCTACTGCTATTGGATTAGATTTTATTGTGAAGTGGTATGTTTTCATTCAAATTGCACTTGAAGTGTCTCTTAGTTTGAAACTCTTGGTTTATTGGAAAGAGTTTTTATTAAAGATTTATTTGAAAATGAAAGACGTAAAGCAAAATAATTCAGTTCAATGAACAGACTGGGACAGTAATCGTGAATGTCTTAAATTCGACAAAGTTGTCAAACATTCAAGTTCAACAGAAATAATTACTGCTAATAATATCAATGCATCATATCAGGAAAATCCACTGCCAGCAATTCGCATTAAATACGTCACACTAGCTTACCAAATCCTATAGGTCAAGCCAGTTTTATCATCGGGATTAATTTCGCTACATTATTCTGAGTCTGTTAGTAACAATCACTCAAATATTTCTTCAATCTCGGGCCCCTCTGTAGCTGTCGGGCCCCGGAACAATGTACCTGCCGGACCCCCTCTCACAGGCCTTGCATCCAGCACAGTGGCGACTCAAGCACTCGAACTTAGTCCGAGTCTTCCATTGAGATTAATATTGTGGAAAGTGAGCTTGCTTTGTATATTTGAGCCCCCACCCACTTCACTGATTAAGGCTGTTAATCAGGGGCGGATCCAGAAAGGGGCGATCGCACCCCCTAAAATTTGCGAAAATATCTTTTTTCACAATGAATTTGTAAAATTCGGAAAATACCTTTCGCGATAAAAGGACATTTTGTCGTCCATTGTTTTGTCATAGCAGTGTTGTGAAGTTTACGTCATCTCTCTTACAATAGCGAAGCTGTTAAGAGACTTGACTACCAGATAATACTGAAATGCCCCCCCTTAACCTTACTGACTGGATCCGCCCCTGCTGTTAACTCGAGCTCTTTTGTCTGGGCCTTGTCACTGTTCACATATTTTCGTTCCATGTCTGGCCTTCCGTGTTCATGTTACAGGCAGGCCCATAACTGTGGGTGGCCGAACTCCCCTAGAAAATTTTTCTCCCCCCTGGAAAACTGTGTGGATATAGTTAAAACTATTGGACATAGTTTTAAAAACTTGGGCCCCTCTCAGAAAACTCTTCGCCCCCCTAGTGTTCCAAGCTGGTTACGGGCCTGGTTACAGGTGACTATAATCAAAAAATATCGTTCGTGGTAGGCGTTCTCTCGACTTCGTTCGCTCGCGTTTTACTCGGGCCGCTCCCGTCGCCACGTGGGGGTTTTGCTGTGCTTATCCCCCCAATAACAGCTGCAAGCCCCCCTAAATCGAAATCTGAAACATTTAAGTCAGTAGAGTTATGTCAAATTTTAGAACGTCAAGCCGCCCTGCACAAACGTAAAGCCACCCTATTGAAAACTTCCAGGCGGCGGTTTTGACTCGGGCTCATCTGTTAGAGCCCGAGCTGCTGTCTGTAATGTATTTTTTGAATATAATTCATATCAGATTGAATGTTACAGTATTTTGAAGCAATGGATTTGCATAGAACATTAGCTTTGGATTCTAATCCAATGTACAGCTCCCATTCGAGAATAATTTCAAGCGAACAATAAATTGTCCAGTAAGTCGGGTTAATGTGAATGAGCCTACTGTAGTATGCATGGGACAAACTGACGTTATCACTGCTCTGTAACGTAACTTCATGCAACAATGGACGAGTTCTCATGAGAACTTCTCATTCATTGTTACGTAATTGACATCGCAGAGCAACGACACCAACGCAGAATGAGAGCAAATGGAAATTTCAGTGACGCAAGCATCGAACGGTTGCATTCGGTCAGCATAAATTAGGGTTGCAAATTGCCACACGTCCGGAATTTCCCGGACATGTCCGGAATTTTGGTGTTGAGATTTGTGTCCGGAAAAAGTTGTTAAAATGCTCAAATGTCCGGAATTTTGACAGTTAGTAAATCATGAATAAAAAAATCGAATACTGTTGTTCGGATTAGGAGATAAAAAAGTGCATTTTTTATGTTATAGATTTTAGCCTATGGTGTAAAAATTATTTGATATGTTTATTCTGTGCTGGTTGCGATGTTGTTGCTTGTAGTTGTAAAAGCATACCGAAAAACGTCGTTTGGGGGTTGTTTGTTGTCGCGAATAGTAGCCATGGAGACAGTAAGGAATTTTGCCTCTTCAGATATGGTAGCGTAACTCTAGTATGAATCGCGTGATGAACGCGAGTAACACTGTTGATCCAGCATGTCGTGTAAGCACTTAAACTACAAGCCTTGATGTCAGCAACTAGTACTAAATAAGTTACACGGATTCTATTTGAATAAAAGCTGATGATGCCTACATCGTAGGCGAAATATATACTCTGTAAGATCTAAAAGTGTCTGATTCTTTCCTGAGAAAGGATTTCTTTCCATAGACATTGCAAGTTACACGAATGATGGTATTTCGTGTATCGCTTTCTCTGCATTCAAACACATCCTTGGAAATATAACAAATTGGGCTGCATATTTGTTTTTAACGCAAATTTGTTACATTTATGTCTTTCAAGACTCGGAGTTACAAAAACGTGCTTTGATTACGATATACTTGAGCGAATTCGTGGCTTTGACGTGGAGGATGCTGTGCTGGCAAAGCATTTCCGCAAAAGCGTCACGCCGCGCTGTGTTCCTAAGGTGGCGCAACAGAATGCAGAAAGATACAGTATGCTAAACAAGCCACGTTAAAAATCATATCAAGATTTACTATGGTATAAATCCGTTACATCCGGGTGACTTGAAGCTGCGTGAAAGTTGTACAACGCTTAGTTGAATTTAAGCGCAACCACATTTTTTCAGAGGGTCTTAATGCGCTTGTAGAATAAATCAGCTTCACTTGCAATTGGCATTCAGTCAACGCTTCCTGACAGCCAAAGATCCTCATCTCAAAAGATTGAACTAAAACTTTCTGACTGTAAGTTGGTTTATCGTCGAGCCCAGTTTCACTGCAAGCTGCGATTTTAGAGTTTTGATCAAACTTTCTGCTGAAGTCGTTTTTCGATCTCAATTTACGGTTGGTTTCCCACTAGCCTTCAACTAAATAACGCTGGAATTTTCTAAGATTTGATAACAAAAACGTTTTCAAACATTTCCAATTTGATTTGTAATTCATTTCGAAGTCGTAACAGGGTGCTGTTTTGAATTGACATTGGAAAGCACACTGAAGGTCTTAACACCTACACCATTCAAGGAGGCAACTGGTGTAGAACACTGCTTTAATTTTTTTGGGGGAAATCTACACCGACTGTCTGTCTACAATTTAAGACAATTTCACGGAAAATCACAACAAATAATAATTAATCAGAAGGCGTTGAAGACCCCTGTTGCTAGGACCAAACAAACATGCTCTAAATCATCAGCAAACATCAGGTGATTAACAACCATCTTTCCTACAACGCATGTTGCCCTGGCCTAGCCCAGCAGAATGAGAACTGGCCTTTGTCTCACCCCGTTGGTTGCCGTGAAGAGGTTTGAAAAGCAAGTGTCCCACTTCACTTGTACTGCTTACCAGCAGTATTACTATGCACATAAGTATCTTACGTTTAATTAATTTTGCAAGCGACAGATTGCGGTTGGTTCTGTCAAACGCCTTGCATGCATTTAAAAAAGCTGCGAATACTGGGGTGTTTTTTCTATAATGTGACACGATCTGCAGAAAAAAATCCACACAGATAAGTGCCATGTTCGGCCTCAGAGTCAAATTGATTGTCAATGCTGGCAGCAAACAGTGAAATGCAGGATAAGATATAATTCTCAAGTAGTCTGCAGTTTGCTGCAAATATCATCATCATTATCATGGCCTGTCCCGCCGAGTGCGACGATGGGACCGACGCTGATTGCAATCATTATTGTGGCTTGGAGAGGATTTGTTCAATTCGTGTGAAAGGGCAGTGCGGCACTTACCGCGGTTGCATGCAAGTGACTGTCATTCGTCTGGTGAGAACCTTGTTATGTCACGTTTCAAAACATCTTTACATCGGAGCTTAGGGCGACCGGTGGGACGTTTGCCAACTGGTACAGCACTGTACAGGAGACCTTTGGTTGGCGGCCGTTTTCTTGCGTGACCTGCGCAGCGGAGAAGGCACCTTTCTAGCGTGATGTGAATGTCAGTGATACCCACGAGCTTCAGCACAGTCGTGTTGTGTACATGATCGTGGCACGAGATGTTTAAAATAGAACCCAAGCGACGAAACTTGAATGCATTTAAACGATGTTCAAGACGGCGTTTTCGAACAGTACAGGATAACGCAGGACTCGTAAGCGTAAGTGATTAGGCGAAGTGAAAGGTTGGGATTCCACACTTGTGAAAGCAGTTGACCGAAAACAGTTGCAATCTTTCCCATCTGGGCTTAAATGTCGCGTCCAATGAATTCGTATTGCTAACCAAACAGCCAAGATAGCAAACTTCACCGTGCGTTAGGCGCTGCATCGGAACTTGATCACTGGTGGGATAGAAACATTCTGTTAGAGCAGCATTGTCTTTCCCAGGATGATTGCAATGCCGAACTTGGAGCAAGTTGTTGCAAGTGAGTTGCAGAGGTCTTGCATCTTTTCAACAGAATGAAAGAACACCAGCGTCATCAGCATATAGAAGTTCACCCATGAAAACTCGACGAACACTTGTCTTGACACGAAGGCAGTTGCGATTGACGAGGTTCTTGGATCGCGAATGCAGCAAGGTATCAAAACTTTCAGAAAAGGCGGAACGCAAAATGAGTATGTTAAAAACAGAATCGCACTGCAGCAAGTACACAACCTTGCTTGATATCACGACTGACATAAAATTTTCTTGATCTTGATCCTTTGAACTGCACTGTTGCCTTCATGTTTGTGTGGAGAGCAGTTGTAATTTCAAGTAAGTTCTTGGGGCACCTGAGACCAGGGCCCCGACATGGGGAAGTGCCGCCCCGGGGCGAGTCGAAAAGTTCCGCCCCCCACCATCACTACCACCACCAGGTGGTGGTAAAGACCATTTGCTATTCCTTCTTTTCACCAAAAGTGCCACCCCCCGAAAAGTGTCCTCCCTTTTCGGGGCCCTGCCTGAGACGCTGAGGGATTGCAAACATTCCGGAACGACCTATTTCTCAATGCATTTTCCTGCTTAGAAACAAGTCTATAATTACCAGCATCGCTTATGTCACCACTCTTGTTTTTGCAAGTAGGTACAATAACAATTTTCATGCGTTGTTGAGGAATTTTCCCATGCATTAAGATAAATTTGTATATAAGAAAACCAAGGTTATCGTTGTTGCACCTAAGATTGTTCATATCATTAAAGTTTGCAGCAGTGTTTAGATTTTGGCTTGTATGGGCGTAAATAGTGTTGTTTCTGAATGCGCTAACCAACAGACATTTAAATAATTTGCTCAAAATCCACGCTTGCTTCGTTTGCAAACAGTTTAGGGCAGGGGTGAAAAATTTTCTGTGATTTTTAGAAGCGCGCAGAAATTTTTAGTGGCGCACACATATAAGCTTTGCAATACAGCATTCACATACAGGGTTGTTCTAACCCTAACTGCGCACGCAAAATCGTCACTCTATCTGTACTTTGCTCTCTTTCGTGGGTAAATAAGCAGAAGCGCCAAATCTTGAGCTGTAGCCTTCCGCTTAGTAGTGGCTTTTCACGATGAACTGCCAATACAACAAAACAGAGATGAAATAAATATATGCTATTCAGTTATACAGACAGCCATTACAATTCCCAAAGCCAGGGTTTGTAAACCGGGGCCCTCGGTCACCCTTGGGGACCACGGAGGGGTTCTTCGGGGCCCACGAGCGGAGGTCTTTACTAAATAGTTCTGCCGCGATATTGCAAAACCCAAAACAAAGTTAGGTACTTCTATTGATGAGCGGAGGGTCACAAGTGTTGAGAGTCTTTGGAAGTGGGCCACAGACCATGAAATGTTGAGAACCACTGCCTTAAGCTGACCGTTCATTGGTCAAAAACTGACGCAGTGGCGACTCTGGCACTCGGCCTCCTCGCGCTTAGCCCGAGTCCTCGATTACGATTTACATTGTAGAAGGTGAGCTTGCTTGCTATGTATATTTGGACCACCACCCACTTCATTGATTAAGGTTGTTAATTCGAGCTCTTTTCATTGGGCCTTGTCACTGTTCATATATTTTCGTTCCATGACTGATCTTTCGCGTTCATGTTGCAGGTGACCTGAATCAAAAATATCCTTCGAAGTTGGCGTTCTCTCGACTTCCAGAATAATTTCAAACGAACGATAAACTGTCCAGTAACTCGGGCTAATATGAATGAGTCTAATACCCAGAGGCAGGGTTGCCAGATGCTTGACAAAGAATATGTATTTGTCCAGTTTATGGCAATTTTTTGGCAAAATTTTTTTAACAATATCAATATTATTGGCAGTATGGATTTTTCGATACTTCCTGTTTTTTGCAATTAATACGATTTTCATACTTTTTTGATCTTTGACAATTTGAACTGAAGTTCCACTGTAAAACAGTACCAGTAACTATGTTTCGGAGAAATTGGAGGGTGATCTGATCAGAAAGACAATTCACAACGATTAATGTTGAGGTGTATTTTATCTCTAAAGTTTGGGTATACATTTGCTAAATAATCCAAATGGATTTTTTGTCAATACTGAAAGTGGTATTTCAAAAAATGGCAAATCTTTGGCATAATACAATAGACCTACTGCCAAAAAAAGTTGGCAGATATTTTGGAAAACAGCGATTTTTGGCAATATTTGTCAAATTTGGCACATCTGGCAACCCTACCCTGCGCAGAGGACCAACTGGCGTCATCACTGCCGTGTGACGTACGTTGCGCATCAGTTGACGAATTTTCGTGGGAACTTCTCGTTCATTGTTACGTAACTAACGTCATAGACTAAGCAACAATATTTCCACCCAGAATGAGAGCAAATGGAAAATTCAGTGACGCAAGCCTCGAACGATTGCATTCAGTCAGTATAATCGTGTGATGAGCCCGAGAATCGCTGTTTTCACCCTTGATCTGACGTCATCTATACTCCGTTCCATCTATCTAAATCGTGGCATCAATACGTCATTTCACTTACACCCAAAACATAGTACGGGAAATGAGATAGACTACTGAGCGAAAGGAATGTCAAGAGGCGAAACTGCAAACACTGCTACGTCGCTGCAAATCCAGTGTTGCCACTGCTGGTTTTTTTTCACTAGATCTGGCGTTTTTCTGTTTTATCTAGGGTTCTGGGGGTTTTATTGAAAATCTGGGGATTTTTGACTCTGGTCAAATTTTAAAATGTATGTTGTATTACTGTATTTTCCATTCAAGAATACAATAATTTCACAGGAGTAATATGTTCAGATGCAATAGCCTAGAGATGAGTAGGGCCAGGCTTCACCAAATTGTTTGAAATCAGTGTTGCCATTTTAGTCTTATTAAAACCAAATCTGGTTTATTTTGCAATCGTTTGGTTTTTTTTGCGATTGGTTTATAGTTTATTTTTTGGTTTGTTTTTAGGTTTTTAGTTTTTTTTATGTTTTACCCCAGGTATCAGCTGTGTTCCATGCAATGATATGTGTCTGGTTTCGGCGCTTTATGGAAAATCTAAGCATGTTATTGGACAGTCTTTTGTTTTTAGCAAGTGTTCCAACATATCGTTGTACCAAGGACAACAAGTAGGCTACTCTGCAACCATTCACATGTCATGTAGTTGATTTTTTGAATGAAAGACCAATTTAGGTTAAGAAACTGAAACTTTGATAAGAAACATGGTTTGTTCTGAGTTAGACGAGGAATCCGTGAGAAATCCAAACGATGTCTCAATTCTACCTTATGCCTATTTAAGAAAGTACAGGGTTCCAACTCAGGGGCGTACGCAAGGGGGGGTGGGGTTAAACCCCCCCTTGAGCTCAATATTTTACAAAAACTTTATTATAAGGCGAGTGTATAGGGCTTGATTTTTACAAAAATAAGGGGAGTGTGTGTAAAAGAATATGCCTACTATGTCAACAAACTTCGCTTGAAAACATGAATATGACGTCAAATTGTGACGTCACAAACAGTGCACACCAAACACAAATGACCACCATACACCACTGAATGAACCCCCTCCCCCCTGAAAATTTTCTGCGTACGCCACTGTTCCAACTCATTCAAATATAATGAAGGAAATGTAATTGATGTCTGTTTCAAATGCCTTATGAAACATTATAGGACCTTTTGATTTAGTTTTTGGATAAAATTGGCTAGAAAGTGAAGTCATTGGGAAAATTGAATACAAGTGGCAGAATTTGATGATTGTCCGTTGGCAAAGTGTTACTGACACAGTAGCATGTTGGACTTAGGTATGCTTGTATGGAGATGCCCTCGGAGAAAACCCATACGCAAAACTGCCTGGTTTTGCTCAATGCATATTGTGTATAACCAATACCACACTCTAATGCAGAAATGGAACGAGTATTCGGCCAGATAAACGTTGTAAAATTAAAATTGAACAACAGAATAGTGCAGAACTGGTAAATGCAATTTTGAATATCAGGACTAGATTGAAAAGCGACAATATTATAAAGCATGTTATAATTATGACTGAGATTGCAGAAGCAGTGACAATGTGAAGTTTTATTGGCACTAGTTCGGTATGCAATGAAAATAATAGTGCTGAAAGTTGTGTTAATGTAGATAATTGTCACTGTTTTTGTAGAATCAGATTCCAGTCTTCATACGTTCATCATTATGCTTTATTTTTTGTGTGTGTTTGTTTCTGGCTCAGTTTGGTTTATTCTGGTCTTTTTTTCACGCTCATCTAGATTATTGTAAGGAAATCGAGGTGGCAACACTGTTTGAAATATAATGGTTTACAGATTAAGCACTAACCAGGCATAGGTCAGCACTCTAATCTATCGCTGATATGTCAAGGGCTGCTCATGCATGATTTCTAAACGGCTTTTTTTGGTTTTGAAAATGCTGTGGTTGAGAATCTCTTCATTGTTTTATAGGCGCATTGAGACATGAATCTAAAATTTTGAATGTTAAATTAGTATTCAAATATTGCAATGAATGCAATGGTTAGGATGAAAAGAAAACTGTAAGATCTTGAAAGTATCATGTACCTGTTTCAATTGGTGCATTTTAGTGGAAGTAAAAGAAAATATTAAACGTTTTTTTAGAAAAGATCTAACTCGCTTTTTTACGTTACTTCCTGCATTTGCTGCTAGTCTACTCGTAAATTGTCAGTTGTTTAAAAATACACTTGAGCTTGTTGAAAATATGATGCAAATAATGCATATTTCTTTAATTTTTATGTGAAAGTACCGGCAGCGTGCGTTTCAAGTTTGATTTTAACTTTTTCCAAACATTTTGGATGTCTGGGATTTGTTATTATTTTCTGTCTTTTTTCAAGGTAAATTCTGGGATTTTCTTAATAACAGAGTGGCAACACTGTGCAAATCCCGTTCGCGCATTCCAAGTTTTGGGTTGTGCGGCGCGAGTGCGCGACCGCATTTTTGCACCCCTGATCTAGTGAATTTCCATCGATTTTGGGAATGGTTATGGCTAAAAATTTCATAAACACTCAGCAGTTGTGGCCATCTGAAAAATGCAACTAACATGGGCCACAACCTTGCATCCACCTGCACGACCACCTCTCAAGCAGGGCGGTTAAAAGCCACCATCTGGAGAATGACTCAGCAAGAAAAAATCCACAATTGAGGCAAAGCACGATTTAGCCACAATGAAATACGCCATGTAAACACAGTAAATTCCGTATGCCTCCGTAAATCGATCTCCTAACCGCCGAATAGGCGAACACATTCTACCCTTAACCCGGTGTTAAAACAGGAGTTTGTTGATTAAGCAGAGGAATAAGTTACTTTCGAAACAAGCGATAAGCAAGGAAAACATGCCGCTGAAGCATTGCTTGAGTGGAGGTCGTTGTTGTAAAATGCAGAATGTTGCGATGTAAGACGCATGCAAATTTCCTGGAAAGCCCAAAAACAACGAGGCAGCCTAGCCGTTGTGTGAGCACTGTTTTGTCCCCCGACTAAGCTACCTGACATTTCAAGTTGCCGAGCCGAAGCAAGGCGTTAGCTCTCACGCTTTTCGTTTCGCAGATTTCCTGCTGATGCACACATCTTTATTTGCAGGAGGCCTTTTGGTCATGGGCAGCAGCAATACTTCTACGATGGCGTGGCAACAGAGTAAGTGAAAAGTGGTCCACACGTTGACAGTACATCACTCAATGGCAGAAACGAGGTCGTGCGCACACAAATGAGGCGAATTGGAAATCAATCAGATCAAAGCCTTCTAGTGAGAGAAGGCCTTGATCTCTCTCACTAGAAGGCCATGGTCAGATCCAGAGCATACGCACGCAAAATTCCCTTGGCGCAATGACGAGTTGACACCAGGGCTCTCACTTTTAGGATCTTGTACCTAGATTGGAACTTTTGACCCATTTAAGGATTTTTGGAAAAGTATAAAAATGTGTAAAATTTTTTCTGGTAAGTTTGGGGGAATTCGGGTAAAAATTTTTCGCAACTCTAAAAATGTGCTTGCTCCTACACCTACGTGCTGTACCACGACGGATTTAGGGACTTTTGGTACTGTTCTAGGCATTTTTGGAGTTGCATTTGTGAGAGCCGTGATTGACACAAGCAAGCCAGCATGTGACGATTGGTAATGAGTGGAAAGAAGAGGCAGAGCTAGTAAAAGCGAGATAATGGTTATAATGTTCTTTATGCCTTCAATCAAGCAGCATATTGTTGTCTAACGTCGCCAAATCTAACAAATCAGTGTCACAGCGACCAGCTAATTTCTAATGCAGATATTCGGGGACTGCATTCATAAACACACTGTATTTCTAGACATTTGCACCAATTAGTTTTCAAGTCATGACCCACAATACGGATAAGGCGGTGCATAAAATAAGAACACGATTTACCATCTTGCAGACGCAAGTTGTGAATTTCAAAAAGGCGGTGGCGAGCGCATGGTCATAGCGTTTGATTAAAGCTTTCCTTGCGTGAGTGTATGATGAAACGCGAGAGTGGCGTCAAAGACATTTCACCCAAGATTTAGCTTGAGAGAAAGATAAAGCGCCGTGGTACAAATTGAACATGACGTGTTCGTTTGCCACACCGGCATCTCGAAAAAGTATTTCAAAGTATTTCGGAATTTGCAAACCACGTCGGCGGTTGATGTTCGCTCCGGGCAGCATTATTGAGTTACGACATGAAATTAGCTAAGTTGCAATTGCCAAATCCTGCAGAAGGAGCAGGCAGGGGAGTACCGCGGTTAGATGGCACCCGGGGCAAGAAACAAGTTTGGCGCTTCCATGTTCGAACCTTAGGTCCTTCGAGAGCAAGTATACTGCATTGAAGAAAGTACATACAACATTGCTGGAACTTT
>JGI24021J15306_10005308_pt1 | contig 15282 bp, 6 predicted proteins | sample Ectturendosymbi1_FD_15306 | JGI IMG/M metagenome (IMG submission 15306)
GACAAGTTGATACAAACCAGATCTCACGTACGGGATACAACAGCGAGTAGGAAACGGCAAGTCAGAATGCGAAAAGTTAAATCCACTATACTGCTACTCTTTCTGTTTCTTTGCTGATGTGAAATATACGAGTATACTTAGTGCTCTTGGGCCAATACCAATGTATTTGTTCGCCGCTTTTCGCTTAAACAGAGGGCTCGTTTGGATTGAACACACCAGATAAAGATATTTTTGTTAAAATTTCGAAAGATTTGAAGCTTTGTATGCAGCATTATACATGAAAGAATGGCGTTCTGAATCTGATACTTAGTTCTCTTTGCAACTTTCTTATCTTACTTCTGCTTTTATTTAATCTTTCATGGCATTCCTGAATCATATGCAATGTGCATTTATATCACTTCTTCATGCGTTGCTTACTTTTGTTGTATGTTTCCTCGTATATGTGTGTATACTTATAACAATTTACCGAAATGTTTTTCTTGTTGAAATCTAACGTTTCTGTGTGATTGAGCAGTTTACCTGTGATGCGTTGTGCATAAGCATTTTTGTACCCTTGTTTTCATTTAAATAAAGCTGATACTTACATGACACTTCAGAAATAGGATAAAATCGCGCAGAAAATATTTTATCAAAAACTGTCAGGTAAGAAAAATACTTGATTGAAAAAACAGTTTGAACCGCAAAATTATTTGAGCAAAGCCCTTTGAATATTAAAAAAATCTGCAAAAAGGGTTTTGCGTATGGTGTGAAGTGAAATGGATTATATATGGCTTAATAGGAAAGTAGACAGTGTATCTGTCAAACTTCATTGCAACATAACTAACTACCGTTCTTAACCACTGCACATTGTATAACTATTGCTCAATTCTATTTGAATAAGATTGCATAGCACTGAAGATGCGTGGTGTTACATGAAATCGATTTCCTTTAAAAAAATTGCTTATGGATTCAAACCTTTCACTTTTATGGAGACTAGTTCCTCAAAAGTGCTGATAATGTCAGTACCACGTTTTTAGGTAACAAGGAAACTTCTACCTGTAGCTTTCAAAATTATCTTTACACTGATCTTAAAAACACGGTTTTAACAATCCAGAGAGCAGCCAAAATTCACCAATTGACCCAACACTTGAACGTCATCAAAGGCATACCTGCAGTTAAATTTTTTTTGGAGTTTGTATTTCGGTAAATTTTCACTTTATCCTGATTTTTTATTGACTTTTCTTGGACGATTTTTTCTCTGTCATTTCATGCAGCTGCAACCAAATTGGATTTGTGGAGAAAAAAGTTCCTCAAAAATATCTTGTTAGCAAAATATTTATACCTCTGAAAGGTGCTGAAAGAAAATGGGTATTTAATAAACAGATGTTGGGTTTGCTCCCATGGCTACCGACAGCAGAAAACCGGAGCAAACCGTCCAGGAGCAAGTTAAATCCCAGTCCCTTTCACATTATGTATTGCAAGCATTTGTGATAAATTGTTTTATTTTTGCCGTGGTGTTGCTGGGATTCACCATCTGGCAGTATCACTATCTTGTGAAAAAAGAGACTGCCATTCAAAAAGCGTCCATACAACTTGAAGACCAGCATAAGTGCATCAAGTGTTGCGCCAGTCACGATTTTTACAAAAATTGTGACGATTGCTTTGACAGGTTAGTTACTGCAGCATTAGATCGTATTGCACAGTGCACCACCATATCACCAAATATTTTTGGTTATAGGAAACATCAATTACTTGCGATGTTTATAAAAAAAAGATTGGTTGATTTGGGAAAGTATTGAAAATATTTTAACATAGACAGCACGCATAGAAATTTGATTCCGTATTTCCGTCCATGGTTTTCTTTTGAAAACCTTATCTGCATTAAAAACGTTGGTTGTTTTATAAAAAATGTACACTTTAGCAAAAGCTTTTGTGCCGTATTCATCGATTCCATGCAGTTAAAGTTTATGAAATTGGATCACTGCACAAGTGACGTGGTTTCGTTGGACAAACACTAAAACAAGTTTTTCTTGGTTGTCTTTCGATAAGATGTCAGTTGTATCGTTTGCTTTGGCCGTAGTATTTATTATAAGGCTATTTAGCACTTCCGCTTTTCGTGTACCAAAGTCTTTCGATAAATTTTGCAGCTTTGTTGCAATTTCTTTGAGTTTATTTTGTCAACCCGTTGCTGGGGCTTAGTTGTTTTCAATTATGGCATTTCTTAGATACTTTGAAATGTGTTGAAATATTTACTCTTGAATAAAAATTCGGTTTATGTTACATGACACTTACTACCGCTTTATATGGTGTTTCAGTTTGCCGATCTGCAAGAACAAAGCGAAGAACCGTAACAAAAGTCATTATACAATCGATGGAATTAAAAAGGTACATTTTTGTGTGAAAAAGGTAGTAAATGTTTGTTTTATGTCCGCGTTCTTTTTTAAGGCGGATGCAAGCATGTATTGTTACTTTAACAGCAATACTTCCAACATTATTCAAATTACAGAGTTTTCAGTTTCACGCTTCTGAGAAAAAACTATTTCAAATGCCAGTAACTACCATGGTGCAAAACAAAACTTATACCTGCAACAAATTTGAAAGAATCTTCTTTTTTGGAATTTCACAGTTTTGCATCCTGTGTAAAGTGCATGAGTTTGTGTCGTGTTAGAGCACGATTTTTCTCAAATGGCCGACCGAGTGCTACAATGGGTCAAGCACGCGCATCTCAAGTTGATGGACTGGGTTCGCTGCTTGCAAGGGTCTCTTCAAAGACTTGAAAAAAACTGTTTTACTACCTTCCTTGCCTGGGTGTTAGGGTTGGATGGAAAACTCCACCAGGGGCGTACCGAGGTTGAATGGCGCCCGGGGCAAGAAAAAAGTTTGGCGTCCCCATGTTCGAAACTAAGCTATTTTGAGAATAATGTACCGTAATGAAGAAAGTACTTGCAACATTGTTGGGACTTTTCGGCGCCCTCCAGTGATTCGGCGTCCGGGGCATTGTTCCCCCCTTGCCCCTCTCGATAGTCGCTACGCCTCTGAGCTCCACGCAGGGTGCATCCTCTGGCTTGCCACCATTTAAGCATTCACTTGAAAGTAGCCGCGTCGTCCAAAACGCACGGCATGCCGTGATAGACGCCCGCAAACCATTCGCCACTCTCCAAAGCGAGTGTATGGTGAAAAGAGAAAACTTATTTTTATTTCCAACAGCGCAAACGTTCACCCCACTGAACGAACTTACCTTACAAAAATGTTTGTGGTTTGCAGATTGTGGAAGATGACCTGGAAAGTTTATCAGGCAAACGAGGTAAGTTTGTAAGTTGAACCTACTCTTGCAAGTATAAACAAACTGTTTGAGAAGCACGGCGTAGGTTTCGGTAAAAATCTAATCAATTTGCAAAGTAGAGCTTGAAACCAAAGGTAAATGGTTTGCGTTATGTTGACAACTCTTTAAAGATATCGAAACTTTGTTTTGAACCATGTTTAGTCTTAGAAAGACTGAGCAACGAGACAACATTCCACGAGACAATGAAGAAATTGAAGCAAGTTCACAAGAATACTTTTCGACCAGCAGCACATTTAACTCACAGGGATCACCACGGACACCAAAGTATGGAAGACAGAAGAAAAATCGAAAGATTTGAGAATATTTAGATGTGTTATGAAAGTAAACGTTTCATTCCAAGAAAAACAAGAAATTGCCAAATTAGGTTAATTTTGTAAGTCAAATAATTTATATGAAAAATTCTGCTGAAGCAATATAAATAATGTCACTAAATCTTTCAAGGACGGCACACCAGCGGGTCCTGGCAATATGTACGAGGAGGAGGATCAACATTTGCACAAGGAAAACTGGCTTACTATCATCAAAAAGATGTTTTAAAAATTTCGAAAGATGGAAGTTATAACATCCATGTTCAAACAACTTTCAGGGGGACAATTAAGAGACTACCCAGGTGATCTAACGTTTTTCACCTTATCTAGACGAGAATAAATGCATAAGTATGCTATGCAACGGCGAGTAAATATGTGACTCTTAAAACACGTAAATTTAAATAAAAAATGGAAAGCAAAAGGTTTGCATCAATGATTCCCAACGTGAGACAATTTTGAGGGGTAAAGTTGGGAATGAACCTAATGGCGGATTTTTGTTGACCGGTAAAAATGACTGTAGTGAAAAGTCAGAAAGTTATGGGAGGGATATGACGTCCCACTAGGGACATCACGATGATGTATATGTGTGAGGCATGGCCTTACATGGCCAATTATGCGAGACATGGCCAAATCAAATTGGGAAACTCTGGTTTGCACCGTTGAATAAACCACACCGCATATTTTCATTTAGTTTTCAGTTTTTCAAAATCTCTTGCAGGGAGGCAACGATATCTCACAAAGTCCTCCTGAGACATCACACTGCAGGAAACAAGAAGTTACTAATGGAAAACACTAAACAGCTGAGTAGTGAAAACTGTCAAACCAGTTGTTTTCACACTCTAAGTTCAAGCTCTGTTCAAAGATTGAGTGCCAAAGATGAACTAGAAGTTCATATAATTAAGCCCGATGACATGAGGATTGCAACAGATGGAAGCAAAACGTATTTTGATGTGGTGATGACGTGAAGAATGAGCGAAAACACGTGCGAAAGAACTTGTGATTTATTCACTGCAAAATTTCTATGCAAATTCCTTGGCTGTTTGCTTTTTTTTATCAATCAGTGAGATGTGCGTCTTTACTTGTTTGTAGAATCCTAAAGTTAACATTTTGTATTTCGACCAAATGGGGAATTTAACAACCTATTCCAGAGAAACAACTGGTGCACAGTACACTGTTTTAACAAACTCATTATTATCCTTAATTGCAAAACACAAGCAGTCCAACTCGTTTTTGGCAAGATCAGACAAAACATAGAGATTTTTTAACTGCAGTGGAAAACATTTTCATATACATGAATAATGCAAATAATCCAAGATATTTTGTTAACGCAAATTCGTACAAAGACGCTTACTTACACATAAAAAAGAGAATAGGCATTATGGAGCCCGGCCTTTTGCAACAAAAAAATATCTGATAGTATTTCGATTACTTTATAGTATCTAAAAAGGTTTTGGGAACTGACATAAATGGCTGAAACTTGGTTTCCGACAGCCAGCTAATTTTTTATATAAATGCATCAAAGCACGGTACTTACCAAATAATTTTTCGTTATCGCAACAGAATAGCTTGCATGGCCTTTAAGCAATATTTTATAAAATATGCATAGTGGTAGTTAGTGCAAGTAAAGTTGACATCGTACAAGAAAACTTTAATACTCCATTCAACAGTTTGTACAAATTGACAGTGACGGTCCTGATATTACTTGACAATTTACGATATGTTGAATATCTGCACGTTAGTTGGTGTTTGTTTTGTTTTTGTATTGCCAAATCCCATGTACTAACTCCATTTTTCTGAGAATTCGTAGTGAACAAATGTTTTTCTGTGTCTTGTCTACAACTGCTTATCCATGTGATATGGAATGGCATTGTGAGATAAACAAATAAATGTTGGTTAAAATGTTTATATGAAAGACTTGCAGTATACAGAAAGAGTAGTTTTAGGAGAAGCTCACACACCTGGTTAGCACATTTTTGAGTAAGCATTGCCTATCTAAACCAAACTTTAAATTGTTTGAGAAAATCTTGCCAGGACTTGAAAAAGATTTGGTCAGAAACATCTTTGCTTAATATTTTAAATCAATGCAGCGCATTTCTCTACGACTGAGAACAAGAGATATTTGAAACGTTTTGTAGTAATGAACTGCGGTTTTGTTGCTCGGTATGAGGTGCTTTTGACATGAATGTCCATATCGCGCGGTACCTGTAGTCAAGTTTAAACACCGTAATCTGAGCGTATCCCCTTCTGTATTCAAACATTCGCAGCATTCACCCCTTCTTAATTGTTGTGAGGCTTGAGAGGAACTAACCAATAGAGGTTGCCTAGAGAGGAACTAACATTCTTTGTCAATAGAATGCGTGAAGTCCCGCTTTTCAATGCGCAAAAGTGCGCATTTGAAGAAAACTACATTGCGCCGCAGGTGTTTTCTGAAACAACAAAGCTTTGCAAGCAAGATTAACGAGCAGATGTTGCAACACGTGGTGGTCCCACACAAAATGCTTGCTCATTACCTGAATAAGGTAAGAATAATCTTTAAGTGAATGTAGCACTTGTCCCAAAAACAACCCTCTAACGCGGTTACATTTTACGGCAATCCTTGTGATTAAATATAATTTTCAATTCTGCCTGGCATCATGGCGAAAAACAAAGATTTTTAATTTTACTTTAACCTTAATGTCCTGCTTTCACTATGCAATTTTACTCCGTATAGCACTCCAAGTCTATTATACAAATTCCAGTAGCATTTTTAAGTGGTGTTGATTCCAAAAAGAAACCTCGGTCAGGTAGGAATATGCCCGGCCTCCCTGCTGCGGTTGCATGATCAGGGCCTGCATGAAGCTTTCCGTAAGCTAAAATGAGAAGTCAAATTCGTGTTCACAGCAATCGAAATCCGACAATTTTTTTTCAACAAAAGTATCCGCAAAAGCAATTGCAGCCATGGTCGTCGGAAGAGGTATGCAGGGGAGCCATTCCCCCTGGGTTTTGAAAGTTGATATTTTCCTGTTAATTTTTTAGTACAAAAATGTTTTTATTAATTTTGAGTTGGTAAAATGAAATTTCACCACTGTTTCCCCTATGGAAAAATGCTTTTGTCCACCAAATGGAAAAATCTACTATCCCCCCCTTGGAGAAAATACTTCTGACGCCCATGATTGCAGCTACTGTTTTTGAGTTCACTCTCTGTTGTGTAACACAAAAAAGACCAATCTTTTTTTGCTTAAGTCACAACTAGCAGAATTCTGTCAGGTCCATGTGCATGTTCAACTTGAAACATCTGGCATTCCTTAACTGCGTCAAAAACAAGCAAAAAACTGGTACACCAAACCTTTCTACACTGACTTGCGCTACATAGCGATATGCGTTAGTTTAGCCAACTTCATCAGGTGGAAAATTCGATTTGACCGCGTCACTTGACATCGGCTTTTTGTGAACTCCCGGTAAGTCTGTACAGGTCACCACCACATGTTCTGGATGACAAACCAACAACACCAGCGCAAAAGAGAAAAATGCACACAGTATTAACCAAGTTATGCAATATCCATTGAAAGACCTTTTTGGTGAGTTAACAAGCATTTTTGATAACCCTGTACAGTAGTTTTATGTAATGAGGGCAGGCTCATACGAGTCACATTTCTGTTTCTTTCGTTAAGAGTTGCTGAGTGTTGCAGCAATAACTTGAACTGTTAGGACAGGAGTCGAGTAGAGGAAATAACGAATTGTATTGAGAGAGCACTAATTTCAGAAATTATTTCTTGCAGTTTTTGAGATGGCAATGGCCGAACCGTCGCCAGTGACAAAATCGGAACTGATTTATGGTATTTCATGTTTGGGGGGGATTGGAGTTTTGTTTGGGGGGGATAAGTCCCCAAAAGCTTGTCCGTAGCGACGGAACTGGGCAATGGCAAGATTAATATCAACCCTAGATTTTAAGAGCATAATATAACATAACCAAATCAGTGCATACGAAGCTGTGAAGCTAAACAGGAATACTGTTTTCAGCTATAATCGTGCTGGGCCGTTCTTTGCATGTTTCCCAAAACACAAATGTGCTCTTCAAACAAACTCGAAGTCAAGATTCTTTCAATGTAACACAATTGTGACAAATCGCTCTTGCAAGCAACAAGCTGTTATAGCCTCCTGGCTGATTGACAAGCTGTTAAAGTTGGTATTGTCCTCTTGCCAAGTGTACGACGTGGCATAAGCAGTCCCATTGCCACGGGGGCTTTTGGGGGCTAAGCCCCCACACAAAGTTTCAAGCCCCCCGAAATGAAATATGCGATGCTAGAAACCAGTGAATTTTTATCAATCCGAATTCTGCTCTGCCCTGTAATGAGGGGACAGAGCAGTACATGCCGCTGTTACCTAAAATAACATCGTCTGATCGTTTTCGGTAAGTATGTGATGTAATAAACATAATTGAGGCTTGAGCGCAAAGCGTCAGCCTTCACTGCTTCGAGTATTTACCATGAAGTTTTTGCTTAAATGTTTGGTGTCCGATATGTCAGCCCGAAATTCAAAATAAAATGATAGCAAGCATGACCAGTTTGGCTACTGAAGAAATCGTAGAAGAGGTTGGAGAAAATTGGTACATGACTGGTATACGACGTAGACTGTACAGCACTTGATTTAATAGATATTGCCCACATACATGGGCGTTGGGAAGATTTTTCCAAGGGGATAACAGTGGATTTTTCCAGGGGTAGCCAAAATGTATTTTCCAGAGGAGGCCAAAAGTGGTGAAATTTCAGTTTACCAACTCGAAACTAAGAAAACACCTTTATGTGCTAAAAATTTAGGAAAATGTTAAATTTCGAAATCCAGGGGACAAGACCCCTTGTCCTCCCCCTTCCGACGCCCATGCCCGCGTATTATGAATGTTTTCCACAATGAAGAAGATATTTTGACATTGTGGAATACAACATTTACTCCTGAGATTGTGCAAGAAGTAACTGCCACTCAAATAGGAAGCGTGCATCTAACAGACAACTGACGGATTTCGTGTGTATATGTATGGGCAGCAAGAACCAGACGAAAAAGTAAAATCAGAACTGTTGTTTCAAAAGACAGTGTTGTTGACGTTGTGCTGAATGAGACGAATTATCGCTTTTTTGATTGCAGCAGTGATGTTGTGCGCGCTGTCTGCCTTGAAACCAGAAAATAAGGACATGTTTCTCGTACCTGCAAAAATTGCGTTTGTTGAGGAGTTTGCTGTGGCTCGATCTTTTTCACTGAAGCAACTAACGGACCCATCCATTTTATGTCAACACGAAAATTGGGCGGCAGAAAATATTTTAAAAGGTTTTTGCTGAAGCCTTGAAGCAACGCCAAGCGTCAGGCGTTGCTGCAGCTTTTCAACTTGCAGCGTCCTTTGGAGCATCTATAGAGCGACATGCGAGAGATAGTTCTCAACATTCAAAAATGTTTTTCGGACCACAGGTAGAGCATGCTTCATTATCGTAAAGCCAGCGTCATGCAGCTTGCCTTTGAAAAAGATCTTACCAACAAATTTAAAAGCGTGTAGTTTGTGAAACATACAGTACGTGAAACAAGTCCAGCAAGAGGTTTTCACTTTGTCTTTTTACTTTACAAAGTTCATGACGTAAAAAATAAATTAACTTGCTATTTCCTGTTCTTTTGATTCTACTGAATCAGAGCCTTATCCTTTTATGAAAAATTTTGTGCTTAATAACATCTTGAAGTGATACTTAACGCCAGTAGTAATACAGTGCATTTCAGTTACTAAACAAAGTGCACTAAATTGCCGTAGAGGTTAATGTAAATTTTCCTAATGTCAAGCCCCCCTGCACAAACGTAAAGCCACCATTGAAGATTGTCTGGCAACGGTTCTGGGCAGCGGTACTGAAAAACACTGCATTTGTTTTAATCTATTCACGACGAGCTTTTCAGGGCGATCGTGTAACTCTGTATGGCCTTCTACAAAGCCTCTAGAATGGATGAATAAGGCTTGCGTAGCTCTGATGTTTACCACTTGTTCCGACCTCGAGTTCGAATACGTGAGGTCAACCGTGCACATGGATATGGATGACTTGCTTGCAAACTGAACATGGCGTAAACACGTGCTGCAAAGCGCTTGAGAATATGAAAGCGCTTGAAAGTGTTTTGAGACTCAAACCCCAACGCAAGCGAAATCTAAGTATCAGAAAATCACCTTGAAATTTTGCTTAATTTTTTCAACAAAAATTTAGCTTGTCCTTTTACTTGCTAATTATGGTGACAGAAATCCTGTGACATTTACAGGATTGTCAATTTTGTTTTTATTCATTTATTTCTAAAAGACAGAATGAATACTACTGTTGCTCCCTCTGCAAAAGTAAAATTGGCGTCGTCATACCTAATATTGGTAACTACAGGTTCGTTTCTCCTGTAAAAAAATTTAACTATTACATCCTGTCAGATTTGGAGCAATAACATGACTTCAGTTTAATAAAAATTAAAAAACTTTCAAATCTTTAAACTGAATTAGAATCACACAAAAACAAAAAGTCGACTACATTCCATGAGAATGTGTAATTAATTACATTCAGTGTAACGAATAGTTGCAACTGATCCAACCCTCACTTATACATCATACAAATCACACGCACAGCACATCTGGGTCATTTCGCCGTTGACTCGCAAAACTGCAACAGGTTACATAGAAAGTGTTTCGCAGCTGCTTTTGTTCATGTATTTTCTCGAGCTCTATGATTTTGCTGAGAGCAAAATGTAATTGCAATTAGGTTGATAATTTTAGAAAATTACAATTACCTCTAAAACAAGCAGTTTCGATAGCATTAAAATTACAATTAGATGGAAATTGGACGCGTACTAATTCTTTTAATGTTCAATCTTATGCTCAGCGGAAAACCGTGAGCGGTTGCGGAAGAAGTTCTTTAACGAACGAAATTATCTACAGGTCCTGTTACCAGTTTGAATATTTCATGATACATGAGAGTAACACAAACAGTTTTCTGTGGCTCAAACCAGATTTAAAAACACTGTTCTAAATGACTTACGGTTGTGGAAGAAGGTGCGGAGAGCTGTGTCGTTTTACTGATTAAATAGTTAGCTAAATAAGCTTGTGGTCAGACGTCTGCCTGCAATCGCTGGTTGTTTGCTTCCCGCTTTAAAAGGGAATGTGTGTATTTTTCATTGCAGACATGCTCTGCTGGTCTGCCGTCACTTACTCTCAAATCCACAGAACAGAAAAACGCGAGATAGGCCAACACATACAGGTAGTTGTTTTCGTGAACAAGCTATTGCCGCTAGTTTGATTGCAAGATTTAATCAAGCGTTGCGTGAGGATTTCACATCAGCTCACTGTCAGCCACCTGCAACAAAGAAATGCTCAGCGGCAAGAAACTCTTGTAAGACTGGTGTTAGCTCAGTAAGCTTTAGCTATCCACTAACACGTTGCTTAACTAAGTTGAGTGCTTTTTGGAACAAAAAACAGTTTTGTTTTTGAAGCAAATTATTTTACCCGATCCGTGATTCCTGACCCGACTCACTAATGTTGTCAATACGCACTTAAATCCTGATCCTGTCCATGTTCATCTGTAATAACTTCACTGTAATTCACTCGAAAAAACATTTTATTCCATTTGAAAAGATTGGAAGTGGCTTGTGCTGCTGGGGTATAGATCCATGAGCAACTTGGAACTGTAATTTTGGAACTGGAACTTTTGGATTATAACGTAACAGTAAAGGTTCAGAATACGTGTTACGAGTTCCCGCCAAACCAATACAGCATTTAAGGGTAGAGAACTTCCAACCTTTAGGCCGGATACGGCATAGGTAGTGTACCAGTCCGGCTTAACGCACTCCTAGCAGAGCTGGCCGACTGGTGGAGTCACATTTCAGACTGCGGCTCCGCTCCTGTTCCAAAATTTTTGAATCCGGTTTTGGGTCCGAAATTTTTCGAATTTCATCCGACTTCTGTTCAAACTCCGGTGTCAAGCGAAACCGCTGACTTGCGAATTTTCTGACTTCAAGCCATGTGCGCATGCATAGAGTAATATTCTGCATATCAAATACGCTGAGAAAACTGATGATTAGGGCTTAGAGTTTGGTGTTTAGGTGTGTCGGGTTAGGGCTTGGATTAGAGTTAGAAAAAGAAAAATAACTGAGGTCCAAGAATAAGTGCAATATTTTTCAGTGGTTATATTTATTCCCGTACTGTAGCTTGTTGTGGGTATCTGACGTCTAACCAAAAAGTTTTGATTTACACAACACACATCAAAAAGTTAATCGCCAAACTTTATTCCTTTACTCTGAGAAGAAAAATAACTGAAAAAAATAATAGGCCAGAAATTTCGCAGAGTTCAGAAATTTCGCTTGACACCGGCAACCTAGATGCAACAAAATTCAGCAATGTTTGCACTTAAACAATGACATTTGTAAAGACTCCTACTATTACCGAAAACAAAAAGTCACTCCGGATCCTGGTTCAGTTTTTCACAAATTTTATGCTCCGGCCCTGGGTCCTAAAAAAACGTAGAATCCTGCCGGAGTTGACTCCGGGCTCCGGCACGCCTGATCCGTGGCCACCTCTGTCTCCTAATTACTTATTATCGCAACCGGCCTAATTGTACTTGCTAGTTGCTACGGCGCCAAACCAAGAAAAAGGCTTCCATTAACGCTGTGTATGATTTCTTTTGTTTTTGTTCCTTTGCACATCCTTCTATGCAGTCACAGTGTGTTTATACAATCCTGAGATCCTGTTTCTTTTCCAACCTTAATGTTACTTTATGTTGCCATGATGCTGCTCGTGCATATTACAGCAGAACGACTCAGAATCCCGCCTGGGGATTTTGTGCGCGGGCGGTAGCAGGGAGGCTTGTACGTTGTGAGGGGGGCGGTAGCAGGTAGGCTTGTAAGTTGTAACAATTTTTCCCCATGCATTTTCCTTGTCATTATACTTTAATAGTCATTAAGCATATACTGTCTACACCGTATTAATTATGCTTTAAACATTGTCTGGACCTTTTTTAAAGTTGGGAAAATAACTAAAATCAATAATTTCCCTTGCTAGACTGCACCATTTCGCAATACAAAGATCAACCTTTGTACTTATATCGGGCCAACCAGCATGGTTTGTCTCTAGAGACTGTGATAATGAGAGAACCTTGTATTGGTGAGTCCTGGAGTGAGAGAACCTGTTCTTAATAAATTTGAATCCCACCACTAGACAGAAGGGGCCTTTCCTCCCTGGATTTTGAAATTTGATATATTGCTGTTGACGTTTTAGCAGAAAACGTTTTTCTCCTAGTTACGGAGTTGGTGAAATGAAGTTTTCCACTGTTGGTCCTCCCTGGAAAAAATCCCTCCGACGCCCGTGGAATGAGTAAAAACACGCCACAGGCCTTTAATTTGTGAGTTGAGAGAGGGAGAATCCAGTCTGGGCGCATTTTCACTTTAATCCAGTGGTTCTCAACCACTGTTCTGAGAGCCGCATGTGGCTCCCAAGCACCCTTTGTACGGCCCTCAGCAGCCTTTCAATAAAACCTCTAATATTCTGTATAACAGACTGTAACAGACTTCGTTCTGCAATAAAACAAACTGTGTCAATTGGCTCGTGTTAATTTTTTTAGCGCGGCTCTCTAACAAAGTTGTAGATCTGGATTTGGCTCCTTTCAGCGAAAAGGTTGGGAACTACTGCTTTAGTCGGTAATTTCACTATGTGTTGTTGACCATCTCCACTGTGTTCTTGCGAAGCGGCATCAAAAAAATATGTCGGTATCTCAATTACTGACAATATGCACAGCGGTATCTTGAGATGGAACGAACTTTGTCCGCTTATCCCACACGGCATTTGGCATTGGTCTGATCCGTATGCGAGTTGTAGATGAAGTATGTGTGTAAGTGTTCAGTCAAGCGTTAAGACTGCGTAAGCAATAGCGTTTGTGACTTTAACATTATCCAGTGCGCTTAACCCAAACGATCTCCAAAACAATGTTCTACACCTACAGGCTACCTGTTTCTTTGGAAAAATGCATTACGCAGCTGGTGTGCCTACCGTGCATGTTTTCAATGAACTTCGTGTCTCACCAATCACCATACAGTGAACTGAAATAACTCGTCTTTAAAAATCTTGTTTATTCTGGCCTAGTGTGCCGTCTTGACCCACTGAAGTGGTCTGGTAGTCCTAAAGGGTTGCCAACACCTGTTGTATATCATATACAGCGCTTTACCAGAGAAGGGCGAACAATGGAAGAGCATTACAGCATTCATATTGCATTCTGAAGGTTTTCGCGGATCCAAGAAACGCTTTGCAGCCCCCTTGTTCAGAACCACAGTTTCATATAGTTGCAACTAACAAAAACATTTTCGTTTATCTTTTGACCTTGTTTAAAAATGAAAACAGCAAGAAAGGCAAAGAGCTAAGGAACAGAGGATTTTTGATTTTTTACCTAGATATGTAAGCGAAGAAAAAATAATTGCAACAACTTATGGTTTGCCAAACAACCTTAATTGAAGGAGAGTGAAAGATACTGTTGAAAGACTTCTACAGATGCAGCCAACGATGCATGGTAAACAACTTGTTTGTCATATATTAAAACTATCCACCAAATATCAGTCGATTGTGTGAAATCTTTTCTCCGAACAGGCGACTCTCTTTTTAGCTGCTTCTGGTCAAACCTGTGCTTTCTGCACCTATTGAAGCGATTAGCAGAAAGAGTTTTCTATTTATCGTCTCATTTTCAAAAAGTCTTTTTCAATTGTGTCTCTTGAAAGTTTCAAGGTTTACTTTAAGGTTGTACAAGTACGAATTCTTTCTGTTGTGTGATTAAGTGCGAAGCTGAAATTTTTACAACAGTATACACACAATAGCCAGTGGAAGTAAAGTGGGCCGGGACAAAAATACCTCATGTAAAAATAGTTTCCAGCTGCTTTTAATGGTTTATGTTGCATGTAAATCAGTATTGAAAAGTTTCTCTTGATGCTGATTGCATTATTTGAAAGAATCGCAGTACAAAACAACGTAGTTTCAGCATGTATCAACGCAACTACCGGTCAAGAGCATTGCAGTCATGGATTGAAAACATGGATTGAATAGACCTTTGTTAAGCTTTTTATTTGTACGTAAAGTCCCTTATGCTATAGTATTAAATCTGACTTATACAAATACTTTTTGCTTCAATCTATATGATTTGTACAATTCTCCATTGTGCATCTATGAAACAGATGTCCCCGGGTGAAACCAAGAGGGGTTTTCATGGTTGTATTTTTGTAACACGATGCTCGAAAACTACTTTGTCAAAGGTGGCGAAATGTCGTACATTGTGTTCCCATCGTCTTAGTCGAATAACAGCGTTATATTGTGTTACAGTCTCCGTAACCAAACACTCGAAGCTTCAAAATCTATTTGTACGAGTTCTGTGGTGGTTGTAACTAGAGCGAAAAAGGAAGTGAAACTTCGCCAACTGGAACGCGTAAAGCACCACATTGAGTACACCTGTAGGTGAAATCGTATAAACTGCATTCTTGTAACACAGAGATTCCCAACCTGGGGTACACGTACCCTTAGGGGTACATTTGCCTGTCCGAAGGGGTACATTTTAAGGTTAGCAATAGACAAGAAATATATATTTACATATTTTTTGTTCCAAATATTTATACATATATCAGCAAATATTACTTTAAAAAGCAGTT
>JGI24021J15306_10005309_pt1 | contig 15280 bp, 11 predicted proteins | sample Ectturendosymbi1_FD_15306 | JGI IMG/M metagenome (IMG submission 15306)
CGCGGAAGTTGCTAGAATTATGCAAAAATATGCTCATGTCAGGAATAATTAGAACTACGTTGTAGAAAGGTTATCCCTGGCTCATGTAAATAAACTATAGTAAGAAAAAGTGAAAAAAGTGTAAAATAATGTCAAATTTTTCAGTGAACCAATTAACATGAATAAAAAACAACTGAGCTTCATTGCGGGAGCCCCACTGCAAGAGGGGACTGTGGCAAAAACCTCTCTTGCTTCCCTTTATAATTCGACTCTGCTTAGGTACGCTACATGGTCTGTTATAATTTTTTGTTTGTTTTGTTGGGTCCGTGATTTGCTGAGCCGTGAATGGCGCTGAATTTTCTGTCCCAATAAAACAAAGGATCACGCCTGGCAACTGCTGACTCGTCCTCATGGTTGATGGTCCTTTATTGTGCAGAAAAGCAAGCTCAGAGGCACATTTCCTCAGTGTTCTACAGCATTTGAAACACTCTAATTTGTGCCAATTCCATGGCAGTATGCGGCAGAGTTGAACATGATCCGGTTCCGGATCGCGATCCCACCGGATTCTGCATTTCAGAACCGGACCCGGATCGGAATGGATTTTGAAAATAAATCAACCGGATCAGATATGGATATCCAAACCGCATTGATCACTGCAATAAAATGCTTGATCAGAGTTTTTTAGCGGATATTAACCAGATTGGACCAAGTATTTGGACAGGTCTACCGGATTAGGATCGGACCGGATTGTTCAATGAAAATTTTGGACTGGACTAGGATTGCAAAATTCTCCAATTTGTTAAACACTAGCATGCGGCTGTCAATTGTGAAAAAACGCAATCTAGTTCTAACGACCCGCGATATTTATCCAGCTTATACCGAATTTTCATATCACTCCTGAATGCGTGTGTTTGCCAACATCAAGTTATCTCATTTGTCAAAACATTTTATCCCTTCACCAGAAGCAGCTTGTACGCTTTTGTTCATAGATGGACGTGTCCATTTAAATTGTTTTTCTTTTTATCTCAAATGTCTGATGTTGTTTGCATTTGTCGATTTTTTTCTCACTTTGTAATATTTCTGCATGTCGATGGATCGAATTCCGCAGTTGCTGGTCAGTCTTGATAGTGTGTTCCAAACAATACTTTCCCCCTGTGACCGGTCGGGGGTTACAACTCAAGATTTCTGTATTCTTACGTGCTTTGATCAGCTTCTGAATTTGGACCGTGCGCGTGAGCAATTACCGTGAAAGCTAAAAAATCAGTGACTTGAGAAACATAAAAAAGTATTTGGAGGCTTGTGCTGGAACTGAGCGCCACCGTGTGTTATTCTGTTGCTAGGTTTCGCAAGCTGCCAGCTTTTATTCCTTGACACTGGTGTGGTGGTACTGTATTTGTGTAGTGCAACACTCACTCAGTATCTCGTAATTTTGTCAAACACTTAAAAAAGTACCAGAAAGAGGCAGGACAATTATTAGGCGATGATATGTGCCGATAACAAGTGGTATTTACTTCTAAAAGTTTATGTGTGTTTGGACTGGGGTGTTCATTTGATTTTTTTGCAATAAATATCTTTGAATTGGGTTAACAACCTGTCCTATTTTAGAGTGTACATTTCTCCTTCATTCTAGTGAAATATTGTAACTGTTGAGGAAGGCATGCAAAACCAATATATTGAATTACTATGTGTTGAAGCATATGATACCATTAAAGTTGCCTCAATTTTCTGATTGAATCAATAAATGTTTTTGTCAATTTTTAGGTTCATGTTTTCATTGCCATTATTGTTTCATTGATAAGATGTAATGCACAAATATCTGTCAAAGCAGATATTTTTGACAGATTTGTGGTGACATTACTGGTGTAAAAAACAATATTGCACAGTAATTTACTGTAAATAAACCTGAAAATACTATATAGTAAAAATAATTCTTCATTGAAATTTAACATTAACGCACCTATGATGGAATATTAAACGTTTCTCTATGATGGAGACCAAATGCAATAGTTGTTGGTGAATTGTTCTGGTGTTTGCATCTGATCTTATCAGTATTGCTTTTGTGTAGTAAAAAATGTGTGGGCAATGTGTGCACACAAAGCATGCAAAATGTAAGAAATGCTGTTAAAGTATTTTGCTCCTCTCAGTGTTGGTCATGTGCAAACATCGATTCTGCAGTGAACTATGGTATGACTAACCATTTTTTGTGCTCTTGTGTTGTTGTGAATGACAATAGCTAGGCTTACAGTTGTGGTGATGATAAAGTGTTTTTCTCCTCTCAATGTCGGTCATGTACAAAACTGATTTTACAATGCACTACTGTATGTGGCTAACCATTTTTTGTGTTCTTGTGTCTATGATCATGAGTCTGCAATAAACCATTATTATTTATTTAATATTTATTAGCTTTTCTCAAACGCATAATACTTAACATTTTATAATGTTTTAAATTTCTTAGTTTCACAACAGTTCCAAACATTGTGAAACTACTCACCTTGTCAAAAATTATCAAAATCAAGAACATACGTATTTTACATTATTGTGACAACATTTTGTGCAGTAATATTATTTTAATTACTGTGGTGTTATCATTTCTCATTGTTTTTTAAGGTGTTTGGAAAGACAAAAATGGTTTCTCAAGATAGAGACGAACTTTGCTTTATGACAACTAGAAAAATACATTAAAACATTGCTTTAGGAGAGGTGTGAGACCAATAGAAATTTTTTTCAAATGGGCATAGAACTTAGATTATCCAGCGAAAGTTGCTGAAATTTTGTTCAGTTGAAGGTTTATGGACCAAAATTTTTCATTCCAAGTTTTATAAAAATCAATGAATATTTCATATTGTTTTTTTAAGTTTGAAATATTTTCAGTTTTGTTCCATGGGTCCCATCCCGTTGGGACCTTCGGAACACCCCATAGGGACCGATGGAACAATTCTTTATTATCATTAATAAACAAAAACTATCTCGATGCTGCTTGCCTAATTTTTTGTATATGCTCTTTCGTGGTAAAAAATAACTTATCAGTAAAAATCAGTTGCATCAGCCAAACTTTTTTGTTGTAGAGATATATATATAAATTAAATGAACAAATGTGAAAAACGTAAATTATTTAAGTGCTTTGTCAATACTATTTCGATACGTTTGAACAAAATTCTATTAGCATCATTCAAAAACTTTATAATTTTAGTTGCAAGTCGTATTTGATATGTAAACTAAGTAGATAAAATAAATTTTTATTGAAACCTGTATAAAAACAGCACGAAAAACAAATAAACGTTTAGATCTTTTTAGGTTTTCTACCTCCAGAACCAATGTTTAGAGTATATTACAGTAGCCTACATTGATATTCAATGCACGTAGAAAATATCCACAGTGTTTACCCTAGTTTCATCTAAATTCCAGATCACTTCCAATGAAACTTCAGGGCGATTGTATAAGGTTTTCAAATTGTTAAAAAATAGTTTCAAATTATGAGGATTGAAAGTCATAGTTCATGTTAAGCTTCTTGATTCTACCTTTCTGAGGCTGAGACCCCGACATCGCTTTCGAAATTCTATCAGTTAATCCTGCACTGCTGTTTGTTTCCACTGCAATGATTTTTTAATATTGTTATCCTTAGTTTTAACACATTTTAATGCAAACAGACACACTTTCTTTTTGTTCAATGGGTATGTTAATTTTGATAAGAATGGTCCTTTAGAGCACATTCCTCTTCTCTAGTAACACAAGCACTTGCACAAAATATACTTTATGTTAACCTTACCTACAAGCTAAAAACATTAAAAAGTGAAAATTAGTTATCTAAATTGCAATCACTGATTTCTTTGAAATTGTCTCCCCATTACTCTATGTAAAAGCTTTAGATCGGCTGTAAAGATGTAGTGTGGCTAGTGGAATGTCTATTGTTTGCCACCTGTCTCAAGTTCAATGTATTTGATTTTTTGACATCATAAAACACTTTATTTAACTTGTTTGCAGTAAGTAAACCTCTGTTGGTCTTTCTTTTATGCAATAAACTTTTCCAAAAATAAGGAATTACAAATTGAGAGACCAATGGAACACCTGCGTTCCATGGGTCCCATCAACACCCATATTTGAAAAAGTGCACAATTTTACACTGCATTCCAAACCTATCAACTCAATTTTCTCTGAGATATTTTTTTAACTCCCAACCTATCCTGGGAAACATTTGGAACTTTCTGCATTGCAATTATGACAGACAAAGAAATCACTAAACGATTGCAAAATATTTTACTTTGATGCCTAAAAAACAAAAAAATGCTTACATTTTTTTCAGATTGACACAGATTCTTCCTGTTAACGGACAACACTATTGCCCATAAATACAATATTCACAACCACATTGCAAGAGACTATGCTGGGGAGTAATTTAAATGTTTCTTCGGTCCCTGTGTTCCATGGGTCCCGCACTTCCCCTAATGCTTTATGGCCATCTCTGTATTTATATAAAATAGTTGTGGTCTTCTAAAATGTCTTGGCAATCACCAAAATCAAACCTCATAAAAACCCTGTCACTACTCATAGTAAAATATCAATTTTTGTGACTATGATCACATCATTATACATCTACCAACAATATCTCCCCTGATGAATATCCAATCCATCTGTTATAGGGCACTTGCTTCCTCGTTTTTTATTGATATGTATGCATTGTTTACACCCCAGATATGTCCAACCCAAATGGCTTACTGAGCCAAAAAGTATATCACTATCTTAACCAGGGCCACACATTAAATGGCTTAGTTTGACTTTACCAAACTAAAATTAGCTTAAGCTAATGTACTGAAAGTATTTTAATCCTAACTGCAATGTTAAAAGATATGATAAAGTAGAACTGCAGACCACCTGCATAAAAAATGTCAGATTCAAGATTATCAAAATAAGGAGAGGTTGTCAGTATGTAGGCTACTTATACTACAGCAAAAATCTAAGCTGGGCTGCACAAAACCTTTGTCAGGGCCGCATGCAGCCCGCAGGTTGGACATAAGCTCGTTTAGGCATAGGGTTATACATGTTACTGCAATAAAAAATGTACTTTGTAAATGCGTATGAAATTATGTTATGATTTACATTGAGAATTTAATTGAACCTTGTTCACTCTCAACCTTTGTTTGGCTTCATGATCATAATATGTTTTTGGTGTTTCTTTGAGTGGTAAAAACAATTTTAACTAGGGAAAAAATCATCTTAAATTTGTTACAATGTTTCTTTTTGTGATTTTCTAAACAAAAAATATGATGTACAGATATGTAACAAAAACAATCTTAGTATCTGACCTTTTCATCACTGATGAAATGATGTATAATTATCATCTTGTTATAAGCAGCTTTGTTTCTTCACATCACATGCTTTTCTTAAAAATGAAATGCAGTCAAGTGTCTGAGCNAATTTAGTATCATGCCTTTGCCAACTTATNAATGATAAATTGCTTACATCCACATTTTTCCTTGTGTATTTGATCCTCATGATGCCAGTCNTCATATCAACCAGTGCCTTGTCTGCAAATCGTTTGTGTATGTGTCTTTCCATTTGTTGTTCGCACTGCATTCCATGACAATCNTACACATAGGATTTTTTGAGAATTTTTGTGTAATGCCCCAGGACACACATGTCCACATCACTGTCACTCTTGAGGATAAACTGTGATGCTCATATGATTTGTCCTTTGAAGACCAAGAGTGCACAATGGGTGGCAAGTCTTGTTGTAACAAACCAACTTATAATTTTTCAGCATTAAGTAGCTGATAACATCAAATACCTTGGTTATCATTTGCTATAAAACTTATGCTTTATAAAATATATTTTAGTGCTGACAAGGTTATTTGATAAACCTTACCACTTTCTCTACCAGCGTCATATCTTTAGTACTTGGTAATTACGTGACAGAAACCAGGCTACGTACCAATATGGATTTTTAAATATATAGGATACTAGCTATAATACTTTTCTTCGTAAATTTCATATAATGTATGAAAACCAATATATAGTGGATTTAACAATTGAAGGGCTTGTGTATGCTTCAATTAAAAGTTGTTTTATGAACTAGCATAAATATGGTAAACTCTCAAAAACTGCATGACCATAGCCACACTGTTTTAATAGAAAAACCACCCAGTATTGAAAGTGTTAATGTTCTAGTGAAAACGAAAGGTGTCAATGATTTTGCAAAATATGAACGGCTACAAAACAACTTACAATTGATAACTATAATGCAAGAATTTTCCAAAAAGATTATGGAATATTTGCAGTGTGCAAGTATCAGCAAATAATAGCTCCACCGCATCAAAATGATCTACTTTGCTACTCAAGGCTGCATTGAGTTCAAATATTTTGAGGTAGAAGAATATTTTTGCAGGCGGAATCCATTTTTGTCAAAAACCTGCAATAATTTAAATATAATTGCCCAATTGTTGCAGATCTAACTCATTATTATTGAGTTTGACAAGAAGATAATTTTGTCAATAAACTGAGTAAGTCTGGTAGAGTAAGAAAAGTAAGGAAACACTGGTCTTGTAAACGATGATTGCCATTTCATTTATCTAAACATTAAACAGCTTTTTGGGCAGAAGTTATTCGACATCATGTAATTGTAATTTTAAGAACACGCACCACAACGTTGTCTTACTGTTTTTAGTCAACTATAAACCCTTCACTTATTTGGTATAGGTAAAATTTTGCAATACTTGGTTGTTCTTAATTTGTTAGCATCAAATAGTCTAAATCTAAACTGATGGTAAAAGGGCCTTGTTTGGAAATTAAGCTCTTCGGGGTCCTTACCTGGTTTCTAAAATCACCTGCATTATCTGTTTTTTTAAAAATCATATGCTTTATAATTATGATTTCTAAGGCATATGTTTTTTGTTTTGATTATTTTATTTTCAACTGTTGTTAAAATGTTTCCAACAGGGTTGGTTGACTAGATGACCTCCATGGTCTTTAACTAATCCTATGTGGCACAGTGGCAATTTTTGTGTATGATGAGAAGTTCTTTTGCCATTATGTTTTCATTCGCTGTAATTTCCACTGAAAATTGTTCACTTTTTTGCATTGCATCTGCTCATTAACTGAGTCATATGAAACAATAAATCTCTCTATCTTTCTTGGAAGCTCTAATACAATCAGAAACAATTGAATTTCATAGTGTTAACACTCCATCATTACATTCGTTCTAGCAAGTTGTACCCACATGAACAAGATTGGTTATGGTCAATGTGATGCAGCCTTTGCATTGACCTTCTTCCTTGCTACTCTAGTAAATATTTCTTTGCCAGTTCTGTTTCATTTTTCACAATTTTTTTGTTATTAAACTTTGTTGAAAAGGGTTATACAGATTGACGAAAATTTGACTTAAAGATATTTAGGCATTAAAACTTTAAGGAGCACTGCTGTAAAAATCATCTAGCTAGAAAAAGTAGTCTTTGTCAGTTGCAAGTTCTCATTCTTCCCTGTAGCCACAGTTCACTTCCTCATAATTTTACATTAACTTTGAAATAAAACAGTAATAGAGAAACGTTTTTGTAGCAATGTTACCATTATGTAGCACTAGTTTCCATTGAAAACCAAGTGCAATACTTTTTAGTTTTTTCAAAGGCAACTGATGAGTGTTGATGTGCTGCCAGAACTACCAACAAAATTATGAATTGTAATTTTAGAAATCATGGCAAAAGTAATCTGAAAATGTTTGGATGAAAAAATGATTTTAGAGGGTAAAACCTTGAAAACATTGTAACAAGTCGTGCAAAATCAAACAATATTGCGTTCATAGTTAGTCCTTTATTAGGGCTACAGAATATGTAAATATTTGTCTTAATGTGTAGTATGCATAAGTATTTCAAATGAAATGATTTACAATTATTAGCATCAAGAAAGGTTAAGGTGATAACTACAAACTGCGCAGATTTGTCCAGCCAGCATAAGTTGAACAAANGGATGNCATTAACTCAATAAACTGCAGNAACTGTATGGANTTTATCAACACAGTATTATATGCCTTTCAAAGATCTACTGGTGTTGAATTTNACAAGTTGATGATTGGATTCTGAGTTTGTACAATATTTGATAAAAAAACTTTGATGCATGTTTGTCNGATCATATTTTGTTTTGCAAAATTCAGAAAACTTAACTCTAAAATGGATGTTTCACATGTTGTAACTGTGGGAAGAAAAGCAGGTGGTTCTAATGTTGTTGACAAATTGAAGAAAAAAAAGCGAAGAAAGAGAAAATTGAAAGAAGGCAAAAGATCTTCTGCGTCAAGCACCTCAGCCACTGGAAGCCCTGAATCAGATGGTTAGTTTGAATGTTTTCTGCATTAATTTCTTAACTAAAATTTTTGGGTTTTCCAACGGTCGCAGCCTATTTTTACCTTACATCTACATGTTTTTATTCAAAACTATAAACGATAATTGCACTAAGAGGACAAATCCACTAACAATAAAATAAATTATTTATGTTGTATGTTTGGCTCCGATGTGTGGTCCATATCATAGGGTTAGTAAACGGTTCTAGGACTACTGCCACCTGGATGTCTGCCACCCAGGACAAGTACCACCTAGAACATATTTAATTCTCTACATTTGTTGCCAGTAAACCCATTTCAACTTCACAATGTGCTGCTTTCATGTCAAAATTTTTGAATTCACAAAGGGGTATAGCAAACATTTCTTCATCCCCTGACCATTTTAAAGAACCTTTACTTCAACTTTAGTACTTTTCAGTGGGGAAAGTAACTACTCTCCAGTCTCCACAAAGATGATAAACCAAGGAATCAATCGGCAAATTTTTGAATTAGGAAATCAATTTCACGTTACACGACGCACAGTCTGTCCTAAAATCTGCAATCAATGCTTACGGGAGAAACGTTGAAAGACTAAAACAAGAGCAGAAAAAGCCAAGAAACTTAAGACTAAAATGAATATATCAGAAAAAAAGCTGCGACAAATAAAAACAGGAAAATACGCCTTTTCCAAATACAGTAGTTGCTCTCACTGGAACTTTGAAACTAACAGACGCCAAATTAGTTAAGTTAGTTAGGTTGAAGTTCCAGTGAAAGCAATTATTTCCAGACTCATCTGTAGAATTCAGCACAAGACTAAGGTACCGGCCTTATTGCTTATGCAAGAGTAATGTGAAGTCACATTGATGTGAGCAATAAGCAGAGTCGTTTTGTGTTAGGAACTAGAATTAGACGGAAAATTGAGTTTGAAAATTGATCGGTGAATGCAAGCGTTGTTTCGGTCGGAAATTTTTGTGAGTTTTGTATCTAGTGCCTTGCAAGTGGTTCGTTGGGCGCTTTTACGACTGCCAAGCCAATGCACGTCAGGGGTCAAAGTTTCGTGACCTTGTTTATCATAGCCTAGGCAAGGCAATGTGCTTTCCGAAACGTTTAGTTGGAAATTTTTGTTATTACCAAAGCTGAATCGGACGTGAAGAAGTTTCGTTGCTTGTGTTGTTAACGCGCTAAGCCAAGCGCGCAGTTTCAATTCTTGCGATTTCCGACGCTCAATGTCTGTCATGCAAGTTTTACAAACTCGATTACGTTCATTGGTTACGCAAGGTTCCTGTTAGGCCAGTGTGTTTGCCAAGCCATTTAGCCAAACTGAATTGGTGCAGAAAATGCTCGACAACGGCCACAATTAAGGTGTGTCTTTTTACAAGAAAATTTAGTGACTCTGATATTTGCAATAGGGGCGAAACTTTCACTAGTCCATCAGATATTTCCTCTTTGCATCGATTTAATAATCGTGTTTGATATCTTGAAACCTTTATTTTGCAATAATTTGTATATTGGGAAATTTAAGTTTATTTTACAACCTTGGAAAATTGTTAATCTTGTGGTTATGTTTTTGCTTGTCATTTCAAATTCGAGCCAAAGTGGCTGCCTAAGCGTGGTCGCAAAACAACAGTTGGAAGGGTAATTTATGCCCCAGACGAAAGTTTTCGTGTGGTCTATTGGAAAAATGAAACAATAATGTACTCGTATATTATCTCCCGTGTTTTAGCTTCACTGCACACTACAAAAGATAACACTGCTCTTTTACCTTTCCAGGTCGTCTTCACAAGTCAAGATCGGCGTTTTCGTGTCCACCAGCTGTCACATCTCAACCAACGGCAAGAAAGAAAGATGATGCGATATCCGAAATCTGTCAGAATTTCAACGACAGCCTGCGCTGGCTGCCGTACATAGTAACTTATTCCAATGCACTGCCTCCCTCCAACAGCAATTCGAGGCTGTGCAGTCCGATTGCAGCCAAGCTGGTGGGGTCGTCAAATTCTGTTACGGAGAGCCCGGAAGAAGAGGAAGAACGCATAGCAATTTATAAGATGAATAGAAGAAAACGGTACCTTGCCGCGCAGCAAGCCCTACTCAGCCTCTATCCAGACACACCTGTCTATGGCGGAAAGTCGGCTCTGGATGGTGTGAGCGCCCAAGAGCTCGATGGGCGGCAGCACAGTGAGCGCAGGTCTCAGTTTTCCGAGAACATTTATTCAGCGAACTTGCACGTAAACGCTACTCCGTCTTCCAGCAACTTACCCCACAGTTTCGAGGCCAGCAAGTTTGAACTTTCGATCAAGCCCGTGGCTGGTTGTCAAGAAAGAAATGCCTTGACGCAAAAAGTGCTATAGTGGCATGTGAACACCACTTACTTTCTAGTTTTTTTTCCGGATTTTATTTTGAGAAGTTTCGTAGAATTGGCTTTAAAGTCATCATTTCGCTTCCAAGCGACGTATGCGTATCCATTGTGAAAGTAACTCCGCAACCTGGAACTATTTGTTCAATCTTATATTCACAGCAATGAAAACGTTTTTTCATCTCTTGCCGGCATCATTTCGATTGCGTTGAATGGTTTCGCAATAGTCTCTTGCAGGTGACGCCACCTGTGTGGTCGTTTGCTTTTTTCAAGATACGTTCGCAGCAGTTTTTTTGAAAAGGGTGTTTAATAACGCTTTATGGCAGCAGTTTATGATTGACTATCGCGCAAGTGATAAACTATCTCCCTTTGAAACTTTCTGCCTTGGACAACGTTACAGAGATTGAGCTGGAGGTTGTGTGTCGGGGAAAAGTTTGCTTTACTGTTAGGACAGGTCCACTGAACAGACCTCTCATTTATTCNAAAACCATGCTTTTGCTGTGTCTACCAGTAACCGTTTTTGAAGAAAACCAACCCAGGCGGTTACGGAAACGTANTTTTTGAGAGTAATCTGGTCACGCGTCACCGCAAGTGCTTACGCAAGTCTTCTGTTTGAGATTTTGGTAATTGTTGTGGTAATGACCTAGTTTGCAGCTGGTATACTCAGGGCATCCACTTGTCTTTTTCTTCTAAATAACTGTATCCATCGATGATCTGAGTGTGTGACGTAAAAATGACATATATGAACGATGCCTTTTTCAATGCGTGAATAGTCACCAACGCATGTCCGAAAGCTGTCTCTTTGTTTGAGAAAAATTGTATGCGTGTCCGTTTGGGAAGTTCTGTTTTTTGTAATCTGAGCGATCTTCACGCAGCTGCGCTATAATCCCTCCATGTTGTGAGAGCACTCGTTCTCAGCACTAATGAATCACTTTCTGTCGTTCAACAACACGCTGTTGGAGAAAAGCACTTCAACCAATCTTTTGTTCGGTGAGATGATGAGCCGTCTCGTCATCTCCACTTGTAGTGGCACTTTGCACGTGACAGTTTACTGCACAGAGCAACGGTTTTCTGTTGCTGTTTTTTTTCAAAAGCCACGCTCGCTACAACTTTTGCGTATCAAGCCGTGTGTCGCCAAATGTAATCCTGGGAGCTGTTCCTGATTTTTCGCGTTACAATTCTTAAACGCTTCAATTAATCCCTTGAAATGTTGGCATTGTCGCTTCTGCGACTGTCGCTTCTGCGACTGTCGCGAAAGCATTCCTCCCGTCCCAGGTACTTGAACGACTACGCCAAGTTTATCTTGTTGCAAAACAAACTTCACCCGCAATGTACGAGTAATGCCATTTACATGTCCAGTATTATTCGTTCCTCAGCTACGCTTTTGCGACACGGTAAAGGAGGTCAAAGGTCAACAAAAGTGCCGGTGCAGTTTGGACGTAGCTGCCAAAAATGCTGAAGCTCAACGTCTATTGGCATGGTTGCCGATTTGAATTTTGTCGAGTACCAAAGAAGATTACAACATATTTTTGACGTGTCTGCTCATCACGATTTTCAAAATGTCTTGTTGCATTCGTGTTCGCTGTAATATTTGTGGTGTTTTTTATGCAAGCTGTCAATTACTACCCTTCCGAACCTCCTATTGTACCCCTCTCCCAAATCAAGACCTCCAGGCTGGGGAGCATTTGCTTTGGAATAAAAGCAGCAAGTGTTCGTACTACGTTTACTTCAGCCGCCCAATTAGTTTGACAGCTCATTAAATGTACTGGTGTGTCGATGGTTGTGGACGGAACAGGGGAAAGCGATTTCCTTCATCAGCAAGTCTTATGACGCACGGACAATTTTTTTTCATTTTTTCGCGAAGTTCTTAGAGTTTTTATTCCATGATAAATTTCTGCTGTTTGCGGCCCTGGATTGCGTAATGGCATCTTGGTGTTTGCATCCATTCCCTATCACTGTCCAATAAACCGTTTTATACATTTTCAAGTGTTTTGATGTTTGCTGATGTCTTTTGCCGGTGAGTTTTGAGACGACGATGCAAGTCCGCAGTGTTCGCGCCTGGTCAAGAAAGTACTCGCGTTTGAGAAAGCTCCATTTTCCCATCAGTGCGATCTCTGCAGTGTAACCTCGCACAATTTTAACCACGCTGACGATTTCGGTTTATGCATTAAAAACTTTTCTTTATTTTTTACCAAGTGGTGGATCATTCGATTTTCAATTACCTACCAAACGCTTTACTGCACGCTGTTGCGTCCTACTGTGCTCTTTTNTACTTTGCTCATAGCAACCATACTTACTACCTTTATTTGGACAATGTTGCATCAGCAAACAATTGCTAATTNCGTAGCGCCTCGTTTTCTCTTAATTTTTGAAAATAATTCAAAACTTTGGACGTAAGCTTTGCACCAGATTTTTTTGTGGAAAGTTTGAAACTTTTGCTTTAGTTTCACCAAACAGTCTTGGTATGATGTATTGCTTGCCGCCGATGGAAAAATGATTGTAGCTGTTCGGTTTCGGCGACAATCCGTCTCTTCCGAGTAAACAAATTCTGTGTTAAGCGCAACGGCAATGGAGGTTGAAAGCAGAATGCCTGACCCTTTTGTTTCGACTCGGCGGTCTGGTTTTGTGTTGAGTTGTCGCAGCAAGCGGTCACCATTGTCAATTCACCTTCACGGAACCTTTTGTGTTCGACCAAGTTTTTCCGTAATCGGATTTTCTATTGTGACAACACAAAGTGCCACTTATTCAAGCCAGATTACGACTGCAATAAGCAGTCTATTGCGTCATCAGTATGTTCCTTTAAATCCAATTGTCCAGGGAACTTGTTTTTAGGATAATTTGTCAATTTCGGCACTGCCGGTATTTTTTGTAATATGAAAATATAAATATTTTTACCCTTGATTTCGTGCAATTCACTTCATTTGAACTTAAAATCGTGCAACCCTATGGACCAGTTGTGATGAATAAAGTGGTTGAGGTGAGTGGCTTATATTTACAACCAAAACCACTGCACATCAGCTCAGAGCGGGTTTCTGTCGCTCATTGAGTAACTGCATCGTTTGTGTCCTTGGCATGAGTTTACTTATTATAACAAAAATGAAGGGACAGAACGAAGGATTTTGTCAACCGACTATTGCTTCTATTTGTGACCGCGAGGCACAATAAGTATCCACACGGGCCACAGGCCGACGACCACTGCTTTAACGCATTCTGTCGAAATACTGTAAGTGGTTAGTTTCTCCTGCATGGTTTCAAAATCTTCAGATTTCTGGGTATGTCCGCTAATCCTAAACTCACATTCGATTAGAGCTTGTATCTGCTTCCGGCGCAAGTTCAACAATCAGCAAAATGCATGCACAGCGCACTGTCGCGGTCCACTGTAAGCTCTTGCGTCCTGCTCCAGCACTGCCATTACTTGCTAAACGTTTTGGTTATCTTACACATATGCGCAACATTCGAGGGCTACTGTTGTTAAATTAAATGTTATTGTGAACTGGCATGTTTCCATTTAAATTTTATTTGAATTATCTCTAATTTTGAAACTCCTGGTTTATTGGAGAGAGTTTTTATTAAAGATTTGTTTGAAAATGAAAGACGTAAAGGAAAATTCAGTTCAATGGACAGACTGGGACAGTAATCGCGAATGTCTTAAATTCGACAAAGTAGGCGCACATTCAAGTTCAACAAAAATAATTGCTGTTAGTAATTTATCAATGCATCATATCAGGAAAATCCACTGCCAGCAATTTATATTGAAATACATCACATTAGGTTACCAAATCATTTAGGCCAAACCAGTTTTATCACTGGATTAATTTCACTACATCATTCCGAGTTTTTTAGTAACAAACACTCAAATGTTCCTTAAGTCTTGGGCCCCTCCAATGTTCTTGCTGGACCTCCTCTCATAGTCCCTGCCCACACGAACCGCTGAAAGCCACAGTCCGAGTCCGAAATTAAGAAACGTTACCAGCATGAAACAGACACCCATCAGCAAGTATTTTCAGCATGCGAGTCTCGACTGTACCACTATAAAAGGGAAGGTAATATATCAATTGCCAAATCCTCGAATTCCAACAAAACAGTAAATTAACACGAAGAAAACAATATACAGTGTCAGACGAATAATACTGTATTTATTGGGGTTTGTTTCGGTCGTCTAAAAAAACTGGCCTTGCCCAGTTTAAAGAAGGCTGTGGTTCGCACGAAAACCTATGGAATGCAACTCAAAACCAGTTTTTACAAGTTGCAATTCAACAATATCTTGCACAGTTTAGCATCAATGTTTTGTGTCTGTCTTCATGGTTGTCTCCCACGCATAGTAAGCGCTATGACTAACTTTTCACACTTTTTTCCTAGTCCAGAGATATTTGCATCGCAGCTCGGGTGAAAAACGGTGTGACGTCATCGGCGAGCCAACATATCTGCTTCCAGGAGTGCACGCAAAAGTTTTATGACGTCATCAAAGGAGTTAGGAATTTCAGCTTATCAGTGTTGCAGGTCCTGGTAGCAGAGAAGTCAGTTTGCAGAAGTTGTTGATTACTTGCCGACATAGGCGTACGGGAAGGCATTTTACTGGGGGGGCGGAAAAAATTTGCCCTGAAACTAACAATTTGCCCTAAAAATAGACAACTTGCCCTGAAACTAAC
>JGI24021J15306_10005310_pt1 | contig 15279 bp, 7 predicted proteins | sample Ectturendosymbi1_FD_15306 | JGI IMG/M metagenome (IMG submission 15306)
AATAGGTTCGTCACCCCTGCTCTATACAGTCTATAGCAATGGTTCTCAATGTGCGCGTACGCCCGCAGGGAGTAAACGCGATTTTTAAAGGGGAACGGGGCCGACCGACGAGGTCCGGGTCCAAATTTTCGAATTTAATTTTATTCTACTTTTTAATGGATGCTATGCTCTTGACTCGGCTGTGACTGTTTGAACAGCCGGTGTCAGAAACCACTCAACTGTATGTAACGTATACGTACGCCCAACAGGGTGTACATTTTTGGCTTACGCCCGACAGGAAGTAAATTGGATTTTCATATGGCATTGGGGCCGACTGACGAGGTCTGGGTCGACATTTTCGAATTTAAATTTTTTATTTTATTCTTCTTTTCAGTGGATGCTATGCTCTTTGGAAGCATGTTTAAACCAAGGTATTGGCGTTTTAAGTTTCTTAGCTGAAACGGAATTCACTTTATAATCATAAGTTTTCTATATCACCACACGGGCGGCAATCAGGATTTTAGAGGTGCTTAGTGGGTCATGGGCAAGAAAAGGTTTGGAACCACTGCTCTATAGGTACTTTACATGGTAACATAAACCAAGTCCGCGCCCTTCACCAGAATCCTGGCGGCATCGCTGCATTGCCTTTGGTGGTAAGTTGGTCGCTGAAATAATAAATCGAAACACATAAATTTCTGATGGTTTTCGACGTTTCTGCATAACGACACACCTGAAAAGGAGCTTCTGTGATTTTCGCAACCAGAAAGATACGGTTTTGTCCTTTCTCTTACAAGGTTTTATTTGCATCACTGTTAAAGGAGCACTGTTTACATTGCGTCTCTGCTGCTCAACCTTGCGGACAGCATCGGAACGTTTAGCTGGCGCGTGACATGGATGCAATTTAGTGCAACAGACAGCCTACCGCAAACAACAGATCCATTGTGGAGCAAGTATTGAACATATAACGTGGAGCATAAGTATGAAACAAGCATTTCGCGTGAAATGCAGCATGGCTTTAGTTTAGCTAGATCGTTCAAGACAATGTATAGTTTTAATTGTTCAAGCGNTAGGTTGCAAGCATATAATCGTTTACCTCATCTGTTGCCGTTCCAGTTAATATGAAAGAACGTCCGAACAACACATCGTCGCAGAAAGAGGCTGATTTTTCGTGAAGATTTTTTCCTCTGACTTAAAACAAACAAAAGAGTGTTAACGACGTTATCATCTTGCGGTATTTACTTCCAGTTGCAAGTACATCAAAAATAAAAAAAATTATGAAATAAGGTGCAAGCATCAGTTGTGCACACATGTTAATTTATTTTTCGTGACCTGTATAGTACTTTCTTCTCAAAACTTTGTCAAAAATCACATTTACCGAAGTTTTTAACTCGATAACATGACTCCAACTCATATTTGGCTCGTGCAGGAAGCAGTCTTGAACTGAGCAGATCTGCTTATAAAAATGACCGCAAAACACTCTCGAGCGGAAGAATTTATTGCACTAGTATAAGGTACCTTAAAATAAGAAACGTCAAGTTTTTTCAGTCTAAGCCATGCGTGAATATCAACATAGGAATCAAAATTCAAACACAAATCATCCTGCTTTGTGGCAGATTCTATTACACCAGGAATTAGTTCCGATTTTCGCAAAACAGATATTCAAGCATGGAGCAAAATATGGCATACTACGCATTTTCTGAAATTTGCTTGGAGCATGCACTAAGCACGTTATTAACGGTACTTTGATGTATCAAAACGACTTACTTCCGATCAGTTTTGGACTGGAAAATAATTAGATTCTACTTTCACCTTTCACACTTTCGGTTTGTGATTGAAATATTTGAAACGTCTCAAATGATTACAAACATATCAACAAGTATTATTTGTCAGTTAGCGACATGTTGCTTCTAGGTAACATAAAATGCAAGTCTCTAGAAAAAAATACAAGTGCAACGAATCACTGATTAGACTTCAGAAGGAAGCAACCAAAAAATGTAAAAATATTTTCGAAACAAGGCATAAAAATGGGATTACTATTTTCTGGCAACAGATAAAACATCACCTTCGTTCTTGAAATCGGTTTCCGTGATGGTCAGCTGGTCATTTGATTCATTCGTATTCTTGATAATTTCACGATTTTTTGGTTCATTATCCAAATTTAAAATTTGGCAAGGTGATGTAGGCCTGTTGTGTGAATATACTCTTTCATCCAAATCTAAAATAGAGTTCTCGTAATTCTTCAAACTCCAAGTACTATTCAAATGTTGACGTTAATCGCTAAGAAAAATTTGTCCTTGTTTCGACAAAATTTTGTCGTTGCTTCGAGAGCTCCAGGAATGCACAGCGGACGCGGATTTGGAGTGGCAGCTGTTCAAAGCAGCTGTAGCTTCATCTGCTGCTCGGGTATGTGGTCGGAAACTTGTTGTAGCGAATAACGGCAATAAAAGTAACCCCGGGTTGGAACCAAGAGAAGAAAGGTGCTATTGAAGTAAAGAAAGGAGCAAATACTGTACCACGCAGTAGCCAGGGCCGGATTTACCAATAGGCTATGTAGGCTTAAGCCTAGGGCCTCAAGATCCAAGCGGGCCTCCAGCAAACTGTGGTACGCATTAAGCCAATGTCCGGTATATGATCAGTTCGATAAATATTCGTCAAAATTTTATGTCTTCATTATTCATGAAATTGAGTTTTATTAACCTAATCAGATTTCGTGTTGATCGTGTTGATAACGCCAGGGTCTTCCAACAAGTTTTCATGAATCTCAATATGACCGTTGGTCAAGACACATGCCGACTATATTGTCGTCATACTTAAAGCACGTTGGCTGCGTCCTGCATTTGGTGAATCGTACCGATTGTTACGTGTGAATCAGGTGAAAGAATTTGTGGCTGTTCTTGTTTGAAATGCACCTGATCAAAGCTTAAGCTTAAGCAACATTATCCTACAATAAAGCCATAGTTGCTTGTAGTGAGCAATGCTTTGTTAGAGTTTCTATAACGTAAAGCTCGTTTGGTAGTTTTAGGTGTGATTTGTTTCATTTGAATTTTCTTTAACAAATTCATTCAGAAATAAGATTGCTATTAGGTACTTGGGCAAGTTTGTACTGCTCCCATGCTAAGCAAATCAGAGAAGATCTTAATTAGCTTAAATGACAAGCAAAAGTCACTTAGCCAGCTGGCAACCATATAACTCTATCTCAAAGAGAAAAAGAAAAAGTAAACAGCAAGAAAATAACAAAAGCGCATTTGGGTCTGATGCTTTAGATTATTCAGGGCGTAACGAGATTAGACGGCGCCCGGGGCAAGAAGCAAGTTTGGTGTCCCCATGTTCGAACCTGAGGTTTTTCAGAAGCAAATGTATCGTATTGAAGAAAGTATTTGTGACTTTGTTGGGATTGTTCAGGCGCCCCTCAGTGATTCGGCGCCCGGGGAATTGTGCCCCCCTTGCCCCCCTCGTTACGCCCGTGAGATCAGTGGTTCTAGTTTATCCAACCACGCGGACCCTTATTTCCTAGCTTGATGGTCACTAACTTCTCAGGAGAAGACTTTTTCAAAATTGAAAAGAATTAAAAATAAATTAATTATAGGGTTGCAATGTTCCAGTAGTGGTCCACACTAAGCATTCGGTGCATTAAAAGTGACAAAGTTAGACAAACAAATTTTAATGATTTCCTAGATGATTTTGTTATTAAAAAAGCCAAGACAAAACCTTTTCAATTGTTTACTGTGCTATGTTCAGTCTTACTTGATTCAATGATTGTAGCTCATTATTTCTTAATACGGATTTCAATAGTGACAACATAAGGGAAGTTTAAACCAGTCCCGTCGCCACGGGGGAGCATTGGTGGGCTTAGTCCCTCCAAACTGAAATATGAAACACTACAAATCAGTAGAGATTTTATAAAATTTTCAGCATGTCAAGCCTCCCTGCGCAGATGTAAAGTCTCCTATTGAAAACTTTCTGGCGACGGTTCTGGTTTCTTCACATCCTTTCACGCGACGGTTTCGTTGCTTTCGATTCTTAGCAGTCTGAAAAAGCAACAAACACCTAGCAGTTGCGACCATTTGCGTGCGTTTTACTTGACGTATTTTGCTTGTGTGTGTAAGATTTTACAGACGTGGCAAGCGATTCGCAACGTTGTTCTCACGTTGTGCTTTAACGTTTTTATGCCGCAACACGTATGGGCAGTGTGTTTCGTTTTTTTAACACAGCTAAGAAAAAACAGATGTTAAACTTATGAAAAACGTTGGCCATGCGTTTTGTCAAACATTTAATCGTGACGTTTTCGGTTGGTTTGCCTGCAAAAATTAATAATCCTGTTCCCGCCAGCCAAGTACGATTTCAACAATTCCGTGTCATTAAACGTTTTTGTGTCGAAGGCAGCAACAAGGATAGTGAGCGTGGGCACTCTAGTAATGATTTAGATTTTAGAATCTTTTATTGACCGTACGTTTAGAGCGTCAATATCGTCATTTTCTGCTTTGCGCAAATTGATCAACACTTTTCCCTATTTTTCCTCGCAACAGTGGAAGAGGGGCCTCATAAATGGATTAGCCTAGGCCAGGGCCTCGCATCACCTAAATCCGGCCCTGGCAGTAGCGCATATCTTGAGGCACTGGGAAAATTTTGCTTTCCGGCCTAAATCGGGCTTAAAAAAAACTCGTGCTCGGTCCAGATTCAGGCTTGTGATTTCGGGGTCAGGCCAGATTCGGACTTCAATATATGGCCCGTTTACAACTCTGATACAGCAAGTCGAGAAGTTCAAGTACCTTGAAGTGGTATTCACGAATGCCGGAAGACAGAACAAAGAGATTGACACAGATTTTGGTAAAGCAAACGCTGTTTGGTGTGAACTTCATCACTTCGTGTCACACCGCCACAGCGTTTTCAGTGGCCCGCAGAAGCATACTCAAAGTGGCCCTCGAGCCAAATTACCGTAATTGCCCATCCCTGCAATAGGTAATTTTAGTTAGAACAAGCATAACATCTTTTAATAAAACGTACAATACTAACAGTGTTGGCGACTGTAGAGAGCTTCTGGAAATTAGTCAGCAAAGATAGATTTCTCAAACTGAAAGATTTTGCACTAAAAATGCGTTCGATGTTTGGAAACACATACGTGTGTGAGAGTACATTTTCGACGATGAAACAAGTCAAATATAAATACAGAAATCGAATGGCAGACGAAACACTGGACGATAGTCTCTAACTTGCACCAGTAACACTGGTATTGATAAAAGAACGATAGTGTCAGAGAAGCCTCGACCACGGCCACCCCACTGATACAGATTTGTAATAAACTGCTATTGTGTAATAATTTCAAAGATACACTCACTTATCTTCCCTTTTTAACTTTTAAATTGTGAATCCTTTATTTTATACATCGTTTTATTGGAAGTGGCCCGCGAGTCGCCAGTTTTTTTAATTGGCCCGTAGGTCAAACGTATTTGGACCACGCTGTTCTAATAGTACAATGCAATTACCATATTTCTTCGATTGTTAGCCTCCCTTGATTGCAAGCCGCACGAAATGGTGTTTAAAAATTAATGTAAGCGGTCGTTGACTGTAGGCCGCACTTGATCATAGGGTATCTAAGCTTCTGAGATACTTTCGCGTACTAGCACGTTCCGCGTTTAATTGGTAACCCTGGTAATGACGCTTGCACCATTACAACTGCCTTCTGTTCATAATAATCGTTCCTATGACAGATGTGCACGTGATGCGTAATGCTGAAGAGAAGAGAAAGAAGGCGAAACGACTTTGGTCGGCGAGACGTAGCAAAGGAAAGACTAAGCGTCATCTAGACCAGTGGTTCTCAACCTTATTAGGCTCATGGACCGTCATTAAAAAAATATCCGATGGACCACTTCGCTATGCTGATACCTCATGAACAACTAGTCGAAACTGTATTGGTCTTAAGTGGTCTTACATTTTGTATTGTACAGTAAAGGTTACAATTTCAGGAACCTTTCATCAGGGGTTAATGGAACTTTCTGTGGACCACTAGAAATTCCAGGTAGACCACCGGCGGTAAACCAGGACCACATTGATAATCACTGTCCAAACTCTGTCTACAGCTTTCGATAAGGTAAGAAAAATATGTAAGCCGCTCTTGATTGTAAACCGCACACGAAATAATGAAAAACCTTANAAGCCGCGGCTTACAATCGAAGGAATACGGTATAGCGATTTGCATNTGGCCTGTATATGAACCTTCACAGAANAAAACGCCTGCTTTTTATCACATCGGAGAAATGAGTACTTACGGTGATTGGAAAGCGATTGTACATCATGAATGGTATGTCTTTTTTTTGAGACGCAATTTCCAATAAACGACGACACAACCATTTTCTCTTTGGTGACGTTTGCCGATCTGAGTGGATTCTTCCTTTCGTAGTTCGGCGCATACTGATAAGATATAGTGTCCCACTGTGGAATTCCATTTTCAACGGGTATTTCCTCTCTGTGAAGAAGAAACGATCCTTTACTATATTTGTATCCGAGTTGTAGCTACTGTTTGTCTTCTCCACTACAAAAATGTCTTAAACATCGCATCCCTTTCCCTTTGTCATCCACTAAATTTTGAAAATTCTGTTATTTGAAAAGCAAACCCCTGGTACCTCTGATTTGCAAATAATTTTAGTCTACGAAGACACAGAGTCCATCGTCTGCGATATTTCGTCGCCTTTGTTTCTTCCCATCGCCCACATTTTTCCATATTAATTAACACAAAATCAGAGAGAGCAAAGAAACAGCATAAAACCTTTTCTCATTCTAATCGGCTTTGCCAAGTAATTTTTTTCAACCTAAAATAGAACTTAAGAATTACAAAACAACATGTCTGCAGCACTTTATGATTCTTGCATTCCCACGTTTTGTTATGATTTTACACTAACTTTAATTGTTGGTCTGTACAACAGCTTCTGATTCTGGAAAGCATTTTGCAATCTACCTTGCTCTAATGAATGTTTGATTTTAAATGTGCGGTATGCTTCAATTTGCAACAAAGCATAAACTATTTCTACGCAGAAAGTCTTTAGTGGACCGCTCCAACACGCAGCACAAGCCTACTTTTTACCTGGTTTGTATATGAACTAAAACTTTTCTAGGTTCAGATTTCTTTCTTGGATATCTTTCATACACATTCAAGAAATCTTCTACTTCAACTTTGTCTTTTTCATCATTAAGTATGGCATGTGAAAAATCTTGGAAAGTCATTTTCTTTGTGTCAATTATAGCAGAAACAGGATTGTGCGCTTTTTTCCCAAAAATGTTTTTAAAGCTTAACAAGGATCTCGTTCGTTTTATTTTGGCATTGTTGTTTGTTGTTTGGCAGATGCTTGATTGGTTTTCGTGGAAGTCAATATAGTTTTTTGCAGTTGACGTATCCGTACGAAATAAGCTTGTTCCTTTAGACTTGGAACGTTTGGTTTTGTTTTTGCCAGGCTTTGTAGAAATGTGGCAGTGTTTCAAAAAATGTTCGCTTTCTCCAGCTTGCAGAAGATAGTTTGAAGTTTCGTTTTCTTTGACATCCTTCATGCTAGTTGTTATTGTTTGACAAGGATGTTGTTCCGAAAAGGCAGCATGGGCAGAGGTCATGTCTTTATTTCGTAACGATTCCAAGCAGTCAACTGATGCAGATTTAGATGCGCCGAAAATAGTCGAACGTCGTTCGGATTCAATCGGTTTCATACGCGGTTTTGTGCCGCTGGTTTGAGCTTCACTGCTTTGAGGTGAAAACAGTTCGCTGGTCGAGTTCAACATAGACGTGTCTTCAGTGATGACGACGCTGTCATCAGTAATCATGCTTTGGCACCGCTGCGCGCGGCGCGTCCGAGGTAAAACAGCTCTGCGTTCCGCAGCATCCGACGATGATCGGCAGACTACACTTTTCTGCGGTCGTTCCACATTTTTACGACCATTTTGAGGGAAAAGCCATCGCCACCACGACTTTTTCTTTTGTCTGCGCCTTTCGTGCGAACGCACCACGTCGCTGGCCTTTGTTTTTAAAGACAAGCTGGCGCTTCCCAGTAGCAAATCAGGGACATCTTCCTTAAGTGCTCTTTCCTGGTTCCTTCGCGGGCGGTAAGCTGTACCACGAAAAGTGAGAAATCCGTAATCGTTGTGACGACTTTGCTGTTTGGTCATGTCAGCAATTCTTGCGGAATTTCTGTCTTTGCCATAAATTTTAGCATCCAAACCTGTGAAAGCTGTGGAGCATCAAATCTGCTTCTTTTTAAAACACAGCAAGATCATGTAAATGTAAAAAATAGTATTCGGATTATAACAACGTATAACAATTGTAACAAGCAAGATATCGTAAAAATGCTTTTGCAAAGCAGTGCAGTGATTTCAATAAAAATCACAAGAAATTGTACAAAAGTTACATTCATTGAGAATTTCTTGTCTTCAAGAGTTTTTCGGAGCAGCTTAAGATGAATTGAAATAAGGATTAAATTTTTCCTGAGACGTACGTCATATGTGACACTTCACTACATAGCTCCACCTTGCTAAAAGCTTCTTTACGACAGATTTTTATTTCAGTGCATAATTTCTGCACAGAAACATAAACAAACCTAATTGGTCAAGCACGAACAAGCTCGAAAACTCTGCCGTACTCAAACAGTGTTGGACACCTCTTACAAGTACAGATGTTTTACTTATATGTCTTATGTCTTAATCTAATCTGATCCCGCAAGTACAACAGATATTGGATAGCACAAATACTGAACTGAACCAAGGTAGAAAACTAATTATTCAACCGTTCAAACGCGCCAAACTTTAATGCTACATTTTATTATCTACTGATAGTTAGACTGCTCTGACCAAGCACTAGCAAGCCTTTGCAATCGCGTATTGGTATTCCGCCTGAAAATCGATAAAAGCGCCAAGTGGTATAAACGACGTGTCAATTACCTCAAAAGCAATTTCGAGCACATAAGTTTCTCATTACCAGGAGGAAACAAGCACCTAACAACTTCATAGCAGATAGTGAATCATTTCCGCAGTTGATAATTGTGTCACGGACAATAAAGTTTACAAACAAGGAAAGGATCACTCAGTAAAATAAGTGACCTACCACCATAAGCTTTTCAGTACCTTTCAGGAGTTTTCAAAATGTTTTTCACTGATTGACAACTTTTAGATAGGTTGTATGTGATCAAAGATTATGGGTAAATCCCTCTAACTGGGCCTGCACACTCGGATGTGATAAACATACCTGCAACATCTGCAAAAGCATCTGCTAACTAGGCACTGAAAAACTATTCCATATGAGCATCGCGGTTATGCATTGCAGTCATGTCACGAATTACATGGTGATCTGCAGTAAAACGTTTTCAAAAATTCAGGTATTTCCAGAAAAACTTTCCTTCCATGCAGTTTCTCTATAACACTCAAACCAATGGCGTGACACCACAACAAGCTATTTTACGTTCAGCACAGAGTGATTTCGCCTTTTCGCTGCCATATTTCGGGCTGTTGCCGCACTTTAAAGATTACTTTATTCTTGTTTTCGGGTGCTCTGTGGCATATTAGCTTGTGTAGATGACTGAAAAAGCTAGGGTGAAGTAAACTACTGACCAAACAGATTGCTGAAATGTGCGCTTGCGATAGTACAACTATACCGATTTCCGTATTCATGGGAGAGCTCACTTTTGTCAAGTTTTTCTTGGCTATACAACCAAAGCGATAAATTCTTGCATAAAAGAAGTATACGAAATATTGTAGCTTTGCGTAAGACCTCATTGTTGTTACTGAGGACGTCAAGACAAATTGGAAGTCAGTCCAGTAGTTTTTCTGATGGAAATTTTGCAACTTTCTCTCTGGTTGTATGTGAGTACACATTTTTATCTAAAAATTCAACTCCGCTTTGCAATGTTGCCGAAGCCTAAACGAAACACTGGACTCTGTAATGCTACACCGAAAGTGTGGTTGAAGCAGAACCGTCGCCAGAAAGTTTTCAATCGAGGGGCTTTGCGTTTGTTCGGCGGGGCTTTGGGTTTGTGCGGGGGGGCTTGACACTCTAAAAATTGATAAAATCTCAAATGATTTATTGTGTATCATGTTTCATTTTGGGGGGGCTTGGAGTCTTGTTTTGTGGGGCTAATCCCCTAAAAGCCCCCCCATGGCAATGGGACTGGGTTGAAGGAAAGGATATCTCAAACTAGTATGTGGCCTATCTTAATCAAGTGGAACGCAAGCACAGTACAAATACACAAAAGCTTAGAATTTATGCCAACAATGTCAACAAAGAGCATATACACAACGTACAACGACGTCTTCGAGGTTTGTTTTAAGTGATGCAAATGTTGCTTATGCATCAGACGCACTGGTGTAGGAGGCGGGGGTGCACCCCCCCAAAAGTTTTAATNTTGTGAAAATCCGGGCAAAATCCCATAAAATCCGGGCAAAAAACACTAAAATCCGGGTAATATCTCTGAGAACCTTCTAAAACCCTCTAAAAATCTGAGCAAAAATGGCGCCCAACATGCTTTGATTTAGAAATAATGGCGCCTGAATGGACATGAAAAGCTTTTTATTTTAAATCATACGGTGCCCGAATTGACATGAAGAGGTTTTTTTTGGAGGTCGCTTATTATTGAAGTATTTTTTGGGCAAGTTTGGGAGAATCCGGGTAAAATTCCTTCGCACCCTAAAAATTTGCCTGCTCCTACACCTATGATCAGACGCACGCACTTTATTATCCAAGAAGGGGTTTCGATGACAAAGTGCAACGAGTCACTGAGGCGACCGAACTTCACAGAGAGTTGTGCTTCACATTTTCCAATGGCCTTGAATGTCTCGCGCAGCTTTCTTTACACCAGTGCTTCTCAACCTTTTTGATGTCGCGGCCCACATTTCGCCGAGACTTTGATTTTGGGCCCACTTCACGAAAAATTTGTTTCAGAACTCATGACCAGGCGTAATTATTGCGTTATCTTGGAACATTTCGCGGCCCAGTTGAAAGAGCTTCGCGCCCCACCGGTTGAGAAGCGCTGCTTTACAACATACGTCAGGCAAGAACGCCACAGTATCAATTTGTAAGGTCATGGAATGATCCGGCCAAGAATCAAACTCCAGATCTGCGAGCAGCGAATGCAACGCATCAATCGTTAGGCGGCGGGCTATGGGCAGGTGTCTCCACCACACAACCACAGATCAAAACAATAGTTAGTATCTATAGACTAGAGTGCATCACGGTGAGCAGAATTTGGCTGTCTGGGATACCAACGCAGTCGGTGCAAATATTTGGTTTTAGTTTTAAAAGAATGTTCTACAACATCACAACTGTGCTTTGTTTTAGTTGAGAAAACATTCATAGAAGTTACAATGTGCTCATACCTATAAATTTTTTTTCTATAAAGCTTAAGCGTTCAATTAATCAGGAGATTTTTCTTCTTCGAAAGACGACCATTGGTCATTCACGCTCTGCAGAATTTCATCTATTTAGAAATTGTTGAGAAAATTGTTAACCCTACTTTTGGCCATATTCTTAGTTGTTGAAGGTTCGTGAAATCCAAATTGAAAGTACAAAGTCTTCAGATGTTTAGAAATTCTCAGAAACTTGCAAACAATTTAGAACGAATACAGCTTCAATGATTCTGTTTCTGTTGGATAGATTCAAGCTTTTCTCATTTCGAAACCATGTTGGTTATAAAACTTTTTTAAACCAGCATAAATTTATAGGTCATTCTTTAGCTGGGCCATCGGGTAGCCTACAACGAAAGCAATGAAACATTTTTCTAGACCTCAGTCAAACATTCATGCTGGTTTTNAAGTTCATAAACAAAAAATTGTTTAGGCCAGCAACTACAGTATTTACCNTCGCTTTCGTAAAAGTTGGCGATGCTCAATTAGCATTTTCCCGTTTGATGCACNAANATGTCTAATAGAACCATTTTATTAGCATTTCCATTATGAGGTGAAAACTTTAAGCTAACTTATAGTGACGTGTTATTAGGCTCTCCGCTTTGGTCAGTGGCAATTTAAATAGTAGCATAGAATTCTGACACTGGTCACGGAAGGCTGCTATAAAAACATTACTTTTGTTAATAGCTTGTAGTAAGCAAAAGAAAACCATGTCGCTAGAGCAGCTGGTGATTACAATTAAATACTAAAAATATCGTCGAAATCAGATCCGATTCACATCTGCTTTCTTTTCGTTACGAAAAGACAGGATCCCATATTGTCGCAAAAGTCCTTGCGTTGCGTATATCCGTAAGCAAAACTCGAAAACATACTCTACAAGCCGCCGAATTGGCAATACTTGCTGCAGCTGACATACAAACATGAGAACTCCGAACCCAAATACGACTGCAGCAGACAGAAATAAGAAGCGCAGACTGTTCGAGAAGCCGAGAAACGCTTAATTTTTCCTTTGCGACGGGCCTCAGCGCTCGACATTGACCACTCCGGCAGGAGAGTCAGGTTTCAGACTTCAGCCAACTGCTATCGATACAAATAGTGAAAAACAGCAAAAATAGCTGTTTTATNTAGTTCGTGTCTAACGCAGTTATTTCAGATGCACTATATACGCGTGTTCGTGTTGCCGTGCCCAACAAGGGTGCCNCACCATCTACAGTTTCTTTTTGACAACCTGTCGAGCAATACACGGATAACACTGACTACTTGACTACTGCAGCCGCGAATGGTCCATTGGCAAAAAACAAAAGCCTGCTGCTGAGTTTGTTTGGCGAAGGTGCGCAGTGTGCCTCACAAAAAGATATGTCACACTAGCTGACCCACTCAATGCTATCAAGAAAAGAAGCGTAATCATGTCAATGTACATCCACAGGAATAAATTTACTCTAACCAACATGTAGTAGTTTGAAGAGCTAACGCAGTCAAGCTGAACGTTTATTGAAGGACTTCAGAAAATTGTTGGATATTTAACTTTTTGTGTGAAGACTCAGATACACATCGAGAAAAAGCGATCAGACAAATTCTCTGCCCTTCATTTGGAAGTAAAACCCAAGGTGTAACAAAAAATATTTCCATATGTTGCATTGTTTCTACAACACTTAGCCTTTAGCGCATCAAGTGCAAATGCTGGTATGAAACGGCCTGTTGCACATGCAAACACATTTTCAGGCATGAAATTAAATCGTGCAGCGAAGTTATTCAAAACATTTGTTAAAATCACCAGAGTTCTATAAGAAATGCGAGCTAGTTAAATCTCGGACACATACATCAGAGCAATGGTGTATTGACTGGAAGTCAAAAGAGCATGTACTTGATTTTCTAGCAGAAAAACAGTTGTACAACAGATATTTGTAGGGGACATATGTAAAAATTCGTAAGCACGGTCAAAATGCAGAGTCGTATGTAAGTTTGAATCTGGCGACATTCTGGTTACTGTGTTCTGCTTGCAAACTTTAGCAAATTCTGAAGTCTCCCAGTCTGTTTGTATCTCGTTGGGTACCGATTTAAGAAGCGTAACTGCATCATAATCGTCCATCTTCTATTGACGTTCAACACCTGTTTCAAGGAACAAGGAATCAGATTGGCCAATTCCAAAAAAACTTTTTCAAAGCTTATATGGTCGCATTAGATGGCGTTCTAGTTTTGCTTGTCATCAAAATATTTTTGCCAGACTAGTGTAATTGGTTCTAGCTGTAAAAGTGCTTAAACGTCCTGGCCTACAACTATTTCTATTTCAATGTATCTATTATAATAACATTATTTTAACTGTGGCCTCAGCAAAGCTTACAGAGCAGACATTTTTGCCTGATTAGTCGAAGACAAGACTTTGTTCCTATTACCAACGAATGCAATAGCATTGTGAGCCGTATACATGAGATACAGTTTCAGTAAGGCTTTTCACACAAAGTATCAAACGGCGTCAGTAATATATTAAAAGGTTTATCGCGTGAACGGTGCCACTGTTGTAGAATTGACCAAAACAAAAGGTTCAAGCTTTGGGAGCTTCTGATTTGTATAGGTAAGCGGCTAAGCGCATCGCTTGGAGTAATCAATTAATGCCGTGGAAGACTAAAAGGCTTATAGTATAGGTTTTATCGGTTCCTGCAGCTCATTTCGGAATATTTAGCAAGCCTTGAAATGAAACTGTGCATGAACAAAGTTTTGAAACCTGTTAATTACGTCACAGTGGACCGTAACTAAAACTGCGAGAAGTTTGGTATCATTATATATGTGGTATTTCCCTGTATACAGGGAAATTTCCTTGACGTTGGGAAATGGTGAGTATCCGGCGTCAGATTGTTGTAGCTTTGTAAAGTGAAAAAAACTTTTAAAAACTTTTCAACTTGGGTCGCAATGCTCAAAAATTGAGCAAAAATGTGATGATGGCCCTGGTTGTCACAGTAAAAAGTAATAGACACTGAACACAATGGGCCGAAATCGCTCATAAGCTGGGCAACAATGATGTGATGACTGAGAAACGTAGTGGTGCTATACAAAAGTTCTTTTTATACTGTTTTAATCAGGGATTTGAAAGATCACCAATGTTGACGCACCGATGCGGTTCCAAACATCAAGCATCAATTCTGGTTCTGTTCCGTTGATAAACTTTCCGTTGTCGACTTCCATTCGTGGTGACTGTCTCACACTTCGACCCTATCCGTTTCACAGCGTTAAGTTGCAGCACTGCACTGCACTCCGCGACCACCTCATACTTTAGTATCCATTGGCAAGTTTTATCCACTAGGCTTTAACACAAAAGATTTCTATGCACTAGGCTAAATGGCTCGTAAATCTCACTTGCGCGAATACCACAAACCGATAACCGATAAGGTGACAACCCAGGAAAGGAGCTGAAGTTTATCTTGTGTAGTGTGCCGCAAATGAAATGAGTACTGAGATATAGGTCGGAAGTATTGATATAGATTAAAGCGACGTGTTGATAAGATGCTCGTAAAATCATGGCGTTACCTTCATACTGCGTTGCAAATATTTAAAAATTAAATAATAAATACCACAAAACTCAACAATGCGTTGGGCTCTAAGTCATAGGTTACGGTTACGCGTTAGTTCAGTCTGCTTGAAAGCACTTGCTGTTTCATGCGCGTTAACAGACCAGTACACCAGTGGTTATCAACCTATTTATAGTGATGTTCCATTTGGGCTATATCAGGGGTGTCAAACTTGCGGCCCGCAGAGGGAATCCGGCCTGCCATGGTCCGTTTTGTGGCCCGCGTCATGTCAGTTTTGTACTTGCATTAGGTTCATAAGGACCGAGGATTCGTAATTTTACGTGAAATCGATTTCCTATTAAAAATTTACTGATCGATTCCTTGCTTACACCCATCGTGGAAAGTACATACTTGAATAGAGATATGT
>JGI24021J15306_10005311_pt1 | contig 15278 bp, 8 predicted proteins | sample Ectturendosymbi1_FD_15306 | JGI IMG/M metagenome (IMG submission 15306)
GGTTCTGACGATATTCACAAGCCTATGTTGGGTTTGATAGGTTTAATCATAGCAAATCAATCTTCATTACAGTGGAAAATCACCATGCAGGAGAGACATTTGTGTTGCCCCTCTACTTTTTTCCTTGGCCCCGCAGTGGCCCCAATTTTTTCATTCTAGAATCGCCGCTGTAACGCCAGCAAGTCATCCTCTTACTAGGCTCAATCATATTAGCCGGAGTTGACAATTTATCGTTCGTTTGAAATTCTTCTCGAAATGGGAACTGTCCATTGGATTGAACTTCAAATCCAATGTTTTATACAAATCCATTGCTTCAAAAACATTCAGTCCGTTATGAATTACGTTTCAACAAATACTTTCGAAATGGTGTTTTTTGAATGGTGTGGCACAAACTTTTCCTACACACAAGAGTATGGGTGTAGGAAGATGGGCAGGAATTTGAAAATTTCAGCAAAAAATGCTATTTTCTTAATTTCGACGAATGGTAAAAAACAAATTTCACCACTTTTGACCTCCCGCAGAAACACTTTAAAAAAAATCCACTAGTGCTCCCCCCTCTGGAAAAATTCCTTCCGACGCCCATGCGCACAAGCATGTAAAATGACACCATTTTTGTGAAAAATTGTGTTGTTATACACCATCTGGCAACACTGTTCAACAACACCAATGCGGTAAGCAATCCGCAGCAATGTGACAGACAGTGCACCGTGTATTCTGCCAAACAATTACGAAATCCTGCCAAATTACAAACAATATGTTAGTAATAATATCGACAAAATACTGCCAAAATTCTGCAACGTTTTTTTTTATTAAACGATTTACTTCATCACTGGACCCAATATTAATTGTGTTACTTAAACTTACAATATTTAGGTAAAAAAGTGGGGGGACCAGGCTCCCCCAGAAATAAAAGTAAGGGGCCTAGACACATTGGCCCCCCGGTTCCGCCACCTATGTATATATTTATATGAAAATCTGCTACATTCATTTTGCTGGTTTGGAAATCCGTTGAATTACATTTATCATGTTTTAATTATATGAAAACCTGCAAAATTTGGCAGCACTCTTATGTACTTAGCCCTTATGAAAATATTGCTGAAATGGCTGCACGCCTGCACTTATGATATACACTCACAAACATGAAGAATACCAATAATAAACTGCAAATAGCCACACACACTGTATACAGTACATCCTTTCAAAAGAAACTTGAATACTGTACAGCACAAAAGCAAACCTGATTTGCATAGACTTTTATGTTTATTTTTGCGAAAACAGCACAGTCTACTGCACAGACACTGTTAGTACGGTTGCCAAAGCCCAGATTTTTGGAAGAACCTTGGAATGCCGTCCGTCCAATGTTTTTTTGCCGTTTTTATACCTCCGAGGTGTGCTCTTTAAGAATCTGAATGATGCCACTCTGTCATCATTGGGCAACCCCCCAATATGCAAATTAAGGCGGCCGTTATGGAAATCCTTCTTTCGTCAATATCTCAGTCACAATGCATGGTATAAAAATAATTTTGGTGTCTATCCCCATGTTTTGAGGGGTAAAGAATAAGATTAAGGCATTTCAGTAAAGATTCCACCTCTATTTTTTGCTGAATACGCATATTGAGATGGTCAATGCAAAAAATCTCTTTTTCGTCCATAGCACAGTACCGTATTTATTCGGTTGTTAGCCGCCCTTTATTATAAGCAGCATGAAATGGTGTTAAAATTAATGTAAGCCGCACTTAAACATAGATTACCTAAACGTCTAAAGTACTTTCGTGTACCAGCACGTTTCGCGTTTTATTGGCAACCCTGGTAATGATGCATGCACACCTCTACAACTGCCTCTGTTAAACATAATTCTTTCTGTGACGGATGTGCACGTGATGCTGAAGAGAATAGAATGCGAAAAAAAGAGTTAGTCGAAAAAACGTACCCAAGAAAAGATGAGGGTCATCTGTGCCTTCTGATAAAATAAACAAAAAAAAATGTAAGCCGCCCTTCATTGTAAGCCACCCTCGATTACAAGCTGGACGAAATTATTAAAAATAACTTTATAACCTGCGGTGTACAATCGAATAAATACGGTAACTGCAAAAGCTATCATAATACTCTTGGCACTTTTCCATGCTTTAAGAGTAGAGTATCAGATTAAACCATTTCAGCAAAAATCAGTTAAAGTGTATGTTCCTTTTACTGGGCATCTCTTTGTTCTGATTCATGTTGACTTCGTCACTCTTTTCTATTCATCCTTCTCGGCCAAAGTTCAACATGAACTTCGGACATGTTCACTGTTACCGAGCTTTTGACAAGCTAATGATTCCCAACTTTGTACTAGCTGGGTCAGTCCTGAGCAGGAGTCACGGCCTTGCCACGTTTGTTCACAAGCGGTTGGAATAGACACTGGTCGATCAGTCTCCAGAGGAATCAGAGACTGAGTGGTCGTGCGTAGAGGTCGCAGGACAAAAGTTTATTAACGTTTACAAACCTCCACCACCGTGACTCACACCTACGGCCATCTTGACATTACCAGTCTGTATGCTGGCGGCTTCAACTGCCAACATGTTAACCAGGGCTACAACATCTCTTGACAGTGAGACACCGGCCTCCTGGACAACAGCCAACAACCTTGGTAAGACCCACAGGGAGTATCCCGTTTCTTCTGTTGTCGATGGAACTTCGAGTGTCGGACTGGGACGACCAACTACCTGACAGACGTGTTCTAGGAAAGTTTCCGGGGTAACGACACCGACCCTCCCTCATAATGCCATCGAAGCTCAAAGCTCCTGCCTATAGGGACCCGGTGAAACGTTGGAACTTTCGAAAGGTTTTAGTAAGCGTTCTTGTTTTCTTACAAGAAAATATTTTGAGAGATTGCCACCTGCGTAAACAACAAATATCGAGGAGGCATACCAGGAAGTGAGAACCTGTTATTTGCGGCTGAACAATGTATACCCCTTAGCCGTTGCAAGATTTATGTGCCGTGTTGGGCCAAACAGTGCGAGACCCTTTATCGCTACTTCCTCTGAGCCCCAGCGGGGACTGACTCTGGCAGAGCCGCTACGTCGCTTTCGCGGCTGGACGATAGGAAGCAGGAGCGATGGGAAGAAGCTGTCAGTTCCATCAACTTCTCGCACTCCAACCGCAAGGCGTGGAGCACAATCAACAAACTTTGAAAGGCGACCTCTACCCGCATTGTAATATTCAAATGAGGCGCAATCTTCTGACGAGTGTTTTGGCTTACAACTCTTTTCATCACGTTCCTCGTGAACCCGTTGAGGAAATCTTCCTCAGTTCCTTGATTCGGCCAAAGGATTACACAGTCATCCAGTATTTATATTCCTGACTTTTTCACCAAACACTGGGATACAGTTACCTGCAGCTTCGTCCTCAACGTGGATTTCGTAGTTACGATTCTCATTTTGCCTTAATTGTCAAACGTGGAGATGGGCACAGGCAGGGCCTACGAAAGGGGACTATGAGAGGTACATCGTACCCGGGCCCGAGAGGTACTGGGGCCCGGGAGGATGAAAGTACGCACGGCAAGTTTTTTTGTAGTCAAGACCAAAATTTTTTGTAGTCAAGTCCCTATAGCACCTTAAATCTGTGAGGCCAGCCGCTTTCAAATGGCACAAGTTGTCCATTCCCAATATCCACTGCGTCATGTGCGTTCACCATTTCATGTGAAATCAGACCAACTAAATCAGCGGGATGACTATATGGATCCAGGGGAGCGATGCAAGCCAGACGTTTTCGTAACTTATCCCTATCTTTTGCGTCCGAAGTGATGCGTGATGGCTTCTCCTTTTCACGACTCGTCACCTCTCTCTCTCCACTCTGATCGGAAGTGTTCGCGATATCTTGAACGATCCTGCAGCAGGTGTCCGTGCTATATACTCATCGTTTCATGGTTTTGGGCTTCAGGGTTTGATTATGCTTATGATTTCATTTGGGACATTTCCGTAACGCATGAAAGTTGTCTCTATACAGATGTCAGACTCCAAGAAAAACTAAGCAATGAATATGACAACCGAGATCCACCACCAACAACCTTTCTGCGCTTATACACTTGAGGACGGGATTTTTTCAATGTATTTTCATATTACTGCATATGCTGTAGTGGACCTATAAATTTTTCTCTGCTGAAAATTTTTTGCAGTAGTATAAATGTCTTACTAGCCTAGAAGCTATAATGGGAGGTCGATCGGGACGGAGCTAAAATTGATTCCTTCCCTGATAAATGTTTATTATGCTCTAAAAATGAGAATTAGCTCTTTTTTCGGTTAAAAGTCTATTCAATCAGGCTTATCTGTATGCAGAAACTTCTGCGCTTGCTAACAATTACTTCCAAATCACATTCGATGAACTCATTCTCACGTTCAATGATAAGAATCCTTTTTTTTGCTGAGAACAGGTTTATTGCACCAGCATTTTTTGCAAAACCTCATCTACGGCCTTGGAGATTTCCTTTGGCCAAGCCAATTGAAGAGTCGTCTTTACCAGGCCGCCGTTGCTGATCCTACAAAAAACGGCGGTCGTTACTTCGATATTTTTGCAGACAATATTGCAGTTATCAATACTTCAGTGGTTTAATCTGATTATTTGCTCATTAAACACGTATAGACTCAACGATTATTATGATGCAATGTGAAGTAACTGAGATACGACCATAATGACTGTCTTAATGTGCGTATGCAGCAAAAAATAAAGGCGTAATCTTTACTAAAATGGCTTAATATTATTCTTTATCCCTCAAAACATGGGGGATAGACACCAAAATTATTATGTGTAGCTTACAATTGTGTACTATGTGTAGCTTACAATTGTGTACTATATGTAGCTTACTACCGGACTATGTGTAGCTTGCAATTTACCGTAGTTTTCGAAGTCTTGATCAAAAAGGTATTATGTCCCTTGCCCTGTGACGTCACATAGACGGCAAAGCCGCTTGTATCTTGGAGGATGGGACTGTGGAAGATGAAAGAGAAACTGTGGCCTGAGAAAAATTCCTAAAATTTCAAGCCGACAGCGGTCACTGAGCCAAAGATTTTCAAAAACTGCCAAACAACATTTTTTCGTGCCAACACCATCAAAAAAGGAAGAAAATGCCAAACTATGGCGTACATGACAAACATCATTTTTTCATGTCAAACCACTTTCAAAAAAGCCATCTTTCTGGAAATTGGCCTTAAAAATGCCAACCTGGCAACCGAGGTATAAGAAGCCGTTTGTGAAGAAAAATTTTCGGGTTACTGTATATGAAACACGTTTAACACACAAACTGTTAAATCGGACAACGAACCTTAGTAGCTCAAAGAGCGTTATATCGGACAGATACAGTGATGTAGCCAGCCCAAAAATTTTTGGGGGGCAAAGTGTATGATTTTAGGCGAATGACACTATTTTATTTGGAAAAACGCCTTTCAAAGCACAAAATGACTATATTTTCCAAAATTTTTGGGGGAATGGCCACTTTTGGCCCCCCCGGCTACGCCTATGGACAGATATAACCTTCAGTCTGCTTTGCTCCATTGTTTTAATTGTACTCTACGAATCGATAAATTATGCTGCAGCAAGACCAAATGTACGCGACGAAATGTCCGCTTAAAATAGTTTTTTCGCATTTACAGTATATCAAGAATATATTCATGCAGTTATGCCAAGCAATAGGAATCTACTGACGATAGGAGGATTTTTTTGTCCTGTTTCTTCACGGTTTACAGGTTTTGTACTTCTTTACGTGGAGTTTTCAGTAATGAACGTGCAAACGTTTCGAAGTTCATTTCCAGCTCACTAATTTATTTCATAAATTTTCGTAAATGAAACTTTGTGGCAAAAAATAGATAGGATAAAAATTGCCAATTTAAAGTGAATATTTTTACTGCATTTAAATGCTAACCCACTTGCGTTAGCGTTGTTTCACATCACCGATATTTGCACAAGCACGTTTCACTAAGTACCTTCTCCATAAACAACGCAAAAATGCAAACATGGATTTATTGCCATACCCTTCGAGTTTCATAAATTAAATAATGTAGATTAATATCCCACTGAGAATAGATGCTCACTTTTTCCAGATTTTCCAACTTTCTTTTGATTGACCGTCTGCAACTGAGAGAAAAGTAACTTAATCAAAGCATTTTCTTGCTGCAAGTTGACACTCCACTTATAAACAAAATTGAGGTGAAACTGGATGATTAAGGTGCCATTCACGCAGCAACCAAGTTATGTTAATGAAAACAAGTGACCTTTGGCAATTTACAAAAATCTAAGAATTAAACAAGTGATATATCTTGATTTTAATACAAACAGTTGCACGTACACTTGGTGGCAGTAGAGTTATTATGCCTGTTCCATTAACATTAGTTATTTAAATTTTCGCTCAGTACATAGCATGAATATTGAAGAAACAACGATCGTGAATCTAAAAAGCTGGTTGAAACCTGGTTACCGTGACTGCTTTTAAATGCCAATTAATTTTAATCGGAGTAGAAGTCAAATTTTTGATCAGAAAATAATATACAATAAATGAAGTGACTTTCCTTGAATGACTAATTTTAATCCCCACTCCCTGATGCTTTCTGTGAAAAATTTTTGTAAGTGGTTTCACAAAAGAAACCTTCAACGTCTTTTGTTTACAGTTAACATCTAAAAATATTTTTAGCAATGAAGATGTAAGGCACATTGTTTTGGGAAGATAAAGGTAGAAATTTAAGAAGAAACGACTGTAATTGATTTTTGAGTTCCGCCAGCGATTTCGACAATTCATGTGGCCCGCGATAGTAATAGTTTCCCTGACCCTGATGCAAAATATAGATTTTTATAATAGAATGGTTTTAATTTTTCTAGATTTTATCTGTACATATCACAAGCGATTACAGGAAAGCTCATCGCTGTCTCTACCAGGACAATGACGGGGTCATTGGTAAAGTGTCGCATGTTTTTCGTTGCGGTGCTACACGTTCCTAAAACTTTGTTAGAAATTATTCTACCACCCAGATATGATTTTAACTGAATACTTTCGAAATCACGGAAAACCTATATGTCAAGTACAGTAGATGAATCAACGCTGCCATTAAGCACAGCAATTCTTTTTCAGACAGCAATACCAAGATTAGTTAAAATCTGGACAACTAACACTCCACAGCTTTTTCTATGGGGGTTGAAAATGCGATTCAGTGCCTAGGCCGTAACAAATGGGTATACAAGGAAACGTTTTAAGGATTCATACTCTCGTGTCAAGTAAGAAAACACATATTTAAGTTAGGATCCATGGGTTCATTCTGAAGGTTTACATGAAAAGTTATTGAGTCAATTTAGTTTGCCTGCATGGGTTAATCGTGCCTAAAATTTTCGCCAGTTTTGTTAATGATGAAGTCAAGCTAGCAGAACACATGTTGTTTGACAGGTTTGTTGCGAACTTATAGAAACTTCGTAATATTCTGTTGTAATTTTTAGAAATATCATAGACCACATCTGCTTGCTATTTGTCGGAGAAGAACTGAGAGAAACACTTATTTACTATGCTTGGGTTCTTTTGAAAAGTAAAGTGAACATACAACAGTTTAGGATTAACCCTTAACCCCTCTTTGCCTATTCTTGTGGTCGAAGCAGCATTGGATCAGCATAGCTTCAACAAAAACAGTTTTACAAAGCCCCACAAAGAAGCAATTTTACATTGCCTGGTAGAGCGCTATGCAGCAAACACATTTTACAACGCCCTGCCAGATATGTTGTTGATTCCGATAAAACAGATCTGCCATGGTGAAATGTTGGAGCCAGACCGAATCGCACATTGCAAAACTTGTGCAGCTTGTGTTACAGGATTTGAAATCACCCTGCCTTTACAGCAATAACATGTTCTCCGCATGCTTAGTCAAATCCATAGTTAAAGCGAATGGATAAATTTATTTTTGTTGCCGTGAAGCCTTGCCTTTGCTATCGGGCAGTTTTGGACGTTGTGTTTGATTTTCAATGGTTTTACAGGAAACGCTTTAATGTGGGGTGCTGACTGCCTTCGAAACATGATATGTACAGTTTTTGCGTGAAATGTTGACGGTCTTTTATGATTTTTCCATGGAAATATCTGCGCTGTGTGCAGTCACACAAAGTGAAAAGCGGATCCTTTTGCCGCTAATGAAAACCTGCCTTTTTAAGAAAATGGAGAAATGCAAATATATGTTGAATTTAAACAAATCGAACCTGAAAAATATTGCGTTTATTTTAAAATGTATGTGTTTACTCTATGGCGTGGGGACCTTGCTGATCGTTTGAGCGAGTTCTTATCCACCGCTAGGTCGCGCTAGATCTAGGAGCAGTTGTTGAGCAGCCATTCGATTGTCTCATCGTCCAGGACCATCAGATCATGTACGATGTGCGGTGGTCGATGGATTGGACAGCGGTGGTTAACACTGTCAACGATCTGTTCTTCTCCGCCACACTCACAACTCGCAGAAACCATACCCCATTTGTGTAAGCAGGAGTAGAAACGGCTTGGAGATGATGCCATCAGTCCTAGCGTACAATCACTGCAACATTTTCTAATTTGTTCCAACTTGACTGATTTCTTCTGTTTTGTTTGGAAATTGTGCATGGTTTATTTAATTTGAATAGATTGCAATCCGTTAATGTACGACAAGATTTTAACAATCGCGAAACTAGATCCGTGAAGAATTTACTGCAACAAGATCAACCTGAGATATTATAAAACAAGGCGGTTGATGTAATTACAACAGTACGCATCAAGACGTTGCCTTAACCAGCCTGAGAACGCAACGTGCATGCGAATATAGATATCAACGGTGATCAATAGAGTTATATTGGTTGTTTTTATTTTCATTGAAAAACATGTTTTGTTACAGTAACTTTTCACATACGGTAATTTCTACACAATTCATTAGACAATGTTGTCGTTTTATGTTTAATGATTGTTGTAAGAAAATACGAACGGATTTGAATGATAACAGCAGACGCGAAGCTTGCATCAGATTATCGTGTGGAAAATAAACATGGATTTGAATATGATACCGCAACAGATTAATAAAAGATGAGTTGTAGAAACTAAGTACTTTAAAGCAGGTGGATATATAGGCACAACAACTAAGATCAATTACAAGGTATTAGCAACGAAAACAAAACTTTGTGGAACAAGGATAAAGAAGTTGGATAAACAAGGTAAAAATAAACACATTAATGAAAACAAAGACGTTGCGGAAGGTGAGAAAAATTTTGGTGAGTAATAATCATATAAAAACACAACTAACACAGCAAAACTATACATAGCCGCTTGTTAGAGTGTCCGCTTCTTAATTGGAAAGCTGGTTTTGGGCCCGCAGCCAATGGCTGTCTTCAAAATCAAAATAAGTAAAAGATATCCCACAATAACACTTGCGGAAAAACCATGGCCTGAAACCATCACTGAATACTCAACAGAAAACTTTTGCAGGTCACCGTATTGAGACGCACAACCACGAAAATTCAAGCAATCGCATGTGAAATTAGGGAAATACCACTTCTACAAAGCATTTGCTCAAAACCATCAACCTAATGATAAATTACTCCGGTTCAGTGACTGAAAACCGGGAATTCGGCTCTGGTTTGGAGACTGCCTTTTTCTGACCGAATATTTAACAAGTAACTGCAAAAATTGTTCATTCAGAAAAATTACGGTCAGTGGAATACGGTCGCTGTAGCATGTCGTATCGTTGGAGCAATTTCATGGAGAGAAACTAGCAAGGCGCTGTTACACATGCAACATTTGCATCGTGTTTGCCATTGCGCCGTTGGGAATGGTCTCGCGCCTCGTGCGTTCTGCGTCCTCGTGTATGTGCTATGCTCGTATTTGGTTGACATACGCACTCACTCGTTTTTCTTAAAATGATGTAGACGTTTGTTAGAATGGTAAAAAGCAAAATATTTAAAGCTGTTTTTGTTTGCATACATGCATCGCGCTTTGAGCCTCCTCGAGTTGTTTGGAAGTTCAGTGGAATCTGCTGACATTCGACATCGTGCTTATTTCCTCCAAGGGCACAGTACTGTGAACCATTTCTTGAAGCATAGCAGTAGGCCTAGCATATTGGTGGTGTAGTTCAGGTTCCACAAAACAAAAAGTTGCTGAAAGATTGATTCAAAAAGCTTGCTATGTTGGACATGGTAGCACACATATTCTTTGAAATAAAAAATGATTTTCCTCAAACATATTTCACAACGCGTTTCAAACATAGATAAACATAGATAATCATAAAAAAGGCAGTGGCTCAAAATTAATTTTTGCAAAACGTTTTGGGAATTCCTAAAGAAAATCCCTAATAACACGTGCAAAGTTTTAAGTCACTTGAATATTTCCAAAAGTTTAAACATCTGATTTGTTAGTTTAACAAGACATTTGTTTGAATATTACTGCTTGTTGAAAAATATTCACGTTCAACACATTTTGGATGCAGATGCCAGGATGTCTGCGAACTCACGTATTTTTACACTGTGATTGGTCACACACCTGGGGTATGTACGAAACTATGCTGTGCAACTGGATGAATTTAGTTTTCTTTAGTATTATGTCAGCTAAAATCTTTGCCGTCAGTTGTTGCTTAGCACGTAAACAAGTACGTCTATATCATCTCAAACATGTCAAACTAGGTCATTACTAAACTACGTACAAAATGTATTCTTTAACAAAGTCTACTTTGAAAAAAGTCATAATCGAATCAACATAAGCTTAAAAAGTGATAGACATTGAAGTGGTCTCTAGTGCTGTTTAGATATGGTATGCTAGGTTCACACTTTTCACAACCATACTGTCTTACATGTTGATTGAGAAGGCTTCTGCCAATGCATGCGTCGAAAATTACCATTGCTAGGTCTGTAAAAGACGTAACAAAAGCCGAAATGCAGCAGCTTCTGATCAAAGACGATATCTTTTCATGACTTCCACAGTTATTTTGGGCGAAACAGTTTTTGAGATGAGCCACGTGATTTCTCATCATTTGCACAAACATCAATAGAAGAGAACCTTTTCAAGAGAAATGTTAAGTATGTCAAAAGAATGTACAGAGCTTCAAAGGCTAATTTCAGTCAATACAAACATAGCTGTTGTAAAAGCATTTGATAAGTTCAGTTTTGGCAGTATGATGAAAGCCCACAGAAATTCGAGTTATTAGCCTCAACAAAGTGGGAGTTTTGGATCCACCAGCAAATTGTTTTCTATTAGGAGATCGATTTCACGTAACACTACGCTTTTTCAGTCCTAGAACCTTATTCAAATCCAGTGCATTTCAATAAGATTGTAATATTGCAGATGCGTAGGAATGAAGATGTTCAGAATAAAATTGTTTGAGAAATGATGTGTCTATCTCAGCGGTCCCAAACCGTTTTGGATGCTGGGCCAAAATCGCAACCTTATCAGTGTCCGCGGACCGGACTGTTTTGTGCATTGAAAAAAAACAAAACAAAAAGCTACGCACATAACATTAGACACGTTTGTACATTGCAATTTGTTTTCTTTGTTTGGTAACATGTTTGCAAATTGATTTCTGGAACTGCTTCTTTTGTTGCATAATAGTTGTAATATTTGGGTCCACGCTTGACGCTGCAATACGCTCATTGCTTCTACGATTTTCGAGAACCCTGTATACCTCACCCATCATTGACTAGACAAAGGAGGCGTAATCGAGATCTAAACGTCGAGACCAAGACTTCATCAAAAAGTTCGAGACTCGAAAATTTGCAGATTTTGCCAAAATGTTTCGAAACGTTTTCAAAACAGTGTCATCAACAACCTCAAAGTTGACATTTTGCGAATTGTCGGCATTTTAAATATGTGCTTACTGTATGTTATTTCTTACCTGCACACACAACAGACAAAAAGTATTTCAACTTCGAAGTGGTTGAATTAAACAAGTTTTTCTAAGTCATATCGTTGCAGTATTCAAAGTCTCAAGACAATAGGTTTGAGACCGAGATCTATAGTCTTCAAGACCCAGACGAGACCTGAAATCTTCAAGACTGAGACTCGCAGAAATGGGTCTCGAGACTACTAGGTGCAGAGGCAGGCAAATTTTTGGGAGTGGAAAGAAAGTATTTTTGCCCGAATTTACTCAAACTTACCGCAAAATTTGACTCTCAAGAATGGTTAAAACTTTTTTTGGAAGCCACACAAAAAGGTCGTCATGTGTATTTTGGAAAAGAAAAAGTCGAATTCGGAGATATTTCGACAGTCAATCTCAATTCATCATACAATAAGAACAAAGGTGTGGAAACATCTGTACCCAAATTTTGCTGGATTTAGCGCGAATGTTTAGAGATTTTGCCAGGATTTTTGACAAATCAAAACTTTTGAGGGTGCGCTTGTACCCCCCTGCATCCCGCCCCCCTACACCCCTGTCGACATTGACCTCGAGATCAAGTATTGAGACTCCGTTGCTGTTACACAAGGTAGGCTATAAAATGCTGGTACCCAACAAACTCGCCTGCAATTAGCATGCAGCATAGGAGCAGCCGGTTAGGGGCCCAGTGGGGCATGGTCCCCAAGAATTGTTAGCATATATAGTCATTTTGTGCTTTGAGAGGCGGTATCTCAAACAAAATAGTGTTATTCGCTTAAAATCAAACATTTTGGCCCATCAAAATTTTTGGCCCCAAAAAAAACTTTTGGGCTGGCTACGGCACTTTCATGCAGTATTCCTGATGAAAAGTCTACAAGCCGCCAAATAACGCTTATACTTCAAACGCCAAATGTCTACTACAATTTGCAAATTTTTATGCATGCTAATGTAGATTCTGCGGCAGTCTGGGCGCCAAGCTCAAGTGCAATGTTAGGGAGCTGATGCGCAGTAACTTCCAACGAAAAAGCAACTATGATGTAACAATTTTATATGTTTGTGTTTACTTGTCTGGGTTGTACGCAAAGCGAAACATTGAAAAGAATGACCTCCGTCCTAGTCATTTCTGTTACACAAAATGCAAGTAAACTCCAAAACGTTTGGAGTTGATCTTTGATCAAAGCGATAAGCTTGGTTTGCTTGGCTTATAGCCGAAAGCTTATTGGGATAAAATTCTGAATTACAGCAACTGCTTCTTGTTTTTTATCCGTTTTGTGTAATTACATCTTACATTAATTCAGTTTTTTTTAAAGAAAATGTTAGGTACCCGGTACGGACATTTAAGGACCCGATTTCTCTGATTCTAGGGACCGGATTTTTTCTGATAGGGACCCGATGATAATTTTCTCTGTCTAGGGGCCCGATTTTCAATTCTAGGGACCCGACTCGGGCCCCTAAAACACCTTCAAATAACCTGCATTAATTCATTTACACGAAATTGTTAAAATATTAAACATTCCTGGGAAGCTCGCGGGGCGGATTGGAACCCTTCGCAGGCCGGATCTGGCCCGCGGGCGGGACTTTGGTGAACGCTGGTCTATCTGATTAAGATTGATTGATTGAAGACGTGTAGTGTTATGTGAAATTGATTTTCTATTAACAATTGCTGATGGATTCGAAACCCTCAATCATTGTGGAGACAAGTTACTTGAATACAGATATGTCCAAGTTTGAATCATCGAAAAACGGCAAAAGCAGAGCATAGTCGGCTGATTCCTCGAAAGCTTACATCAAACCTGAAGCTTTTAATAGCCCATAGCTGAGAACATTTTTTGTTGCTAAAAAGCTTGCTACAACCACAAAATATGTTCGTCTGCAAACATTTAACTTAAAACTACAATCCAAAATTTTGAAATCTTGGACCATGAGAATCATACCCAATAAAAACTTTTCTATCGGAGAAAGTCGCTTGTGAATTAATAATACGTCGTTTATATTTACGGTCAGCAAGCCAAATGGCAAAAGTGAAATGAGAAGTGTAAAATATCAGATTTTGAGCTTAATTTATTCAACCTTTACTTTTTACTTTTGGTTTGGCATCATTACTTGTTGTAAGCTGCTTTATGCATAATTACAACAATATTTGGATGCATTTTGCATTTATTTGTTTGTTACGTGAAATGGAATGTGCAACAGGAATTGATGAGAGACATGCGCTTCTGGCCAAAACATTTTACGACACGTCAACATTTCTTTTTTATGAAACTACAAGTAGAGTTAATGTTGGCTGATAAAAAATATAACATACTTTTGATTGTTTGTTCGCAAGTGCAAAATAAGTTTACATCACTTTATTTAAATAGAGTTTTAGTATTTAAGGATGCGCAGTGATATGTAAAATCGATTTCCTAAAATATTTGCTATGTTGATTCGACTTCCTCGGATTTTTGGAGGCTTGTTTTATTCAATTCTGCAAGTTTTGGATGGCATTTTTTCAGGAAATGTTTGCAAGTCTTTCAATGTTTACTCATTTGCAAGCGCATTTTAAAATTTTGTTATAAATAACAAGCTTATCACTTTGTCTACGTTCTTATGCCAACTCAAAATTAAATAATGCTACAACGTTGCAGATGGTGCAAATATATAAAGCAAAGGAGGTTTACTGTCCACAATCGGGCGCAGTTTCTTCAGATAACTGTGTTTTGTGCGAAGTTCTTAAGGTTGAATAAATTAAAAATTGTTTAGACGAAAAACTGAAGAAGTACATTGTTTTCTGTCTTTTCACCTTACCTTCAACAAAAACAATCATAACAGATCCACCGTGAATAACGTAGGTGTTTCTGTTTTTGCCATCAAAATGGAAGCATGCATTGCTTTCGTTGTGACCATTGTAAGTTGCATCTTGTATGGTGACGCAAAGTGCAGGAATTCCTGCTGCGGTTGCCATGACAATAATTCCAAGAAATACCCAACTCAACCTAGAAAATGTGGTTGTGATTTAAAAGCAGTGAAATTGTTAAGTGTTTACCTACCCAGCAGTCATCCGGCAAACTCCGCAGTGATTCGGTTCCGCCATAGTAATTCGGCGCTCAAGGAATTGTGCCATCCCCCCCCTTGACCCCTCGTCACGCCCCTGGTTACGTTGCTGTTTTACCACTTTGAATTGCGTTCGTGGATTGTATGCATTTCTATGATTTTATCATTTACAAAAATTCTTCTTGAGATTTGTGATGGGATGTTCATACGTAATATTAACATCTTCCTTGGTACTGCGATGCATGTTTAAAGTCTATCTAGAGCGTTGCGTGTGGGAGCGAAGATGTTGCACAATACAATTATATCTAGCGTAAAAGCTGTTTCTAGTAAGTTCAGGTACCGCCATTTTTGCGTCAGCGTCATAATGCAGCCCGCATGTTTTTTTATAAGTCCTCATGTGGCTCACGGAGCAATTTGAGTTTGAGACCCCTG